>Ga0247803_1001212_pt1 | contig 13571 bp, 18 predicted proteins | sample UWRJL014104B1_FD_180928 | JGI IMG/M metagenome (GOLD analysis project Ga0247803, IMG submission 180928) | Plant litter microbial communities from Arlington Agricultural Research Station in Wisconsin, United States - UWRJ-L014-104B-1 | ecosystem: Environmental > Terrestrial > Plant litter >...
GACATACGGCACGACGACATGGCCCAGTGAGGTTTCAACGTGTGAGCAATCGAGACATTGACACGTCCCCTCCTAGCAGCACTTGGAATGCCGAACGAGATTGGCCCTTACGACGGGCGCAGAGCGCGAAGAAAACGATGCGATGCTTGCGTCAAACGTCGAATCAAGGTAAGCGTTCTTCCATCTTACTTGTACGGTATGATCGAGCTAACGATGCTAAGTGCGGCGACGGTATACCCTGTGAGAATTGTAAACGGACAGGACGATTGTGCACAATTTCGACCAGGCCGACGATCTTGGTGCCAGTCTTCGTTGGCGAGAAAACAAAGGTCACGTCGAAGGTCACGAGATCTGCTTCTGCGCGAGAGGACCGGACCGTAATCCATCTGCCGCGGTCTGTAGAGCTGACTCATGCTGATCGCGCCTTTCCCCACTTCTTCGTGGCTTTCTTGCCGATGAACGTTCTGATGAACAAGTCGGTCGAGGCTGAGATGTTGGCAATGGCAAAATCATCGCCAGCCTTGAGAGACGCCGTCCAAGCCATAGCCACACTGCATCGCCAGCAGCAGGACCAGCTCAACATGGTTCCAGCTGATGATCGGTGTGAAACGTACCATGCCTTGCAAGCATACGGTCGATCTGTTCGCTACATTCAGAGTCGTATCATGTCTGCTGATTTCTTGAGCGATCCAACTGCCCTTTGGGCGACGTTTCTATTAGGCCTTTTCGAGGTACGCAGCCGCTGATAGGGCTTGCTAGTCATCTACTGACATGTCGTAGTTGATGCGCGACTCAACAGGGACCAATTGGTTGTCACATTTCCTACACGGAACATGCACTATACTTCGTCTTCAGCGTCCAGAAAGCTTAGCTTGCACTGATGAATACAATCTACGGAAACGTAGGTTCTTCTTTGCAACGCGGATCTTCGAGATTGCGCGATCCTTGATATATTCTTCGCCCACCTTTCTTGCCGAGCCTGAGTGGATTGATGCGCTAGCGAGTATGAGGAAGAATGCAGCTGAAGCCGTATGGCATTGCAAGGAGGCCTTGTTCGACATCCTGCCGAGAGTCTCGGACTTGAGCATCCGCGCAATACACTTCTGCGAGGCCATAGCGCAATTCCCACTTCAAACACAGTGTATTTTGGTTCAATCGTTTGCGAAAGAAGGTCTGCTTCTGCAAAATTTGTTACAGCGATGGCATGGAGATGCGGAACGGTGGGAATGGGCTTATCACAATCAACTCAGTACGCACAACACGCCAGACACCGAGCTTCTTATCGGATACGTGTACTATCACGCTATCAGCATATATCTTTCGGGTACCTTCGACTATCACACCCATTGGAGCTGGCCTGGTGCGCCGTGCGCACCGATACTGCATCGTCGTCAGATCGAGCTGCACGTCTCCGAGATCCTGCGCATAAGCTTAGAGCTGTTAAATCTTGGAGTTTCCGGTGTTCTGCTCTTCTTTCCTCTCCGGGTTGCAGGCGCTAGAGCAACTGACGCATGGTCAAGGAACACTATTTTAGATCTGTTGCATATTACAGCAAGACGAGGTTTTATTGTAGCAGAGGCTTTCAGAGTTGACCTTTCGAATCTTTGGGGAGGCTAGAGCATATTGATTCGACTTTTCTGCTCTGTGACGCCAGGCCAAGGGGGCGATTGGTCATCCGCTCAGCGGTGTCTCAGGGTCGCAGACGACCGAACAAAAGGTTAGGACCGTGTACAATTACTAGAGAACACAATTGAACACAGTAAAGAGAACGGGTAGCTAAGCTTTCTGATCTGCAGTATAGGTGATATCCTTATAGATAATGGATAAACCACAAAACGGGCAGACTGTACCTAAATAGGCCTCTACAAAGTCATGATAAGCCTACTCATGAGAATCATTCTAATTGATACACAAAACAGTTACATGTACTTTAGTTTTCGTGCTATGATGTATTAGGACTAGCGCATTCGCACGGCTTGGCATCTCCTCAAGCCCTTAGCTGCTGCCGCGTCTCTAGCTAGAACAACAACTTTGTACAATACTTTTGTGTGCCTCTTTGGTTGAGCCTCTAGTCCGCGTCCGGATACAGCATTTCGTGTTTGTGCAGTGTGTGGCTAATAGATATTTTCGAGGGGCAGTCAAGTAACACACTAGGCGTTCAAGATGATTCGCTCGTCGCTGCTGCCAAAGATGTGATTAACTACATTAACAAAATACTCTGCAGAGTTCAAAACCGACTGGAACGATTTCTTTGTTGTACGCGTTGGTCACCTTGACTGTGGTGTCGCCTGCACAAGGAGAGGTTTCTGAATTTCGTCCTTGAAACTGCTGGTCTTATGAGGTGCGTCAATGGCGTAGATCAAATCTATAAGCTTTACTTGGGTGCGGCAGAAGTTGGAAGCATGTGAGCTTGCCTTGGAACAAACGGTTGCCATATGGGGGCAGTTGACTAGCGTCTTTGACTTGTTTATGCTAAGCCGCATCTTGTCCCTCTTGTGGGAGTCATGGACGTATACACGAAGAGGCTGCCTTCGTGTATCATGTGCTAAGTACTCGTGGCCAACGAACGACTGTCGCAGGCGCTCGGCCCACAGAGAAGTGCAGGGTTGCACGTTGTTGCGGCCGCACGGGGAAGTGCAAGACTTTGAACGTCCTACAGTACACGGAAATAATCTTAGTATATTGTGAAGGATCAAGGGGAGCCAATATCAAAGCAGGCAGATATTACCAAGTATACATAAAACGCAACGGGCTAAGCCTAATGAATCTTAGTCGTAGACCTTGGAGTGCATTGCTCCGAAGAACCTTCACTTGGAGCAAGCGAGCTGCTCCGAAGGATACTTCTCTATAGTAACGCGCTCAGCCGTTATAAGCTGAGCACCGGAGTTGACTCAACTCCTTATCGAAATCGTTGTATTCCTATAAGCACTTACTCTTAGCGGCTCCGCTCTTTATACAAATGAACTGGACTCTTTTACTAGTACATCTCTCTACTAGCTTAGATTTTCTTATACCAGCTAAAATATTACTATTTTACTAAGCTAGGGGTAACAAGATATTAGTCTATATTTGTTAAATAATAGCTTTTCTCTCTTAGATATCGACCTTTGTAGAAAAAGAACCACGGTACAGGCACCAAAGCAAGGCTAAGAAACGCAAAAATGCTTCCGGCCCAGTAAATTCCGATGCGTGACTGATACAGCTGTATGATAAACTGTGGGAAAGCGGCTCCCATAAGGAAGCGCAGCAGCCCGTTGGCTGCCACTGCAGAAGCCGAGTTGGCGCTACCATAGACGTCAACGATGTATGCTATAGTCGTGAGAAATGCCGTCAGCGTTCCCCAGCCTACAGGTAGACCAGCTAGCGCTGGGACTATCCAGTGAACGCCAGCACGCGGCGCCCAAGCGTACCACTGTGAAAGCAGTAAATCAGCTGTCGGCCACATTGATGACTTTCCACTGAGGTGATTGGCTTACAAATAATCCGATGGGGACTAGGGGAGAACCGAATAGAGCTGCGTAGAGTCGATCTTCTGGCACAACTCTGCCCTTGATTCGTGCAACCTTTTGGTATTTTACCGCATCAAAGACACCAAACGTGAGCACTGCTAAGAGGAAGCCTAATAGCTGTCAACGAAGAGTCAAGACATGTGGATGTCGTACAGAAGATAATGACGTACCGACAATGACGGGGATATAACAGAGACCGATCTGCCTAGCATTGAAGTGGTATATGGTCGAGTAGATGTATGCATAAGAACCGAAGAATGAAAAGATCATGGCGAAACTGTAAGCCGTGTAAAGACCAAGGAGAAATGAAAGCGGCTGAAAGTGTTAGGTGAGTAAACTGTCGCACAGCACAAAGAAATGGGAGGAGGGCACCATACCTCGAAAACGGCCATGTGTAGCGGTCTCAGTAACCCTCTTTGGATGGCCTCGATTCGGGACGAGGTCGTCATGTCGAGCGAGCCATTTCCGCGTTTCTTGTGTCGCAAGTACAAGATCCGGCTCTTGGAAGTCTCTTTCATGAAGGGAAGCGTAAGAGCGACAGGTGCCAGGATGCAGAGAACGACCCAAATGGTCCACTTCCAGTCATTGTCGTACTGGTCGAGGACGTAGGCACCAATCAGGGGACCCAACGAAGGGCCAAGGAATGGTGCTAGAATGTAAGGCACACCTACTCGCCCTGCATCTCTTTTGTCCCAGATGTCAGACAAGGAGCCGGCGGCGATAGCCAGGACGCTAGAACCACCTAAACCGGCCAAGAATCTGAACACGACGAGTACAGCGAAGTTGTTGCAGACTGCAGCTATGGCGTTGAACACGATAAGTAGTGGAAGGTTGGTCCAGTATATGCAGCGACGGCCGTATAGTTCAGAGAGAGGTGATGCTATGCAAGGCCCAATGCTAAAACCCACGGTGTATAGTGTGACGGGCAAAAGGGCAACATTTCTGCTCAGGCCAAATCGATGTTGAAGAATTGGTATTGCGGCAACTAGGCTCGAGATACCAACGCATCTAAAAGATAGAGTCAGCAAGGTCAGAATGGTGATTAGTCGCTACATACAGCCCAAATGACCAGACGGCTGGTATGGCACTGTGCAGGATTCTTTGCCATAGCGGCCAGTTGCGAGGGTTCTCGCAATCATCAGGACTGTCCCAGTCGAGATCGCCAGCGAGCGCTTCCCCGTTTGGCAGATTCGTCTTCAACCTTCCTTCTTCGTTGCCTTGAGATGTTGCAGCATTGTCAAGATCCGTATCGGCCATAATGGAAGGGAAAGCGTGAAATTGTCTGAGCGTTAGAATAGGTATGGCGGGCTTTACGATGGGGAAGTGTAATGCCTTGCTGAAAAATATCAACGAGAAAAAGGTTATAGGCCGGCGTTTGTCTAGACCTACCAAGATGCATATAGTAGGAGGGCGTATGATGTAGATTAGTAGACAGTATTAGCGGTTGAGACTTTGAGATTAGGATATATTACCGGACCGGAAAGCGGTACAACGGCGAGCCAAGGTCAACAGCGGTGTGTAACACAGCATAATATTGGATGATTGATGTACGTACCGATGGGATGGGGGTAGTGCACCCTACAGACTACTATAGGCTGGCTATTAACACAAGACTTCTATATCAGAGTATCGATAACAGATTGTTATACTACATGTATGTACATGTGGCTTACCGCAGATGGTACAAATCCTTGTGCACCCCCAGTGCCCCTGGTTTGGTGACCGCGCTAGTATGGATCAGTGGATCGGCGCGGACTGTGCCGCCCCCGCACGCTGTAGTACCCTTCGGTGACCGCGCTAATATGGATGATTAGATCGGCGCGGGCTGTGCCGCACCCGCCCGCTGCGCCGTCCGTAATCTTATGTTGGCTCGAGCAAGCTCTGTTTGCAGCACCCCAAGGTTCTCCTCCTTTCCTAGCTTTACTTTGGTGCTTCCCATCAAAACATTAAGCCAAGCCTGGAGCTTTGATTTCCTCTACCTACAGCATCATGTCAGCCGCTGCACCAGCATCAGAAACTTCGCCGAGGACCATCTCCTTCATGGAGAAGCTTGACCCGCTCGTCTCCTTGTACCAGCCATCAGAGGCTTCAAGCACAAGCACAAGTACAGACCACCAACCACGACTCATCATCATCTCCAGTTGGACTGATGCCAGAGATGCCCACATCGTCAAGTACTTATCCAAATACCAGGCGTTGTATCCTACTGCGCAGATACTGCTTCTTAGGAGCACCATGAACTGCATTGTTCGCCCATCACAGATCGGCCCTGCCATGAGAGTCGCCGCTTCCGTCGTTCGCGCTGCGTTCCAGACACCCCTATTATCTCCTTCGCCACCTCTTCTCATTCACATCTTCTCCAATGGTGGATCCTCCAGCATCGCCAACTTGTACGAGCAATTCGCCGCGACAGCAGGCCCCAACGATGACAAGCGCCTTCCCCCACATGTCACCATTTTTGATTCGTGCCCAGGCCTCTTTCGCATTCCTCGTGCCGTGGCCTTCGTCAGCGTCGGTCTCCCATTCCTTCAACAACTGATTGCTGCGCCGTTCCTCTACGCCTTCGCCACTTTCTGGACTGCCTCTATGGCCCTTGGCCTCTTACCCAACTCGTTGCGCGACTGGTACAAGTCGCACAACAATTCCCCGGGCAATACGGCCGAAGTGCGACGTGTGTACATCTACAGTTCGACCGATACATTGACCGACTACAAAGATGTTGAAGCACATGCGACTGAGGCTAAGGCTAAAGGTTTCTCCGCTGCGTTGGAAGAATACGAGCATTCGGCACATGTTTCACATCTACGGAAGGATGAGAGTCGGTACTGGGAGATTGTCAGGAAAACTATGGAAGGATGAGAGTTGGGACTCGGAGATTACAATGGTGTTATTCAAGGTTCCGAGGTGCTGGTCTCATGGGAAAGACACGGTGGGTTCTCACGATCTCAGTATATGGTAGCTGCAAACAAACGAATCCACGTGTATTCTCTCTAGCAATGCTTACGAAATCACTTATCTTCTCTACCTACACCTATGATTACCTGAAAGACTGAACAGTTGAGCAACTATTCGTGTCGTCGCCGGTATTCGATTTAAGCAAGCACATAACTCATAACTCAGCTACATCCAATACCTGTTCTGCTTCTCATGCACTCATCTCTAGTTCATACATGATAATACCGTTGCTTCGATCCCCCTAAACCCTACCTCCTACATCATGTGGCAAAAAGTCCACATCAATCGATTCGTCAAGACGAATAAAATGGGACTTATCATCATCATCACGCCTTGACGAGGTCTTCGCCGCCGAGATCGATGTTCTGTGGCTGCCCTTGAGGTTTCTAAGAGATATCTCGGAGTGACCACTATTGTCTATGCCAGGGCTGTAGTAGCTGTCTACCTTGGTGTGAAGCCACCTGTAGACAGCTCTCAACAGGGGTCGAAGGGATGTGATACAAGAGCACATGAAATATGCGCTTGGCTCGATGACGGTGTACGAGAAAAGAGTCGGCGCGTACCATGTTGGATCTGACTCGAGATCAATCGTGTAGAAGCTGACGCAGCGGATGATGGCGGTGATGATGCCCCTGCAAACAAGCAAAAGACACTGGTCAGTTTTGTGACTAGATCATAGAGAGCACGAAACCAGCGGAGATCTCCCTTCTTTGCGAGTTGGAGAAGAACTTACAAGCCTCCCATAAGGAACGTGAGAAAGATTCCCAACTTCCTTCTCTTGTTCATCATCAAGGCAGACAGACTTGACAAGGGTAAGATAAGGATGGCGACGTCGGTAAGGATATGTGGCAGGCTAACGTAGCGATAGCTTGCCATGACATTAGAACAATGACCATCAATAGCCTTGTTCCACTTGAATTCGAAAGGTCGACATATGGTGAAGGACGCGATGATATTGGCAATGGCGTGAGCTACGCACACCCCAATAACAATCCACGTGAAGATTCGCACAATGCGTTCAGTAAAGATCCTGAGATACAAGACCAATACCGAGAGCTTTGGGAACAGGCACGCTGCCACGTAAATGAACTCGGCCGTCGTTTGTATTTTGAGATATGTCGGTATGACGGTCGGATCAGTAAGAAACCAGTAAGCCATATGACGACCAGCGCCTCCTTCAGCGACGAGTACTGTTAGATTGAAGTCAGTAAAAATGTCCTGGGGCGTACCTCTCCAAGGCGAGAGATGGGGTATGACTGGGACAACGTACGAAAGCTAAGCGCCCAGAGTCCCACACAGAAAATGTAGGATAACACCGGAAGTATCCAGATTTCCAAGTTGTTGCGCTCGGCACAAAACGCTCGAGAAGCAAGGAATGAGATGTACACGAGGGTAGTCACAGCCGTGAAGGAGATCGTAACGTTGAAGAGTATGCGACTGGTATCCTCGGCAAGGAACTCAGGCGGCAACGTCATGAGCTGCTCAGGAGTAGGGATCTGAGCCATGGTGGAGTAAGAGAATTATCCTCTGTGTTGGTCGGTGGAGCGTGCTAGTGAGGCTTTATTCCTGATCTTATCTTTGAAATTGGAGAATGCGGATGGCGTCGATAGGTCTGGTCGAGCTCAGCATAGTCCGCAGCTCGTCAGCGGTAATTAGCCGTTGTCTTGAGACACAGCGCCGACGGCGTAGTCCTCGCAAGGCATGAAAGGGAGGTTCGATGCAGGTCAATTATCGTCGGTGACCGAAATCCTTTCTCCACATGTTTGTTGTACCACATAGACCCCGCAAAAGGTCAATATTAACGCGTAGACCGAGAACCCTGTCTTGACTGTGCCGCACATCTCGAATGCACCAAGGTTACGATAAGCAATTTGCAATCGAGGTTGAGTTGCATCCAGGTTACGAGATGAATAGCTTATGCCAAATCCCGCCCCGACATCGGTAAAACACTAAAGCTGCAGCAAGTGCTGTGCTTATGTACAGGTTTTACTGTACGCCGTTCCATATGCTTCGATATATCGCCTCATTGTGAAGTGTGGCCGTATCTGATTCGAGTCTAAGGCAATTCCGGTATCATGACGATGCAGCTCTCGCAGGATAGCAATATGTCGGAACCTTAAGTAGGCTTTGGTCTGCTCGGGTGCATAATGGGTCATGACAGCAAACGTATATCTGAGACCAGTAGAACTAACAGTAGTGGACTACTTCAATGAACATACTATGGTTAGCCGGTATTACTAGGAATGAAAAGTCATCATAAACGGGAGTAGCTTGAGATCAGAAATGGATTGAAATTAAACAGCAAGAGAAGGACGGAAGCGAAACAGACCTCGGATTCATGATATTAATATTGATTGATTATCTCATCCCATCGATTCTCAGTAACGGTGGACTAAAGCAAAATTCCCAACCCCAACTCCGCAGTCTTCGCTTTCCATTCTCTACCGCAGCTCATGTTTAATCGAGTTTCGTTTCAGGAAATGACCTCTTCCTGAATTGAACTTCTGGGCCTTGCTTGACTGAGATGTATGCATCTACTACTTGAAACTGTTCCTTGTCTCTTTCACCCCAGCCCAGCTCAGGGCTACCTTCGCCCAACGTAGATCCCGGAGTTTTTCTCAAATCAAAACGGAGTAGTGTCCTCGCGACTACAAGGAGGATCTCCGCTAGTGCTATGTTCTTCCCAGCACAACTACCTGGTCCGGTGAGAAATGGGTGAAAGTTGGTCCGAATCTCGGCGACCATGTCCTTGGTGACTCCCGCAACCTCATCTACAATCCAGCGCTCGGGTCGGAAAACTCCTGGATCTCCATATACATCCACATTGAGAGAGTCGCACCAAGGTGCCGTGCCAACTATCGTTCCTTTGGGGTAATGGTCATTCAGAACGTTGAGACCACCGGCAAGGACCTCCCGGGGAGGTTCGCAAGGCCCGGGGGGAACAAGACGCATCCCCTCATCAATACATGCACGAAGATACGTGCAAAGTGTAAGCTTTTGACCGTAAATGACATCTTCTGCTGTCTTGAATGTTTTTTGCAACTCGTCGACAAGTTTCCGATAACACCTTGGCGCTCTGACCAGGTACCAGAAAATGCTAGCAAGGCTGGCAGTGGTAGTATCGGACCCAGCGATGATAAGTAAGGTAGCCTCTGCGCGAAGCTCATCTTCGGTATACGCCGGGCGACCTGTGCTAGGATTTTGAGATTTGCACAAGAAATAGAACATGTCTTGACGACGATCGTTCTCAGGAATATGCTCCTGCTTCTTATATAGCTCAAGTCGTTTCATAACACTGTCGAAGACAAATTCGTTGAATAGCCGTACAGCTCGCGGGGTGATAAGTTCCATGAGGCGATCTAAGCCTCGAGGCTTGAGCCAAATGATCAAGCTTAGGAAAGGCGAGCGGCACATCTTCATGCAAGGTTATTAATCATTCTCATGAGTCTGAAAAGAGCGGTTCTTACCGGGTAATAGAATTTCAAATACTGGATAATGTTATGCGGCACCTCCCTCAGAGGGTTGTCACCAGGTTCCTTGGTGTTGAACGATCTCCCAAAGCTGAGGTCACCCATGATGTCAAACACAAGATGGTCTATTCTCTCACCAAGGTCTACAGAAGTAGACCACTTGGTCGTGCTATCATGCTCATCCAACAGAATCTGGTGCCAACGGTCGATATGCTCACCGATAAAGGCAGAGACGGCAGTCACCGACTGATCAGTAAAGCATGTGTTGAGCATCTTGCGTCTCTGGGCGTGTTCCGCGGGGTCTATGGTGTTCAGAGTCGTTTTTTCGCGAATGTTCTTGGTCAATCCAACATAGAATGTGCTCCGGCGAACATTGGACTTCATACCATAGATTGCCGCATGAGCCTCTGGGTCACAGAACAGAACCAAATTAGGCGCGACGCGGATCCTCTTTCCATAGATCTGGAATAACTGCCACAGCCAGATATGGCGCTTCCCGCCAGACGCGTAATACCATGACGGTATAGCGCTCGCTCTGGCCCAAAATGGCCCTGGTACATGCCGTAGAGGGTGCAAGTGCACGTTGTAGAGTGCATTTGCGAAAATCTGGTGTGTGAATCAGCCAATCTGCTCTTATCCTACGAAGGGAACAGCGAAAAAAACGTACCAAGACTGGCACAAGCGCACAAAGCCAGAGGTATGTTTGCGCAAAGCTTAAAGCAGGAATCAACGTGTCCAACATTGTTAGAGCAGCCCGTCGGTTGTTGCGTGTATAGACGTTGTCAAAGTTGATACGGAGACTAAGAAAACTATTTCTTTGTTGATGGTTGAAATTGAAGATTGCTTGGTGTATCGCATGGGTCAAGCAGAAATGAAGGGAACACTAGAAAGCAAGAACTGTGCCACCAACGCCATCCTTCATCTTCTTACCTAGGTCGCTGAGCTGTTGACGCTCGTTGGTTCGGGTAATCAGAACCCTACAGTCACCCAACAGATGCAATGCAGACAGCTCGTGCATGCGCAAATGAAAGATAAGCCAACAAATCAGGCTACCCTTTCCTAGCCGATGGTGGTCAGCATATAAAGTGAAGCAGGGGGCTTGCAGTGTAACAGTGGCGGCCGAAGCCGGAACTTCACCTTTCATCTATCATGAAGTCTTTCCGCGCCTGATCACCTTACGCCAGTTGGTTGCTTTCTTTCGCGAGCTAGACATGGAACTTCCGGTTTTTCCAGCTAACATGATGCATTTTGCGACGTCTACACTCGCCCTCGGTGGTGTTATCGCATTTTTTCTGTTTGCTGTTACCAACTCGTACTCTATCCATCGCACTAATCGGCGGTATAGCGTCTTGGGCGCAAAACCTCCAGCCGTAGTTTCGTCGAACCTGTTTGGTATAATTATCTTCCACGCTCTGAATATATTGGCATTGATTGCATTTAGGCCTTAACATGTTTATTGGCATGCTCAAAGCGGTGAAAAACCACAAATTTCATCTTTGGAGTCAACATCTTCTGGAGAAGCATAATCACACAATAGAACTGCGCATGTTTGGCGAGAAGCTTGTCATGACCGATGATCCCGAGAACATTAGGGCGATTCAGGAAACACAGGTATTTTCTATCCATCTAATAGTCAAAGCCTTCGCGTAGATCTGATAAAACCTAGTTCTCCGAGCTTGCCAAGTCAGAGGAGCAGCGTAAAATATTCAAGCACATCTTCGGCGATGCCATTTTTGGGAGTGTGTACCCTCTCGTAGGACTCATATAAGATCAGGTTAGAGCTGACAGATATAGTGAACGGAGAGGAGTGGAAAGCTGAAGCGGCATTGTACCGTGTGCATGTAAGTGGTTTGGTTGTACAACATTGCATCTTGAATAAGCTTCTCATCAAAGCAGTTGAGCTACGTTAGAGAAGCAGTTTTGGCCGTAACCGAGAGACATCTTGTGAACTCGTTTGCTCTCCTCGACAAGGAGGGTAACGATGCTGCAGATGTTGTAGATCGTTTACAGCTGGATGTGGTGACAGAGGTGTTCCTTGGGGAGTCAACTAACTCTCTAACTTCAAATCAGCAGCAATTTCGCACTGCAATGGAAATACTGCAGAAGATCGCTTGTCTCAGACAACTTTTAGGAAAAGTCGGCGTTTGGCTCGATGATAGATATCTCGCGCCGCAGGCCGTTCGTTTTCTTCACGATTACCAGAATACAATGGCGGAGAAAGCCTTCTCAAGGACGGGTAATGGTGCGACCTCGCCGACTTGTCTTATCGACGACCTCGTCCGCCGGGGAAAGAGTCGCCGAGACATTAGGAATGCAGTGACCAGCACTTTGAGTGCTGGTAAGGATCCTTGTGCCACCGCCCTTGCCTTCGCGATTTATGAAATAGCGAAAAGACCACATGTGTTCGCCAGAATGAAGGCCGAGGTGGAAGAACAGTGAGTCAAGAATGTTTCTCCTACTTGAATTTATGATTAACTCCCAAGCAGCATCGCTTCAAACACACTGCCGACCTTAGCTGACCTACGAAAGTTGAAGTACATTAGGATGGTCATCAAGGAAACTCTTCGAAACCATCATCCCCGTGAGTATATTTAAAACATTCTTTCGTAGGAACTGTGCTAAGCAAAGCCCTTCGGCATCATTCAATCAGTGGGATACAATCCTCGAGTGCCGGTCAAAGATATCACCTTGCCACGAGGAGGTGGACCCGACGGCCGATCACCCGTGGCTGTTTTGAAAGGCACCCAAATTAGCAAGTCCTGTCCCTTCGTAGTGACCACCAAACTCCCTCACTGACTAGATTGCGTAGTTTACAGCTTGTTGTCACTACAGAACCGCGAAGACCTCGGCGCCAATGACGCTAGTGAGTGGCGTCCGGAGAGATGGGGTGAGTGCTGCATATGGAGCCTAACGATCTTGGAACTGCAACTGAAAAATGCTCACCAGAAACCTGGAAGCCTGGAAGCAAGTGGGAGTTCGTTCCCTTCAATCACGGACCGCGGATTTGCCTCGGCCAACAATTTGCCAATGTTCAGATGGAGTACTTTCTCGCAAGGCTCTGCCAAGAGTACGAAAGCATGTCACTCATGAGCGAGTCTCGACCACAGGAGGGACTAATGAGGCTGGAGCTGAATACTAAATTGGCTTATCCCGTCTACGTAAAGTGTATGAGGAAAAACAACTAATGAACAAGACTCTTAATCTTCTGCTAGCAACTCGCACGCTCTGAGGAGCTTGTCCGATGTCTCGTTTGCCTGTAAGGCCTTGTCAGTGGTGCACAATCTATTACGCAAATATTCAACATACACTGCCCTTCTCAAAGAGCCCAAAATGATGTGTGGAAATTTCGAAGACAGCCACAATGAAGTTCTGATGTGGGAAGAAATCCCAGCCGTTTTTGGCTTCACGAAAATGATCGAACATAGCAACTGCCCCCGTCTCTGAATTGGTGACCGGAATGTACCTTGTCGCATGGATGAAAACTGTAGGTGGAGGTTCCTCAGCCTCGATACCATCTAACTGGTCTTTGTTTTCTATCCAATTTCGTGACACCCAATCGAGACAGTCTTCCTTTGTCCATCGCATGCAGCGCACCATCTCTTCCTTCATATCGGGGGGGCAAGATTCGAAGACAAGA
>Ga0247803_1001213_pt1 | contig 13570 bp, 8 predicted proteins | sample UWRJL014104B1_FD_180928 | JGI IMG/M metagenome (GOLD analysis project Ga0247803, IMG submission 180928) | Plant litter microbial communities from Arlington Agricultural Research Station in Wisconsin, United States - UWRJ-L014-104B-1 | ecosystem: Environmental > Terrestrial > Plant litter >...
TATTGTATATCCATTAATTCAGGAAAGCGAAAAGATGGATTATAAAGACCTGATGGACGGCTACGAGAGTATTTCGCGCGACTTCCCGCTGCCGCAATACAGTGTAAGTATTGTGCACGGCAAGATGAAACCGTCTGAAAAAGACAGTGAAATGGCACGCTTTGCCGCCAACAAAACCAACATCATGGTGGCGACTACGGTTATAGAAGTGGGCGTTAACGTGCCTAACGCCAGCGTGATGGTTATTGAGAGTGCCGAGCGTTTTGGCCTGAGCCAATTGCACCAGTTACGGGGTCGCGTGGGCCGTGGCGCCGACCAGAGTTACTGCATATTAATGACGGGTAACAAACTAAGCAACGACACCAGGACCCGCCTGGAGACCATGTGCCGCACAAACGACGGTTTTGAGATAGCGGAAGTAGACCTGAAGCTGCGCGGCCCCGGAGATATTATGGGCAAACAGCAAAGCGGCGTACTCAATTTACAAATAGCCGACCTGGTTAAAGACCGCGACATACTGATGCTTGCCCGCCAGTATGCCATTGCCCTGCTAAAAGACGATGCTCCCATGCTAAAGCCCGAACACGCTGCCCTGCGCCATGCCTATATTGAGTTAACAAAGAAGAAGAATATTTGGAACTATATCAGTTAATTGCAAAGTGCGGGCACAAGATTGCCATATATCTATAACAAAAATTTAACTTCTGCGTTTCTTCATAGAATATAAATTATAAAGCTCCATAAAACCGCCAATCATGCCTTACTGCAAAATTACCTCACTGGGCGCGCTGCTTTGCGTGCTTATTTTTATAGGCTGTAGCCCCGATGATATTGCCCCCGAACCTGAAAACCATAATAACAGCTATGAACCGGGAATCGTACTTACATTTGATGATACTTATGTAAACGAATGGTACCAAGCAGGCCAGCTAATGGATGCGTATAGCTGGAAAGCCACTTTTTTTATTACTAAGTATGCTGATTTTACTCCCGAACAAAAACAGCAGCTACACGGACTTAATAACAAAGGCCACGAAATAGCAGGCCATGGCCTAAATCACCTTAAGGCAACCGATTATATGGCACAGCATGGCTTAGATACCTACATTAACGATGAAATAACACCGATGCGTAGTATTATGGATGCTGACGGATTTAACGTACGGAATTTTGCCTATCCCTATGGGGCAAGGAATACAGAGCTGGACACCAGGCTACTGCAACAGTTCGATATTATAAGGGGCACTACCTACGGCATGTTGCCTCCCGAGTCACAAAATTGTTATTATGCAGGCAACAGGCTTGTATACGGGCTGGGTATAGATGACAGTTATGCGCACTCAGACATCGAATATTTTAAAACACTGATGCAGTATGCTAAAGAAAATGGCAAAATTATTATTTTTTATGGCCATAAAACGGTACCAAACGTTACGGGTGATTACCAGACATCATACGCTATGCTCGAAGGTATTTGCAAATATGCCCAAGACAACAACCTTAAGTTTTATACCATCGATGAGTTGAGAAATCTCCAACCTCTTTAATATCTCAGCCATAAAATTTTTACCCCTCACGATTTTTTAACGTGTTAACGAAATATAAACACATTTAAATATCTCGATTTTTATATGTAATTTTGTTTGTTACAATTAGACTACGGAATTTACCATGAAAAATATAAAAATCAGCGTGCTCGACCAGTCGCAGGTAGCACGCAACAGCACCGCACACCAGGCTTTAATGGATAGCGGCAGGCTGGTAAAACTTGCCGATGCACTGGGCTTTGAACGCTACTGGGTCAGCGAACACCACAACTTTAAATTGGTTGCCGGCACCACACCCGAGGTGCTTATCCCCTACCTGGCGGCGCAGTCAGCACGTATACGTGTGGGCAGCGGAGGCATTATGCTGCCCAATCACAGTGCGCTTAAAGTTAGCGAGAATTTCGGCATGCTGGCCACGCTCTTTCCCGGCCGGATAGACCTGGGCATAGGCCGGGCACCGGGCGGCGACAGGCTTTCGTCGCAATTGCTTAACCCTGCCAATACCTTTAGCGAAAAAGACCTCTACCAGCAGCTCACTGATGTTAAAGCATGGCTAAGGGGCGACGCACTGCCCGATACCGTACACGAAAAAGTTACCGCCTACCCCATACCCGAAATTATGCCCGAGTTATGGATGCTAACCAGCAGTGGCGGCAGCGCGCAGTTTGCGGCACACTTTGGCATGGCATTATCCTTCGCCCATTTTATAAACCCACAGGGCGGCCCCGAAGTGGTAGCGATGTACCGCGACAGTTTTAAACCCTCGGTAGAACTGGCAGAGCCAAAGGTTAATGTAGGGATATTTGCTTTTTGTAATGAAGATGAAGCGGTTGTGGCTAACTGGGTAACTGATTTTGATTATCGCATGCTACACATAGAAATGGGCGCAACGGGCGATATTCCTTCATTGGAAGAAATAAAGGCAAAAGAGTATAACCCGCACGAGCGTGCCCGCATAGCGTGGAACCGCAGCCGCTTTATAGCCGGAACGCCTGCCGTTGTAAAGCAAAAGCTGGAAGCCTTATCCGATGCTTATAATAATGATGAAATAATGATAGCCACCTGGGCTGATAATTTTGAAGACCGTAAACACTCATATGAGTTGATAGCGGAGATGTTTTATAAGAATTCTTAGCATTTTTCCATTCAAAATGAAACACAGTGCGCCGTATTTTCCATTTCGACCGGAGCGCGGCGCAATGGAGAATTTCAAATAAATTCTATAATTTCGTTTATGATGAGGATTATATAAGTCGGGATTTCCCGGCTCAAGGGTCTGACCTAACTGGCGAAACAAATGGAAAATAGATTCGCTACTTTTTTAGCAACTCCGCAAGCTGCCCTGTTAAATTCTTCCTCGAATAATACTGCAGCCCACTAGCGTGTGATTTTAGCGTGCCTGTTTTATACTCGGCAAAGTAGGTTTGCAGGGTTTGCTTTATCTTGTCCTTTTCGGCATACGTAGCAAATACGCCCGTGTTTGTAATACGCATTATTTCCGCAAAATCAGCACATTTAGGGCCTATGCCCAGCACCGGCCTTTCGGAAACCATATACTCAAACAACTTGCCGGGAATAATACACCTTGTTTCCTCCCGGTCAATCTCAACTAATAGCAACACCTGGCTTTTATGCTGTTCGGCAATTGCTTCACTATGCGAAACATATCCAAGGTTATTTACATAATCACTTAAGCCGTATTCAGCAATAGCAATCATCACTTCGCGGCTTACCGCGCCTATCAGCTTCATCTGAAAATTGGCTTTAAAATCGGAATTTTCTGCTATTAATTCTGCCAAAGCCTTCCAAAGCGCCTGGGGGTTGCGCTCACTTAAAAACGATCCTATGTGCGCCAACGTAAACTTTTCATCAAGCGGCGGGCGTTTTACATTTTCTGTATCATAACCGTTAGTTATAACCGCTATGGGCTTATTGGTTAGGGCTTCAAACTCTTTTTTTGTTGTGGGGCTGGTTACGATAACGGTATCGGCAGTATTCAGTACTTCGCGCTCCAAATCCTTGTGGCGCTTTTCAGCCGTTTTACCCAGCTTTAATTCCTTGTGATAGCCAATGGTAGTCCACGGGTCGCGGAAGTCGGCAAACCAGCGTATGCCAAGTTCCTTTTTAAGGCCAAGGCCAATAAGGTGCACGCTGTGCGGCGGCCCTGTGGTAATGATGGTATCTATATTTTGCTTTTTAATATAATCAGAAAGATAGGCAATGGATGGCTTTACCCAAAGCACACGGGCATCGGGCACAAAGAGGTTGCCCCGCACCCAGAGCATCAGCCGTTGCAGTATTGATTGCTTTTTTTTATCGGGGATGATGCCGCTGCTTATCTTTTTTGTGTTGCCCTTGCTAAATGCCGAAGCCCAGGCATAAGGTTCAACAATCTTGTGCCTGAGTATTTTAGTACCCGGCTTCACATCGGCCAAAAGGCCTTCATCTATAAGCGGGTAGGTAGGGTTTTCGGGAATGTAGACAATGGGTTCGATGCCAAACTCGGGCAGGTATTTCACAAACTTAAGCCAGCGCTGTACGCCCGGCCCACCCGCAGGCGGCCAGTAGTATGTTATTATGAGGACACGTGATTTCAGATTTCAGAATTTATGATTTATAACCACCCCGGCTACACCACCCTCCGAAGGAGGAGAATGCTACTCATACCCGATAACTTTGTTACTTTGCAACTATGCCACTTTGCAACTTATGTTTCCGCTCATACCACACCCCTGCCCCTGCTAAAGCCAGGAAAATAATAAAACTGATAAGCGCAATAGTGCTCCCTGTTTTAACAACCTGCGGCTCAAACTTAAATTGTATTTTATGCTTACCGGAAGGAACCAATAGCGCACGCAGCGTATAATCGGCCTGGTAGTGTGGAGTTAGTTTACCGTCTATATAGGCGTTCCAGCCTTTAGCATAGTACATTTCGCTAAAAATGGCCAACCCTTTATTCTTGTTTTCAGATGTATACTCAAGTTCGTTAGGCTCGTAAGAAGTAAGCGTTATGGTAGCGGTGCTGTCGCGTGCGTAAGTAGTTTGTGCAGCAGCTTCAGGAAACTTCTCCTTATTAATTACCGCAACATTTTTAACATCCAGCTTAAGCGTCGATTTTAGTTCGTCATCGGCATTGGTTACTGGTGTAACGCTGCTTACAAACCAGGCAGCACCCGCAGCGTGAGGGTTTTTAACGGTTACATAGCCGTCGTTATTCTGTAACAGCAGGTATTTTACGTTCAGCAGGTCAAGCACCGGAACCGGGGCTTTAAGCGATACCGTTTGCTCGTCGATATTTTTAAATATAGGGGCAAAATCATCATTACTGCCTTTTTCAAAGCTGTAGGTAAACAGCTCATCTTCCCGGCGTGGGCGCACGGCGCTATAGCCGCCCACTGCCTGGTGAAAGTATGAAGTACGTGCCTGCTGCCTTGCAAACGGGTCGTACACCCGGTAATGCGATGTATCCTGCATTATTTGTGCATCCGCCGGGGTAATTTCAAACGGCTCTTCCATTTTACGGGCAGATACAAAATCATCGGCATTTACATAATTACGGTCAAAAGTGAACAGGTCGGCTACAATAAGTAAGCCTACTAATACCACGGCAATCGTTTCACTAACTTTCTGTTTCGTAAACAGCCACAATACTAAAGCTGCCGCCAGCGTGTACAATAGCGAACGCCATATATCGCCGGTATACATATCTATACGTTCCTGCTTAAGCGCCTCAAGGTAACCAGGCCCTATCTGCCGGAAGGCCTCTTCGCCAAACATCCCGCGGGCATAATCGGCATCACGCAGCCCTTCAAAGTTAAACGAGCCTTTCATGGCATATAAACCAAGCAAAATTACCACTACCACCAGGGCGGACTGCCACAGGTAGGTAAACTGCTGTTTTTTATCCTCAATTTTAAAAAAGGTTTGCAGCCCCATAAACGCCAGTATCGGGGCGCAAAGTTCCAGAATTACCTGTATGGATGATACTGCCCTGAACTTATCGTACAGCGGCACATAGTTTATAAACAATTCAGTAAGGCCGCTAAAATTCTTGCCCCACGAAAGCAGCAACGCAAGTAATGCCCCTGCCAGGAAGGCGTACTTTATGTTGCGCCTGTCGGCAAAAAGCGCGAATACCGCCAGGAAAAATACTACTATACCAATGTATGCAGGTGCTTCAACAATAGGCTGGTCGCCCCAGTATGAGGGTATCCTTTCGGTATAATTTGCAGCCTCTGCAGGGGTTGCCCCAAGGCCCAGGAAAAACTCATATACCTTACCATCTTTACTACCCGATTCGCCGCTACCACCGCCAAAAAGGCGTGGCACAATAAGATTGAAACTCTCGGCTTTGCCATAGCTATACTCTGTAATATAGCCATAATCCATAGCAGCGTCAGAGGTTACCGGCTTATTGTCGGGCTTAAAGGTAAGTTCGCTCTTGCCGCGTATGCTGTAGTTAGTATATTCGGCAGTAGCCATAAGGCTGGTGGCATTGAGCCCCAGCGCAACGATGCCTGCAATTGCAAAAACACCCACCGAAATGCCAAGGTGGCGGTATTCTTTTTTCTTAACTATTTCTATAATATAATACAGCCCCACAAAAAACAGCAGGAACAGCAGGTAATAGGTCATCTGGAAGTGGTTGGCGTTTATCTCCAGCGCCGTAGCCAGCAGTGTGAGCAGCCCACCCACAACATACCTTTTACGGAATACGAGTATAATGCCACCCAATACCATAGGCATGTAGGCAATGGTGTGCGCTTTGGCATTATGCCCGGCGCCCAGTATTACGATAAGATAAGTACTTAAGCCAAACGCCAACGCGCCAAAAAAGGCTTTAAGCGTATCTACTTTAAGAATGCGCAGCAGTATAAAAAAACCAAGGAAGTACAGGAAAAGATAATCTGCAGGGCGTGGCAAAAAGCGTATAACGCTGTCTATGGCCTTTATGTAGTTATGCGGGTATTTTGCCCCCATCTGGTAGGTAGGCATACCGCCAAAGGCGCTGTTAGTCCAGTATGGTTCTTCACCGGTTGCCTTGCGGAAATCGTTTTGCTCTTTAGCCATACCCGTATACTGGGCGATGTCTGACTGGTAAAACGCCTTATTAGCCTGAAGGACAGGGTAAAAATAAATAAGTGCTACAACTACAAAGCCCAGGACGGCCAAAAGCTGCGGATAAAATTTGCTGATATTTTTCATGTACAAAATGCGTTTCGCCTAAAAGTAAAAAACGGCGTGAAGATACTTATTTTACTTTAAACCGCACAGCTGTGTAGATAAATTAGCGATTGGCAAAGAATATTTAGGAGTACTTAACGAACTTAAATTATCTAAATACATTCGATAAACATTGAAAGTATAAATAAGCGTTAAATCAAAATCACTTTTAAACCCATGAAATTATTTTAATTACATTTGTTTTCAACGAAAATACAATTCTCCATAATGAATGATACAGCAACCACCGCTACTTTTTTAGATAACTTACGCAGCGCCACGCAGCAGCCGCATACCGCACTGGAGGCATTGCCTCTTTCTGCATCCATATTAAAGCCTGATGTTACCAATGCCGAATATGCACGCTACCTTATGCTAATGCGCGATGTGGTTAAAGATGCCGAAGAAAATATCTTCCCGGCGCTTAATCAGTACATCCCTGAACTTGGGCTTCGTAACAAAACCCCCTTTATAGAGGCCGACCTTGCCACCCTGGGCAGCGCATTGCCCGACTATACCAAGGTACTTACCGCGGATAACAGTAGCTTTTCGGCGGCATTTGCCATGGGCATACTTTATGTTATTGAAGGCTCATCATTAGGCGGACGGGTAATTTTAAAGAACATATCAACCGCATTAGGCCATAACGCAGATAGCGGCGCGGCTTATTTTTCAGGATATGGCAACCAGACCGGCACCCACTGGAAATCATTTCTGGCAGCGCTTATACAATTTGAACTAGAGAACAATGCCGGTGAAGAAATTATAGCGGGGGCAAATTTTGCTTTTAAGGCTATACACGCGCACTTAAGCGACAGCGCCACCTAAAAAAAATTTATGACCATCAAAAATATTGTAAATCGGGATATTGTAAACCTTACTAACTGCGAGCAGGAAGCCATACACATACCGGGCAGCATTCAGCCTCATGGCTTTTTGCTTGGCCTTAAAGAAGATACACTGATTATAGAGTACTGTAGCGCTAATACTGCCGAGTACTTAAGCCTTTTCCACAGCCAGCTGCTGGGACAAAAATTTGAAGATATATTTGGTAAAGAAGCCGCCGGTAAATTAAAGGAATATGCTGCTAATGGGCTTATGCTTAGCAGCGTACTGTTACGGCTTACGCTGGCCGGGGTAGATTTTTTATGTACGCTCCATAAAAACAACCAAAATATTTATATACTTGAAGGCGAGCCTGTAATGCTGGAAAACAAGGCCGCACACGAGGTGTATGACCAAACCTCACTGTTTTTGGGCTATATGCACGAAACGCTTACGCTAAAAGAGTTGTGCCAGCTGGTAGCTAAAGGCACCCGGAAAATTACGGGCTACGACCGTGTAATGGTATACCGCTTTGATAAAGGCTATAACGGCGAAGTTTTTGCCGAATGCTGCCGGGACGACCTGGAGCCTTTTTTAGGCCTGCATTACCCCCATACCGACATACCTGCGCAGGCGCGCGAACTTTACAGGCACAACCAGCTGCGCCTTATATCTGATATAGATTATACCCCCATCCCTCTGTTTACCATTGATGACGCTGAAGGAAAAACGCTGGACATGAGCCTCTCGGTACTGCGCAGTACATCGCCCATGCATGTAGAGTACCTGCACAATATGGGTGTGGGTGCCACGCTTACCATATCGTTGCTTTATAAAAAACAATTATGGGGCCTTATTGCCTGCCACCACTATTCGCCTAAAAACCTTAGCCCGGAGATACGGCTTGCGGCACAGTTGCAGGGCCATTTTATTACCTCGCAAATTGATGTGCGCCAGGCATCAGAGGAATATGAGTATGCCCAAAAATCGGCCATGGCAGCTGAATACATGAACAACCGGCAGTTGCTTAGCATAGCCGACCTGCAAGATATTGTAGCTGCACCGCAGATACTTGAATTATGTAACGCTGCCGGGGTATCAATAGTTTTTGCCAATACCATTTATAAGCATGGTGTAACACCTGATGATGATAAAATACAGGAGTTAGCCGAATTTATGGCGGCGCACACCGCGCACGGTAGCTTTAGTACAGATAAGCTTTTAGACTACCTCCCCCATTTTCATGATTGTAAAGCTGCTTCAGGTATTATATACCACTCGCTGGATATTGACAGCAACAACTGTATTTTATGGTACCGCCCGGAAACGCAAACTGAAGTGAACTGGGGCGGCGACCCTAATAAAGCGATTGAAAAAGATAAAGACGGGCTGCACCCGCGCCGCTCATTCTCGTTATGGAAGCAAATTGTAGACTGTACCAGCAAGCCCTGGATACGCCCGGAACTTATCAGCGCGGCCTCTTATGCCTATAGCCTGCAACGGCAGATTAACCTGCTTATAATAACCCAAGAGGAAGAAAAATACCGCAAACTGAGCGAATTGCTGAAGCAAACCAACAGCGAACTCGAAAACATAAACTGGATAAGCACACACGACCTGCAGGAACCGCTGCGCAAAATACAGCTTGTTGCCTCACGGATACTGAATAAGGAAAAGGAAATACCTGAAACTGTTGCCGACGCGATACAACGAATGAACAATGCCGCCGGAAGGATGCAGACACTGCTTATTGATATTCTAAAGTACACGCGCCTTAAACATACCGATGCTGCACACGCGCCGGTAAATGTGAATGCCGTGTTAGACGACGTAAAGCTGGACATGGCCGAAACCACAGCCGAAAAGAATGCTGAAATTACAGTAGATGTTTTACCCAAAGTTAATGGCATAGCATTTTTGCTGCGCCAATTATTTAGCAACCTTATAGCTAACTCTATTAAATATGCTGTTCCGGGGCGCACGCCACGCGTAAAAATTACGGCCAGCCAGGAGCTGCACCCTTATGGCGCTAACGAGACACAACGACTGTACCGGGTAATTTATGTAGCCGATAACGGCATGGGGTTTGACCAGCAGTATGCCGACTCTATATTCAATATTTTTACAAGGCTGCATGATATACCAGACCACAGGGGTTCCGGCGTTGGGCTGGCCCTTTGCAAAAAAATAATGCAAAACCATAACGGCCATATTGCCGCGACGAGCGCGGTTAACGAAGGCACGGTTATAAGCCTCTATTTTCCGGTAGGCAAAGAACAAATAGCATTGCCTAACCCATATCTGTAGCTTTTATCCGCAGGGAATTTGTTATTACTGACACCGAACTAAGGCTCATGGCTGCCGCGGCTATCATGGGCGAAAGCAATATGCCAAACACTGGGTACAATACCCCTGCCGCCACCGGTATGCCTATAGTGTTATAGACCAATGCGAGCAACAGGTTTTGCCGTATATTCTTCATAACCGAATGGCTCAGCAGCCTTGCTTTTTCCACACCCTGGAGGTCGCCACGCAGCAGTGTTATCCCCGCGCTTTCTATAGCCACATCGGTACCGGTTGCCATGGCAATGCCTATATTGGCCTGGGCCAGTGCCGGCGCATCGTTAATACCATCACCCGCCATGGCTACTATCTTCCCTTCCCCCTGAAGTCTTTTAATTTCAGCCTGTTTATCTTCAGGCAGGCAGTTGGCTTTAAAGTGCTTTATACCCACGGCATCGGCCACAGCCTTAGCGGTGTTGGCATTATCCCCGGTAAGCATCAGCACATCCATACCGCTCTTTAAAATATCGGCAATCGCTTTTTTGCTGCTTTGCTTTACAGCATCGGCAATAACTATAAAGCCGGCAGCTTTGCCATCAATTCCCACTACAGGAACGGTTTTGCCTTTAGCCTGTTCCTGCTCTATTTTTTGGAGGGTACTTTGGTCAATATCAATATTCGACTCTTTCAATAATAAAACAGTTCCTACCGAAACCGCCTTACCATCTACGGTACCTTTCACACCCTTACCCGTAATTGATTCAAAATCCACAATTTCATCTAAATTTATACCCTTTTGTGAAACATAGTGTACAATAGCGTGAGCCAGCGGATGCTCGCTCTGCCTGTTTAGTGATGCCGCTGCGGTAATTAGTTCGGCTTCGGTAAAACCTTCAAAAGCTATTACTTTTTCTACTGAAGGCTTTCCTTCTGTCAGGGTACCCGTTTTATCTACAATCAAAATATTGGCCTTAGCCATAAGCTCCAGCGCTTCGGCATTTTTTATGAGTACGCCATTTTGAGCACCTTTGCCCACCCCCACCATTATAGACATGGGTGTTGCAAGCCCCAGTGCGCACGGGCAGGCGATGATAAGCACGGCTACCGCGTTTACAAAACCCAGCGCATAGGACCCAAAAACTGCCCAGGAAATGAACGTAACAACCGCTACAGCTATAACGATAGGTACAAAATAACGCGCTATTTTATCGGCCAGTTTTTGTATGGGTGCCCGCGACCGGCTGGCACTGTTTACCATAGCTATAATTTGGGCCAAAAACGTTTCGTTGCCCACATGCCGCGCCTCCATCATAAAAGAGCGCTTACCGTTTATGGTTCCCGCTGTTACAGTATCGCCTATTTTTTTATCTACGGGAACAGGTTCGCCCGTAATCATCGCTTCATCTATGGTGCTTTTACCTTCGGTTATAATGCCGTCAACCGGTATTTTTTCACCCGGCCGTACCAGTAGCAAATCACCCACCTGTATATCACTTATGTGTATTTTGCTGTCCTTGCCGTTTTGTACCAGCGTGGCTTCGGTAGGCGAAAGCTTTATCAGCTCCTTTATGGCCTTACTGGTCCGGCTGTATGCCTTAGCCTCAAGCAGCTGGCCCAGCAGCACTAAGGTGAGTATAACGGTAACGCTTTCAAAATACAGGTGTACGCCGCCGTGGTGGATTCTCATTTCTTCCGGGAAAACGGCTGGGTATATAAGCCCCACAAGGCTGAACAAAAACGCCGCCGCCGCCCCAAGCCCTATAAGGCTGAACATATTAAGCCGCATGCCCGCAAACGATTGCCATGCCCGCTCAAAAAACATCCAGGTGGCATAAAACACTACAGGCAACGACATCCCAAACTGCACCCAGTTGGATACATTTTGTGAGATTAATTTACTAACGGGGTTACCGGGCAGCATTTCTCCCATAGCCAGTATAAATATCGGGATGGTAAAACCGGCGGCAATCTTAAATTTAAAACAGCAGGCCATTATAGGCGGTATCTTCTTCTTCAGCCTGTGGGCTCATAGGCACTAAATCCATACCGCAGGTAGGGCAGGTGCCGGGTTCGTTAGTTATAATTTCAGGATGCATAGGGCAGGTATACTGCCCTTTTTTAGGCCGGGTTTCCGGCACTTTTTCAAGGTTCATGCCGCATACAGGGCAATGCCCAAATTTATTATACACGGTATCGCCCTCGCACATCATGGGGCAGTAGTAAGTATCGGTGTCGCCGTTATTGTGCAAATTTGGGGCTACGGGTATATGGGGTGTTATATGTTTATGTGTCATTATGTCAATTTTTATATATAAATACAAAGTTAACCCGCATTAAACAAACGGCATAGATAGTTTTAAAAAAAGCCTTTGGTGTACAGCCAAATTATTAGAATACAGATATATACCCCATTTTTACATAATATAGCCTAAAAACACTATCTTTGCGCATTAATCTAAATACGTTGTACTGTAAATAGTACGTTTACCTGAATGAAATTTGAAGACCTTAATTTAATACGCAACATACAGCAGGCACTTGCTGAAGAGGGCTATGAAGCCCCAACCCCTATACAGGAACAGGCCATACCCATTATATTAGCCGGCACCGACCTTGTAGGCTGTGCACAGACGGGTACCGGAAAAACCGCCGCCTTTGCAATTCCCATTATAAACAACCTGCACCGTATTGTTGGCTCGGCCACAAAGGTAAAATACATACGCGCCCTTATAGTAACACCTACCCGCGAGCTTGCCCTGCAAATAGGCGAAAGCTTTAATACCTACGGTAAGTATACTAACATACGCCAACTTACTATCTTCGGAGGCGTAAGCCAGGTAAGCCAGGTAGACCAGCTTAAAAAAGGGGTCGACATACTGGTAGCCACACCCGGCCGCCTGCTCGACCTGCACAAGCAGGGCTATATAAACCTTGACCACCTGCACCACCTGGTGCTGGATGAAGCCGACCAGATGCTGGATATGGGTTTTATAAACGATGTAAAGAAAATTATAAAACTTACGCCCGACAACAGGCAAACACTTTTATTTTCTGCCACCATGCCACTGCCCATCAGGGAACTGGCCGACAGCTTCCTTACCAAGCCGGAGTATGTATCGGTTACACCAATATCTTCTACTGCCGAGAATGTTAAGCAGGAGCTGTACTTTGTAGATAAAGGCGATAAGCGCAAGCTATTATATCATCTTATTCGCAATGAAAACCTCGACAGCGTACTGGTATTTACCCGTACCAAGCACGGTGCCGATAACGTAGTTAAAGCGCTTAAAAAAAACGGTGTAGAAAGCGGCGCCATACACGGTGATAAATCGCAAAACTCGCGCCAGCGTGTGCTTGATGCCTTTAAAAACAAAGAGATACCGGTGCTGGTAGCTACTGATATTGCCGCACGCGGAATAGACATTGAAAGCCTGCCGTATGTTATTAACTTTGACCTGCCTAATATACCCGAAACCTACGTGCACCGCATAGGCCGCACCGGGCGCGCCGGAAACAGCGGTATTGCCATATCTTTTTGCGGGCGCGACGAGCAGCCCTACCTTAAGGATATAGAGAAGCTGATAAGAATGAAAATTAAGGTTATTGACGGCCACCCCTACCCCTATGGCTCGGAATCCGAAGAACCTGAAGGCCAAAAACCTGATTTAAGGAATAAAGCCAAAGTACCCCAA
>Ga0247803_1001215_pt1 | contig 13549 bp, 7 predicted proteins | sample UWRJL014104B1_FD_180928 | JGI IMG/M metagenome (GOLD analysis project Ga0247803, IMG submission 180928) | Plant litter microbial communities from Arlington Agricultural Research Station in Wisconsin, United States - UWRJ-L014-104B-1 | ecosystem: Environmental > Terrestrial > Plant litter >...
AGCGGCAATTCCCCAGCTTAGTATCAGCGGAGAAATGTCGACGCCTTTCAGACTTTCAGCGATGTAAGTACTTACGCCGCTTGCGCTCATTACTTCTTTGAAAACACCCGCACCGGCAATGATCAGCAAAATCACTGAAACGCCCTTGAATGCATCTTCCATGGATTTGCTAATGGCCTTCATATTTGATCCACGCCGTATGCCTAAAACATAAGCCGCGAAAAGCACGGATACAAGCATTCCAAAATACGGTTCAGCCAAAAGGCCGATCATCTGGTTTTCAGGATAAATATTCTTTACACCCGACATGCTGGTCAGTAAAAATACCGGTAACAATGCGGTGATCACACTGATACCAAGCCCAGGCAATTCCGAAGTCGGACGTGGTTTTACATTGAACAAATCCTGATCGGGTTTTGGAGTAAAACGTTTTAAGGTACTTCCAAAAATAGGTCCGGCTATGGCTATGGCAGGTATGGAAACAATCAGCCCGTAAAATAATGTCCTGCCCAAATCGGCGTGCAGCTGACTGGCAATGGCTGCGGGCGAGGGGTGGGGCGGAAGGTAACCGTGTGCCACCGACAAGGCAGATAACATGGGGATACCAATATATAATAATGGAAGGCGTGCAGTGGCGCTGATCATAAAAATCAAAGGAATCACAATGACAAAACCGGCGTTGTAAAACAATGGAATGCCGATCACGAAACCCGCAAGAGCCATTCCCCACTGGATGTATTTTTTACCAAAAATCCCGATTAATGCATCCGTGATCCGCTGGGCTGCGCCGCTGTCTGCCACCATTTTTCCCAACATCGCACCGAAACCGACAATCAGAACAAGATCGCCCAAAGTTCCTCCTACACCTTTTTGAATGGCCTTACTTACAGTTTCAACGTTTAAACCACTGGCAAGTCCCAACCCGATTGAAACCAGAAGAAAGGAAATAAAGGTGTCTATTTTTAGCCAGGCTATAAGAAGTATCAGGCATAAAATAGCAAAGAAGGTCAATACTAATGGCATACAAAATCGGTTTGGCAAGTGAACTTTATACAATAAGAACAAAGGGGCTGTAATTTAATGGTTACATCCGTTTTAAGTTTTTTCAGGTGCAAATAATTGTAAAACACTTTGGATCATACAAATATGAAAACAAGGTCGGAATACGTTAAAAGATAGTTTGCCAGAGTGATTAAAATTGACGAAATTTGGCTTTTTATTACTTGTAATTTGCATTAATCTTGTGGGTGTTTGCATAAAATCAATCACTCATTTAAAATTTGATTCTTTTCTGATTATTTATGGCAGAGTCTTCTGGTGAAAACATTATTCCCATCAATATTGAGGATGAAATGCGTGGAGCGTATATCGATTATTCGATGTCCGTTATTATTTCGCGCGCTTTACCTGATGTAAGAGATGGTTTAAAACCTGTGCACCGTCGTGTGTTATATGGTATGTCCGATTTGGGGGTCAATTACAATCGGTCTCATAAGAAATCAGCGCGTATAGTAGGAGAGGTGTTAGGGAAATATCACCCTCATGGTGATTCTTCGGTTTATAATACAATGGTCCGCATGGCCCAGCCCTGGTCTTTGCGTTACCCACTGGTTGACGGACAAGGTAACTTTGGGTCGGTTGATGGAGATAATCCCGCTGCGATGCGGTATACTGAGGCAAGGTTGAAACGTCTTGCTGATGAGCTGCTAAACGATCTGGGTAAGGACACTGTTGATTTTCAGCCCAATTTTGATGATTCATTGTCTGAGCCGTCTGTATTGCCCGCCAAATTTCCAAATTTGCTGGTGAATGGTTCCTCAGGTATTGCAGTTGGAATGGCCACAAATATGGCACCGCACAATCTGACCGAAGTGGTAAACGGTGTGCTTGCCTATGTGGATAATACGGATATTACAATTCCGGAATTAATGGAGCACATTAAAGCTCCTGACTTCCCGACTGGTGGAACCATATATGGCTATCAGGGCGTGCGTTCCGCTTTTGAGACGGGAAGAGGAAGTATCATTATTCGCTCCAAAGCCAATTTTGAGGTTTCAAAAACGGGTAAGGAACAGATTATTATTACTGAAATTCCGTATATGACCAATAAGGCGGCAATGATCGAAAGGATCGCTGGTCTTATTAATGATAAAAAACTGGATGGTATCTCGGATATCCGCGATGAGTCCGACAGAGATGGTATGCGCATCGTTTTCGATCTGAAAAAAGATGCGATCCCGAATATTGTACTGAACCACCTTTACAAGTATACGCCCCTGCAATCTTCATTTGGGGTTAATAATGTAGCGCTTGTAAAAGGTCGCCCGGTAATGCTTAATCTGAAAGACCTGATCAAGCATTATGTTGAGCACCGTATTGTGGTCATCACGCGTCGTACAGAGTATGAACTGCGTGAGGCTGAAAAACGTGCACACATTTTGCAGGGCTTGCTTATTGCACTTGACAATCTTGACGCAGTAATTACGCTGATCAGAAATGCGCGTGACCCGGAGATCGCCAAAACTGGTTTGATCGAGCAATTCTCGTTGAGTGAAATTCAGGCAAAGGCAATTCTGGAACTGAGATTACAACGGTTAACCGGTCTTGAACGCGAGAAGATCATCAAAGAATATGATGAAATAATGGTTTTGATCACAGACTTGAAAGATATTCTGGCTAACGAATACCGCAAGTTTGAAATCATCAAAACCGAGCTGAACGACATCAAAGAGCGCTACGGCGATGAACGTCGTACGCAGATCGAGTTTGCTGCCGAACAGTTCAGTGATGAGGATATGATTCCTGATGACGAAATGTTGATTACAATTTCGCATGAAGGATATATTAAAAGAACTCCGCTTGCAGAGTATCGCACCCAGACAAGGGGTGGGGTAGGATCCCGTGGTGTGAAAACCAAGGACACAGATTTTACCGAGCATTTGTTCTCTGCAACGATGCTTAACTACCTTCTTATTTTTACAGAATACGGTAAGTTGTTCTGGATGAAGGTGTATGAAGTTCCTGAAGGAAGTAAAATTTCAAAAGGCCGGCCGATCCAGAATTTGATCAGTCTGGAAAACGGGGATTCAATTCGTTCGGTAATCAACGTTCGTACTTTAACAGATGAGGATTATATCAACAATAATTACCTCATTATGTGTACGCAGCAGGGTACGATCAAGAAAACTTTACTTGAAGCATACTCTCGGCCAAGAACAAATGGTATTATTGCAATCTCAATTCATGAAGGTGACAGGTTACTAAATGTGGCTCTGACCAACGGAGACAATGATATCGTGATCGCATCGAGTGCGGGTAGGGCCGTGAGGTTCAATGAAAAAGGAGTGAGGCCAATGGGAAGAACGGCGGCAGGAGTGAGGGGAATTAATCTGAATGATGCTGAAAACAAAGTGATCGGCATGGTTTGTATTAACCGCGAAGATGCTCAGCTGCTTGTTGTTTCTGAAAATGGTTTTGGTAAAAGGTCATTGATAGACAGTTACCGTGTCACCAAACGTGGTGGCAAAGGCGTTTCCACAATGAACGCAACTGACAAGGTTGGAAAATTGGTGGCGATTCGCGAAGTTACTGAGCAGGACGATTTAATGATCATTACCAGAAACGGTATTGCGATCAGAATGAGCGTGTTGGATATTCGTCAGGCTGGCAGAAATACGCAGGGAGTGAAACTGATCAAATTAAACAATTCTGATGAGATTACTTCGGTAACGCGTATCCTGAAAGATCCGGATGAAAAAGTAGCCGAAGAATTGGATGAAGATGGAAACGTAATTGTAGCAACACCATCTTTTGACGTTGCGGCATTAGCAGACGCGGCCATACTTGAGGGAGAGGCCGAAGCAGAAGAAATGGAAGATGATGTTGACGAAGAAGAGGAAGAGGATGATGAAACAGAATCTGATGAGGACGATTCTGAGGACGAGGAGGCATGATTTTTGTAAATTTTTTGTTAATTAATTTATATTAGGTTTTCGAACTATCAATCACAATAAAAGTTAAGATTTTATGAGAAAATTGTTTTTTGCTTCTGCACTCAGCCTTTTTAGCATTACTGCGTTTTCGCAGGATGCTCTTAACAAGGCAGTGGTAGATCAATACCGTAAGGACAAAGAGAAGAGCGATAAAGATGTAGCGGATCCTAAGAATAGCGCGAAAGCTGCATTTTGGATGGAAAGAGCGAAGCTTTATGAAAACATAGCGATGCAAAGTTCAGAACTTGATTCTAGCGCTTCTAAAACTGCTTATGAATCCTATAAGAAAGTGGTTGAACTTGACCTGACTAAAAAAGGGGAACCTGGTAAAGCTGCGAAGGAAGCGCAAAACATCCTGAATGCAGGAGAGGGAACTTCTCTTTTTAATGCATTTGTAAGACAAGGCGCTGAAAAATATCAGGCTAAAAACCTGGCTGGTGCGTTAGAAATGTTCAAACTTGCTCAGGAAGTAAACAAAAAGGATACAACCGCAGCACTTTACGGTGGAATTGCAGCACAGGGAATTGATAACAAAGCAGAGGCAAAAGCCCAGTTTGAATCATATGCGGCGAACGGAGGAAAAGACGCCAGTGTTTTTTACAGCCTTGCTCAGATCTATCGTACTGACAATGACTTCGATAAAGCCATTGCAACTTTGAACAAAGGACTTGAAAAGAATCCTGGGAACAAAGATTTGAAATCAGAAGTCGTGAACATTCTGTTGGCTTCCGGTAAAGAAGATCAGGCTATCGGTGAATTGAAAACGTTGACATCGACCGATCCTAGCAACGTTCAAAATCTGGTTAACCTTGGAATTTTGTATGATAATGTTCATACTAAAACAGTTGGCAGAATTAAGGAGGTTCAAAATAAACTTGGATCCGGAACTACAAAGGCATCGAACCTGACAAAAAATCTTGAATCAGAAAAAGGAAAGATCGAGGTTTATGACGGAGAGGTAAAGCGTATTTCTGCGCTTATCAAAAAGCAACCAAAAAATGCGGATCTGAAACGTCAGTTGGATGATGTAAATGCTAAGAAAAAAGAAACTGTGGCTGCTATTGCCACCATGGAAGCAGACATCAAAGCTGCGACAGAATCTGCGAAAGGAAATGACAATGCAGCTTTGGAAAAAGAATTGGCTGAATTGAAGGCCAAAGAAGTTGAGTCTGCCAAGTCAGCGGTTGATACCTACAAAAAAGTTTTGGAAGTTGATGCAGCCAATGCGGATGCACTTTACAATCTTGGCGTTTTCTATTTCAACGAAGCCGTTCTTATGAAAGGCGAAGTTGATAACATGAATATGACTGAATACCAGCAACGTGGTAAGGAAGTTGAAGGAAGAGTTTGCGGTCGCTTCAAAAAAGCGAAACCATATTTCGAAAAAGCAATTCAATCAAAAGACCTGGCTGATGCAAAAGATAACCTTGCAACAGTGAACAGTGTCCTTGAACAATTTGCTGAAAAGAAAGTTGCTTGTGTAGAAGAATAAGCATTAAGCTGTTATTTAAAAAGGGCACCAGCTACTGGTGCCCTTTTTAAATAACCAATATTCTATTTAACATAATATAAATTATACAACAATTTGTATAAGGGAGGCTTTCAGTGGTTATAGTCAAGAAATCTTGAATCCAATGACTGTAAGTCAGGTTCAATAAAACGCTCTCTGGCTTCGACCGAAAATATCTTCTCTTTACTGTAAAAAGTAAAATATGAAGTTGGGTTTCCAAATGATGAAGTTATCAAATAATTACAAGCATTGACCAGAGACATTTTCTCATGAACCTGCTGCCAGTAACAGTCCAGCAACCAGATCCAATATTGGGTAATGGTTTCGTGGTAGCCGCTGACGTCGTTATTTTTTTTTCCAATTGCCTCATTATATTTCTTAATCAGATTTGGCATTTGACCGGAGGCCTCCTGTTTTCCAAATTTGGAAACGTACCAGAGCCCAACAGTTAAATGCGTGTGATGTGTCCAAGCTTTTGCGGGCAAAGTTTTAGTCACGAATTGATCCACCAAAGTTTTTATTTCTTCCAATTCCTTATATTCTGATTGGATCATAATTTAAGTGTAAAGTTTCTTTATAGTTGTCAAATGATACTGTCTTAGATTTTGATCTACTGCACAACGGATCAAATCTTTTTATTTGCGCAAATGTCAGCGGTATCAAATTTGCATAAATTTGTGCTTTTTGAATCCTAATATTCTCAAATTTTGGGAGTTACCCGACTTGTTTTATGTGATTTTAAACACCGGAAAACGGTTACATAAAATGAAAAATGAGGCAAGTTTTGACGCTTAGCCTCATTTCTGGTATTTTCAATCAGGCTACGTCACAAATTTCGACGCCTTGCTTCAAAGATGCGATCTGATCAGGGCGTTTTGGGATAAATTCCTGGGCAACGAATCCTTTGAAACCGGTTTCAGCAATCGCTTTCATGATCGCCGGATAATATAATTCTTGTGTTTCGTCAATTTCATTTCTTCCGGGAACTCCACCGGTATGATAATGACCAATGTACTTGTGATATTTATTGATGGTTGCAATTACGTCACCTTCCATAATCGCCATGTGATAAATGTCGTAAAGTAATTTGAATTTTTCTGAGCCAACCATTTCACACAGACCAGCGCCCCAGGCGGTATGGTCACACATGTAATCTCTATGGTTTACTTTGCTGTTCAGCAATTCCATAATAAGTGTGACATTGTATTTTTCTGCGGACGGCATCAGACGTCTCAAACCAATTGCACAATTCCGCATCCCGTCTATATCCGACATCCCGTTTCTGTTTCCTGAAAAACATATAACTGTCGTGTACCCGGCCGCCTGAAGTTTTGGGAAAATCTCCTCATAACTTTTTACCAACTCGTCATGGTAAGCCAAATTGTTAAACCCTTTTTCAATTCCCATTCCTGCACCGTTGGGCAACGCACAGGTAAGTCCGTATTTTTTAAGAATTGGCCATTCGTCCGGTCCCAATAACTCTATTGACTTCAATCCAATTTTCTGGCATTCCGCGGCGAACGTCTCCAATGGTATTTTTCCGTAACACCATTTACAGACGGAGTGATTTATCTTACCTTTTAACTCAGGACCTAAAACTTCATCCGTTTTTGCCATTACGTTGGTAATAGTCAGTGGCAATGAAGCGGCCAGACTTGCCTGTGAAATACTTTTCAAAACGGAACGTCTTGTGAATTTGGTTTTCATATCATTTTAAATTTTGCGTATCTTTTTATTTTCTCGCACTTCCTTTTGTTGCAGTTGGAAAGTTTTCTGGTATTTGCTGTGTTACTTTTCCGCTAGCTGCCCACTCCGCTCCTCTTTGCAGTGTTGTGATAAACCCTACGCACTTTTGAGAATAATTTTCGTGGCCCAAAGTTGTATGAAAAATTCTGCCCTTACCATATTTCAATGTCATTAACATGGGTTCGTTTTTTCCAGACCCCTTCTGCTCAACCGGGCTATATGCGGTGGCCAATACGGTCATATTTTCTCCCGGCCCTCTGAGGCGGTCATACAATTCGTCTTTTTGATGCAGCCACTCCAAAGGTAATCCTTTCATAATGGGATGGTTAGGTTCTCTGGTTTTGACGATAAATTCGTGTTGATAGCCATGGCTTCCACCAATGCCTTTGGTAGTATCTTTTACAATTTTTCCTTTACTTTCGTCAAAATAAACATAGGGTCCGGATTTTTCACTCCTTCCCTCCCAGCCTCCGATGCCAATCATCTGATTGTATGCCAGCCACTTAGGAAATGAATTGTCTGCTGCATGCACCACTACCAGACCTCCCCCGTTCTTTATAAATTTCTCAAATGCGACATTGGTCGCCGCAGGCCATGAATCGCCGTTGAAATTAGACAAAACGATGTCGAATTTAGAAAAGTCAGGTTTGAAGCTGTCCATGTTTTCACCTTTTTTCGGAGTGGTGGCAACCGACACCGTAAAAAGTCCTGTTTCTTCAAGATATTGTTTCATCATCACGGTACCTTCCGCCATGTTTCGATGGTTATTCTGGCCGTCAATGATCAGTACTTTGTACGTTTTTTGCTTCCCTGGAAATGCTGCATTTACGTTTTCAAAAAACAACACAACTATGAAAAGTACTAAAAGCAGTTGCAATATTTTTCTTGATTTCATCTTCGTATGTTTATTCATTTAGCTTTGATATAAATGGTGCCACGGCGTAACATTACGCTTTTTAAAGCAAAATGTCTGTTCCGTGGCACCAATATATTAAGTTTATTTTATATTAATCTACTCGAAAAATACTTCTATTTTCCTCCCGTTTTCTTTGGAGCCCCTGCGGTCTCTGAGTAAATTGGATTGTTTTTGTTTCCACCCGACATGAGGTAAGCAACAAGGTCTCTCAGTTCATCCGGATTCAAACCGTTTATCAGGCCCGGAAGCATTACTGAAACCGTTGAAATCTTGGTTGACAGGACTTCTTTTTTACTGATTTTTCTGATTGTTTTCGGATCGAAAGGATTTTGAGAAATGTAATAGAAATTAGCATCTTCGTTAATCTGACTGCCGACGATTGATTCACCGCTTTTCAGTACGTAAGCAATGGAAGCAAATTGATCAGAGATCACTTTGTTCGGCTCGATAATTGATTCCAGCATATCTTTGGCAGAAAACCGTGTTCCCAGCTGGGTCAGATTTGGGCCAACGTCAGATCCTTCGCCCTGCACCATATGGCAACGGTTACATAATACAGCTGAGAAAATCATTTTGCCACGTTCAAAGTCACGGTTGGCAAGGCTGTCCTGCACAAGGGCCACTGCGTCAGCTAGCTTCCAGCCGCGTCCAGGTCCTTTTGGCGTGTACAATTTAACCAGGTCATTGCCGCTTCCGGTTACAAGTTCAGCTCCGGAAAGTTTGTTATAATATGCAAATTTTTCTTTTGGAACATGTTGCAAAGCCAGCAAACGTGCCTTGTCAATAAAACCGATGTAGCTGTTTCCGCCCTGATATGAGAATGCCTTTTGAAACCATTTAAAATATTTTTCTCTCGTCTGAGGTGTCCAGCCGGTTTTTTGACTGCTCAGCGCGATCGCGTAAAAAGTTTGCTGAGCCGGTGGGACTTTCTCCAATAATTTGGCAAGATCAAGTCCATATTGCGGGTTGCGAAGAATAAGATCCGCAGATGCGGTCACCATCGCATTGTCTTTATCATCGAATTGCTCGTTCTTTTCTAATAGTGCCAAAGTACGTTCAACTACTTTCGGCGCTTCCAGATTGATCAGAATTTTGCTTAGAAAACGGTTTTGCATCGGAGACGGAGAAGGATATTTCGGGCTTAGATAAGCAACGAGTTTTGCCTTTGTTGCTGCGTCAGGTTGTCCTGTCCGGTACAAAATAACTTCTATTGTCCTCAATAGATCCTGTTTTTGAAGATCTGTCAGCTTACCATAATCGAGCGCAGTCAGTCCTGTCAGCAATGGACCGCCTACTTTGGCTGAGTCACCCTGACGGCCCAATGCCAAAGAGGCATAGATTAAAGTCTGAGGATCTTTTTCAGCAAAAACTTTACTTTCCCATTCACTAACAGGTTGATGTTCAATGGCGATTCTTGCCGCGTAACGCAGGAACCGATCCGAACTTTTCAGGTATGGCCAGGCAGTTGGAACTGCTTTTGGATCCTGTTTTGCATGAAACTGTTCCAGATCGGTCCGCTGCTTGTGTTCAGGGGTTATAACCGCTGCGGCTGTGTTGGAACCGGCCGGAATATTTTTGTAATCTCCATAATAAACGCGGTAAAGATCCGATTCCAGACGGCGACCGCCTGTCAGGAAGTATAAGGCACCATCAGGGCCTATTGCACCATCCGTTAAAGGAAGCGGTGCTCCTGAAAGGAATTCTTCATGATCCGCCGAATATGTGGAGCCATTGGGTTTGAGGTGTAGTCCGTGCACAATACCGAAACTCCAGTCGAAAGCAAGTAACGTGTTTTTGTATTTTGCAGGGAAGCGCGCTTCGTTTAAATAGATCAGATTCGTTGGCGATCCCTGGCCAATATTCATAATTGGAGAAAGGTTATCGGCAAACGTCGGCGACCAGTTGGCTGATCCCGTGCGCCATCCGTATTCCGCACCGCTCGTTGCGTGACAAACGCGGGTCGGGCGATACCAGGGCGTACCAAAATCCCATTCCATATCGGAGTCATAAATGAATAAATCACCCGTTTCGTTGAAAGCGATGTCGTACGAATTACGGAATCCTGCGCTGATCAGTTTCCAGTTTTTCCCCTCCGGATCTGTGTTTGCAATCCAGCCACCCGGAGCGTTACGGTCAGTTGCGTGGCCACGCGGATCCTTTATCCAGGGAAAAAGATTGTCGTTTTTCCAGTTTGGCATCAACAGATACGTATCCATTTTTGGAAGGTCCGTAAAGTTACCGGCTACAACAAACAACGATTTTTTATCAGGAGAAAGAACGATACTGTGTGGCCCGTGTTCGCCATCACCTTTCAGCGATTTCAGTAAAGTGATTTTATCGTATTGATCATCATTGTCCGTATCCTGCAGACGGTAAAGTCCGCTGCCTTTTGGGAAACGTGGATTTTCACGATTGTTGATCATGACGTACAAACTGTTGAATGCATACAAAAGTCCATGCGCGTAACCCATTGCCACCTTTGCCGTGTCTCCTGTTATTTTCAAAGTCTCGACAGTCGGTTTGTCAGTTGATCCAATCGGCGGTAAAACCAGACGAAACAATCCCCCGTATTGATCAGAAGTGATCATACGGCCTTTATTATCGAATGTCATGGAAACCCAGGAGCCGTTTGATTCAGCCGACGGGCTATATAAGTGCTCAGCTTTGAAACCTTCGGGAAGTTTTAGTTTGTCAACCTTCGAGCCTGGCGGACGGTGTCTGGCGGTTCGGTTGCTTAGCATAACTCCGCAAAACACACCCACAGCCAGAAGCACGGCGAGCGTCATGGGAAGTTTAGACCATTGATTTTTCTTGTACATTTTCAGGTAAGAGTTTAAGTAAATATAAATTGTAAAATATGGTGAAACGGCGACAGCTTGTTTGCAATACCTGAATTCCAGTTAGTAAAAGTTTGATTGATCTCAATATTACTGTTTTCTTAAATAAAACAAACTAAAACTTTGAATCGTCTATTATGCAATAATAAAGCGAATGCTTTTAGCCGCCATCCTGTTGTGTCTGGTTAAATAGAATTTTGACCTATTCTAAGTAGAATTTAACATTCCGGAAACATAAAATGCGTGACAACCGCTGAGTTGCCACGCATTTTATTCTGCAAAAATTGCAGATTACCAACCTGTATTTTGTTTCAGGTTTGGATTAGCGTCGATCTGAGATTGCGGTATTGGATAAATTTCCAGTTTCGGTGTGTAGGGAAGCAAAACATTGTCTACAATTTGATCGGGTGACATAGCTGCAATTTCCTGGCTTAATGTTCCCCATCGACGGATGTCAAATACGGTTGTGAACTCACCGGTAAGTTCCAAACGTCGCTCATTGCGAATTGCAGCACGTAAGTCTGCCACGGTTGCCGCCTTTGACAAGGACGCCTTCGCTCTTTGTCTTACCCGATTCAGAATCGGCAACGCTTCTGCCGTTTTTCCGGTTTCCACTAGTGCTTCTGCATAACACAGCAATACATCTGAAAAACGCAATTCAATCAAATCGGCGCCGTATCCCTGAATTGCTGCACCGGCCGGACGGGCCTCTCTTGCTAATTTTCCATATGCAATTCCATATTTGTAATCGTCGTGCGCAAATGGCAGATTGGTCCTTTTGTTGATGTAATTTGCTTTTACAGGATCGTAAATAATGCTGTCGCCGGGCTGGGTATCTGTTCTGCCGGTACCTTTAAATGCGTATCTGGTAACCAAAGTAAAATCCCGGCGCGTATCTGTTTTTTCGAACAATTTGTAATAATCGTACGTTAAGCCGTAATTGGTTTGTTCGTCACCATTGACCAGTCCGGAAGGAAACAAGTTGAAAGGCAGGATGTTACCATTTGGGTTTGAGGAATTTACAAAGTAACTGAATGACAAAACAATCTCCCGGTTTCTCTCATTGGCCAAAGCAAATACACTTGCAAAGTCCGGCAGAAGCTCAAAGTCATAGGTTTCTTCATTCACCACTCCTACGACCTCTTTTAGTTTATCGGCCGCCTTTTGAAAATATTCCGTTTTGCTTAAAGGTTTTCCGGCCATTGTGAGGTATACCTTCCCTAGCATCGCTTTGGCAGTCCCGGCCGAAACGCGTCCGAGTTCGGCTCCGCCTCTTGAATCGGGCAAAATACTTTCTGCAAAGGTAAGGTCTTCGATTATGGCGTTGTAAACTTCAACATCCGTAGCTCTGGCACCGAAAATAAGATCCGTATCCTTTAACGAAGTTATTTCCTGCAAAATAAGTGGAACTCCTCCGAAACATCTTACCAGGTTAAAATAGGCGTAGGCTCTTAAAAATCTGGCTTCTGCAATGTAAGGATCTGCTTCGGTTTCATCTTCGGGCACGGCTAATTTTGCATTGGCAATTACGGTATTGGCACGGAAAATTATTTTGTAAAACCTGGCCCAAACGGACTCGAATGCTCCGGAATTGGGTAAATGACCGAAGCGATAATAGGGATCAGCACCAATACCAATACCAGCGGTGGCATAACGATGACCAGATTCCGTGAGGATGAACCGATTGCTGATATCGAAATAATCAGGTGCTGTCCAGGCCTGGTAAACACCGATTGTTGCCTGATTCAAACCTTCTTCGTCTTTAAAAACAACTTCTTTACTCAATGATGAAAATGGTGTTTCTTCCAGATTGTCCTTGCAGGAAACCGCCGTAAACAAAATAAATGCTGAGAATATGAGTGAATATTTCATAAGGATTTAGTCGGATTAAAAGTTACAGGAAAAACCGATGGTGTATGAACGCTGAGACGGATATGCACCGTAATCAATTCCCTGTTGCAGGAGCGACTGTGCATAAGAACTCACTTCCGGGTCGAAACCTGTATATTTTGTTAAAGTAAAAATGTTGGTTCCTGTAACAAAGAGTCTTGGATTCTGGATTGGGCCAAGTCTTGGAAAAGTATAAGAAAGCGCAAGCATTTTTAATCTTACGAAACTGCCGTCTTCAAGCATCGTTGAGTTGATATCTCCGGAAGCAATTCCTCTCTGGATTCCCGGATATTTGGGATCGTTGTGTTGGTTGGATTCAGAAAAACGTTTATTGTACCAATCCTCGGACTGATTAAAACCTACACCGCCGAAATCTGCAACGCCGTTATTGATGTAAAAACTGGTCAGGTTCAAAACATCATTTCCAACAGAACCTGTAAACAAGGCGTTAACTGAAAAATTCTTCCAGGTAATATCGTTGGACCAGCCGAATGTAAAGTCAGGTGTCGATTTGCCTAAAATAACACGGTCATTGGCATCAACCAGATTATTTCCATCCGTATCAGCGTAAATCCATGAACCGTATACCGGCGTTCCTTTGGATCCGGGAGGTCTCGGACCTTCAAATGTAGCAAACTTCGGATTTCCATCGCTGTCA
>Ga0247803_1001216_pt1 | contig 13546 bp, 11 predicted proteins | sample UWRJL014104B1_FD_180928 | JGI IMG/M metagenome (GOLD analysis project Ga0247803, IMG submission 180928) | Plant litter microbial communities from Arlington Agricultural Research Station in Wisconsin, United States - UWRJ-L014-104B-1 | ecosystem: Environmental > Terrestrial > Plant litter >...
GATCACGGCACGACCCACGACGACACCGTCTCCGAGGCCGTCGTTGAGCAGGGTGATCGCTTCCTCGCGGGTCGTGACCGCGCTGAAGCCGGTGTTGACCAGCAGCGGCCCATCGAACCGGGTGCGCAGAGCCTTCACCAGTTCGCCGGCCGGGTCGCGGTTCAAGACGCTCAGGTAGGCCAGCTTGAGTGGCGCCAGCCCGTCGACCAACGCACCGTAGGTGGCCAGCACGTCGGCGTCGTCGGTCTCGAGGGCATCCTGGATGTTGTGCTGTGGGGAGATGCGGATGCCCACCCGGTCGGCGCCGATCGCGGCGGCGACGGCAGTGGCCACCTCGATCACGAAGCGGGCCCGGTTCTCGGGCGAGCCGCCGTAGACGTCGTCGCGCTGGTTGGAGGCCGGAGAGAGGAACTCGTGCAGCAGGTACCCGTTGGCGGCGTGGATCTCGACCCCGTCGAGGCCGGCCGCGACGGCATTGCGGGACGCCTGCACGAAGCCGTCGACGATGCCGGGCAGGTCCTCGAGGGTGAGTGCGCGCGGCACCGGGTACGGCAGCTTGCCCTTGTAGGTGTGGCTCTCGCCCTGGATGGCGATGGCGCTGGGCGCGACAACCTGCAGGCCGCCGTTGGTCTCGGGGTGGGTGACCCGGCCGGCGTGCATGACCTGAGCCACGATGCGTCCACCGGCGGCGTGCACGGCATCGGCGACCTTGGCCCAGCCGTCGATCTGCTCATCGGTGACCAGGCCGGGCTGGCCGGGGAACCCCTGACCGGCCTGGTCGGGGTAGACACCCTCGGACACGATGAGACCGAGGGTTGCCCGCTGGCGGTAGTGCTCGATGTTCAACGCGCCCGGGATGCCGTCGACGCCGGAACGCATCCGGGTCAATGGTGCCATGACCATGCGGTTGGGCAGTTCGAGGGCGCCGAGGTTCAGCGGGGTGAAAAGACTCACGTAGTGCTCCTTATATCTGTATGGTGCGGACGCAGTGGATGCGCGGCTGTGCCGCCGATGTCGGACACGCGTCCCGTTCAGCAAACAGTGCGGTCGGCCGCGCTATTCCGGCTTCGGGCGATGAACAGCCGGCACACAGCCTCGACCGGTGGGCAATCCGGGCGCCCGGGCGCACCGAACCCCTGTCATGAGCATCACCTCCGACGTGTCGGCGGCGTCCGACGCCGACCTGGGCTACTGCCCGGTTGCGTTGACCCGCGACGCCGGCCGGCTGGGCCTGCAGACGAGCCTGATCGACACGGCTCTCGGGCGCGTCACGGTGCGGCACGGCCGCCGCACAGCCCCGGGCTCACCCGGCGCAGCGACGATCCTGCTGCACGGTGCGGCCGGGTCCTGGACCACCTGGACTCCCCTGATCCAGGCGGCGGACCGGCACGCCGGGGCCCCGCTGGCCGACCTGATCATCCCCGACCTGCCCGGTTGGGGCGACACTCCCCTGCCTGGGAACGTGGACGCCGAGACCATCGAGTCGCTGGCCGCGGCCGTCACTGAAATCGCCACTGCCCTGGGCTACCGGAGCTGGCGGGTGATCGGACATTCGTTGGGCGGCTTCGTCGCCCTCGAACTCGCGGCGAGCGCACCCCGGCAGACGAGCTTCGTCGGTCTGGTCTCCGCCACCACGTTCAGCGTCATCACCAGCGTGCGGCATCCGCTCACCCGGTTCGCCGTGCTGCCCGGCTTCACGGCCCTGCTCGGCGTGATGCGGGTTCTGTCGATGCTCGGCCCGGCCGGCCGCGGCCTGGCCGCTGGTCTACACCGGCTGGGCCTGCTGCGTCCCTTGGTCGCTCCGTTGTTCAGCGACGTCCGCCGTGTCGACGGCAGCGTGGTGGCCGCCCTCGCCGCCGAGGCACGGCCACGCTCCTTCGCCCTGGCCGCGCGCCGGGCCGGCCGGTACGACGCCGAGGCCTCCTGGGCGCGCATCCGGTGCCCGGTGCGATCCGTGCACGGCGACCGGGACGTCTTCGTCACCGCCGACGACGACAGCAGGATGGCCGCAGCCATCGCCGACCTCGAGGTCACGGTTCTCGCCGGGACCGGCCACTTCGGCCACGTCGAGCGTCCTTTCGCCACCCTCAAGGCTTTGCATTCCCCCAGATTGCTTGCGCTTCCGGGAACACCAGAGGAGAGTTGACAAATACTCCGGTTCTTCTGTTAGTGCCCCATCATCGCTTTCACCCGTTCCCGGCACCGTGCGTGGCCAATCTGGAAGTGAACGTGAAAACTCATGGGCACCCTGTCCTACGACCGGGTCGTCGTTGAATTTGACGACAGGATCCTGACGCATTTGCAAGTCGTCATCGTGCAAAAACTCCGCAGAGGAGAGAGCTTCCTGTTCTCGTGGCGCAACGCCATCGACGTTGGGGACGGCCGCAGCTCCGCGTGGATGAATCCGGCCATCCCGCTGGACTTCAAGTTCGCCGGCGGACACACACCGACGCTCAATCCGGACTGGATCGCCCAGTTGACCCGCTCGGCGAACAGCTCGCAGGGGCTGATCGCCACGAGCGAAGAACGTTGCATCGATTCCGGTCACGCGGGCGGCACGGATGTGTCGTTCGCGGTCAAGACGGCGTCCGCGTTGCCGAAATCCTCGGTGGCCTCGCCCGAGTAGACGAGCAGACCGGCCAGCAGACCGGCTGAAGCGGCCCGACTAGAGCGGCACTGTTCCGAACCGGCGCAGGGCCAGGGCGGGATTGACCCTGCGCACCTCGGCGAGCCGGGCGGCGGAGATCCAGGCGAGCGCGACATCCGTCGTCTCACCGATCGTGACCAGTTCGACCCCCATCGGGTCGACCACCATGCTCGCGCCGACTCCGCTCGGGGGTGCGTGATCGGCCGCCGCGACATAGATGGTGTTCTCGAGGGCCCGCGCCGTGACGAGGGTGCGCCAGTGCTGTTCCTTGAGCGGCCCGCGCACCCACTCCGCGGGGACCAGCACCAGGTCGGCGCCGGCGTCGACGAGACGGCGGGTGACCTCGGGGAACCTGATGTCGTAACAGGTCTGCAGGCCCACGGTGATACCGGCAACGTCGAAGGTCTCCGGCGCCTCGATGACACCGGCGATCACCCGGTCAGACTCCCGGGAGCCGAACGCGTCGTAGAGGTGCATTTTGCGGTAACGCGCCACGATCAGCCCGGCGGGGTCGACGGCGATGAGGGTGTTCTGCACCCGGTCGGGGTCAGCGGTGCGCTCGAGCATGCCGGCCACGATGTGCACACCCAGATCGGCGGCCAGCCGGCCCACGGCCGTCACGAACGGCCCATCAAGATCTTCGGCGGCGGCAACGGAGGCGGCGCCCAACCGGCTCTCGAAGAACGACGAGTATTCGGGGAACACCACGATGCGCGCCCCACGGGCCGCGGCGGTGCCGGCCAGCTCCCGCATCGCGGCCAGATTGGCCGCCTGATCTGCACCGGGCGCGAACTGCGCCACGGCAACTCCGAGTTCGTCTCGCGCGCGCGCATCCACCATGCCGCCAGCCTAGCGGCGGCTTCCCAGCTTGACCGTCGGCAGGTCGCGAGCGAACCGCCCCGCAACGTGCCAGCATGAGATCTCGATGTGTGTGAAGGGTGACGGATGAAGATCTTGGTCGTGGAAGACGATGACCAGATGGGCGCCCTCATCGAACGCGGACTGCAGGCGGAGGGGTACGAGACCGCACGAGTCTCCAACGGGGTCGACGCGCTCATCGCCATCGCCGGCGACGGCTTCAGCCTGGCCGCGATCGATGTGATGCTGCCGCAGATGTCGGGGTTCGAGATCTGCCGGCGCATCCGCGAGTCGGGCAGCACCATGCCGGTGCTGCTGCTGACCGCACGCGACACCGTCGACGACAGGGTCTTCGGGCTGGACAGCGGCGCCGACGACTACCTCACCAAGCCGTTCGCCTTCGCCGAACTCTCCGCCCGGGTGCGCGCCCTGCTCCGCCGCCGCTCCATGGGAGCCCCGGCCACCGTGGAGATCGGCAACCTGGTGCTGGACTCCCGTGATCTGCGGGTCACCGTCGCCGGACGTGCGGTGTCGATGAGCCCCAAGGAGGTGGCGTTGCTGCGCCTGCTCTGCAGCCGGGCCGGCACCACCGTCGACCGCACCACGATCCTGGAAGAGATCTGGAACGGCACCAACCACATCGACCCCAATATCGTCGACCAGTACATCAGTTACCTGCGCCGCAAGATCGACACGGATGCCGCCGGCGTGCGCATCGTCACCGTGCGCGGCACCGGCTACGCCGTGGAGCTCGCCGAATGAGGCGGCCCGCCCGGTGAATCGTCTCCGTCGCATCTGGTGGCCGGCGCTGTCGATCCGCGCGCGCATCACCGTGGGAAGCCTCCTGGTCGCCACGGTATTGTTCAGCACCGCCGCGTTCTTCTTCCGCCTCGAGGTGCAGTCGATCCTCACGGAGACGAACGAGACGATGCTGCGGAACGACGCCGAATCCCTGCTCGGCCAGCTCGCCACGGACCCCTCCGAGGCCATCCAAAGCCCCAGCGAAGGCCAGCTGCTCGCCATCGTCGACCCCACCGGGACCGTGCGCAAGTCATCCCTCCCGCGCAGCCTGGACCGGCAGATCGAGGTCCTCACCGAGCTGGGCGCCGAGCCGCAGACCGTGGACACGCCCGCCGCGACCTACCTGGTCTCGGCGACGCCGGTGAGTTCGGATGCGGGTGATTGGCTCGTCATCGCCGCCCGCAGCCAGCAGGCGCCGACGCTGCTGCTCGACGAGCTGACCGGGGTGCTGTCGCTCGGCACCTTGATCCTCACCGCCGGCTTCGGCCTGGCCTCCTGGCTGCTCACCGGCGCGGCCCTTCGTCCGGTGACCCGCCTGCGTGAGGAGGCCGAGAGCCTGAGCACCACGGGTTCGTCTGCGCAACTTCGGGTGCCGGCCGGCAAGGACGAGGTGAGTCAGCTCGCCCGCACCCTCAACGACTTCATCGAGCGGCTCCGGCGGGGCGTTGACCGCGAAAAACAGATCGTGTCGGATGCGAGCCACGAGCTGCGCACCCCGCTCGCGGTGCTGCAGGCGCAACTCGAGCTGGCCCATCTCGATTCCGGCGATGCCCCGGCTCTCGAGCGGGACATCCGTGACGCGTCGGCGACCGCCGGACGGCTCAGCCGGCTCGCGACCAACCTGCTCGAACTGAGCAAGCTGGAAAGCGAGCAGGCACCGCCCGAGACCGACTGGGCCGGCCTGGTCGGCGAGATCACGGCGTCGGTCGACCGGGCCAGGGTGGTGCGGGAAGGCCACGAACTCGAGGTGGTCTACCGCATCGACGACGACGACCCGGTGGGTCGGTACGGCATCTCGGCCACCAACATGGGCCAGCTGCTCGACAACCTGATCTCCAACGCGATCACCGCCATGGCGGGCCACGGCAGTGTCACGGTCTCGCTCGTCCCCTCCGGCGCCGGTGCGCTGCTCACCGTGGTCGACACGGGACCGGGCCTTCCGGAGGAATTCATCCCCCTGGCGTTCGACAGGTTCTCCCGGCCGGACAACGCGCGATCGAGCAGTTCCGGTGGCTCCGGGCTCGGCCTGGCGATCGTGCACGCCATCGTCGAACGTGCTCATGGCACGGTCCTGCTCCGCAACACCGGCGGCGGCCTCGCTGTTGAGATCCGGTTGCCACGGCACGTGCGCTAAACCGAGGCCGACCAGCAAAACCGGCCGCGACGGCGACTCTGAGAACCTTCGCAGGCCACTGCGGCCCCACGTCGGCAAACGTTAACCCGGGCGTTCTACGGTCTGGATGTGACGATAGTTCTCGCCTCTCCGCTCGTCGAGGCCTCGGTGCCGACGACGCGGGGCCGGCACGGCTTTATCGGCACCGCCGCCCTTCTCGGCCTGGTCGGTTTCCTGGTCTCGGTGGCCGGATCCTGGCAGCCGTCCTATTGGGGTGACGAGGCGGCCAGTGTGCTCTCCGCCGAGCGGTCGGTTCCGTCTCTGATTCGGATGCTCGGCAACGTGGACGCCGTGCACGGCATCTACTACCTGCTCCTGCACGGCTGGATCGAGCTGTTCGGGTCGTCGGAGTTCGCCACTCGGCTGCCCAGCGCCCTGTGCATCGGCGCGGCGACGGCCGGCACCGCCGTGTTGGCACGGATGCTCGTCAACCCGCGGGTCGCCGTGATCGCCGCCCTCGTCTTCGCGGTGTTGCCGCGGGTGACCTACATGGGTGCTGAGGCCCGCTCCACCGCCCTGGCGACCCTGCTCGGGGTCTGGTCCGCCGCGCTGTTGGTGCAGATCGTGCGGGCCCGGCCCGCCACGGCGGCACTCACGGTCGCCCGGTGGGCGGGCTACGCCGCCCTGCTCGCCACCGGCATCGGCGTGTTCATCTACACGGCACTCCTGGTGCCGGTGCACGCGCTGCTGGTGATCCTGCTGGGCCGGCAACGCCGGCGGGCCACCGTGATCGCCTGGGCGAGCGCGGCAGCGGGCGCTCTGATCCTCGCGTCCCCGATCCTCGTCTGGTCCATCGCCCAGCGCGACCAGGTCTCCTTCCTGGCCCGACGCGCCCAGGCCAGCCTGCTCGACGCCGCCGTGCAGCAATGGTTCGGCGCTCCGGCACTGGCCGCCCTGGCCTGGCTGCTCATCACCGTCGGCTGCCTGGTCGCCTTCGTCCCGCGCTTCCAGAACCGGCGACCGGGCGGGCGGCCCGACCGGGCACCGCGGGCAGAGCTGCTGATCCTGCTGGCCTGGCTGGTCGTACCAAGCGCCACCCTGCTGATCGGCACCCACCTGATCTCGCCGATGTACGCCTACCGGTACCTCTCTATCTGCGCCCCCGCGGCGGCCATCCTGGTGGCCGTGGGCATCGCCGGACTGCGGCCGCGCTGGGCTCAGGTGGTGACGCTGCTGCTCCTGGTCGCTCTCGCGGCGCCCGGCTATGTCGCGCAGCGCACCGACTTCGCGAAGGACGACGGCAGTGATTGGCGCCAGACGGCCGACATCCTGCGCGCCGAAGCCCGGCCGCGCGATGCCGTGGTTTTCGACGAGAGCACCAGGCCGTCGCGCCGCCCGCGCCTGGCCATGCACCTCTACCCCGCGGCCTTCGTCGGGCTGAACGACATCACCCTGGATCAGTCCTACGCAGACGGCGATGGGCTGTGGGACACCACGATCCCTCTCGCCGCCGCCACCTCCCGCCTCGCCGGCACCCACCGGGTGTGGCTCCTCCAGAACGTCGGCAGCAGCCAGACCGCCGCCGGAACCGACCTCGACGTGCTCCAGCGGGCGGGCTTCACCGTGGCCTCGTCCCGCACGATCAATCGCACCATTCTCATCGAAATGACAAGGTAACCCATGCCATCCACCGTGGTCATCATCCCCACCTACAACGAGCGTGAGAACATCCGCCCGATCGTCGCTCGCGTGCGAGCCAGCGTGCCGGATGCCCACGTCCTGATCGTCGACGATGCCTCGCCGGACGGCACCGGCGCCCTGGCCGACCTGCTCGCGGCGTCGGATGAGCGGGTACACGTTCTACACCGCAGCAAGAAGAACGGCCTGGGCGCTGCCTACCTCGAGTCCTTCGGCTGGGCCAGGGAACGCGGCTTCGAGTACCTGGTCCAGCTCGATGCCGACGGCTCCCACCAGCCCGAACAGCTGCCCGACCTGCTGGCGGCCGCGCGGCAGGCCGACGTGGTGCTGGGCTCCCGCTGGGTTCCCGGCGGTCGGGTGCAGAACTGGCCGTGGCACCGGCGGATGCTCTCCCAGGGCGGTTCGGTCTATTCGCGACTGCTGTTGCGGCTGCCCCAGCGGGACGTCACCGGCGGGTACCGGGTATACAGCGCCGACGCTCTGGAGAAAATGGTGCTCGGCAGCGTCGACAGCCTCGGCTACTGCTTCCAGATCGACATGCTGCTGCACGCCGTTCGCGCCCGCCTGCGCGTGGTGGAGGTGCCGATCACCTTCGTCGAACGCACTCTCGGCAGCTCGAAAATGAGCGGACGCATCGTGCTCGAGGCCATGGTGCGGGTCACGATCTGGGGTCTGACCGGCCACGGCGCCCGGCACAGTAACCCGGTTCCGGTGGGCTCGGCCCAGCTCGAACGCTAAGCCCTTCGAACGCATCCGGTGCCCGTCGTTGGCGGGGTTTCCACTTCTGGTCAAGATGACTATATGATGGACCTCACGTTAGAGTCACACTGACCTTTACTCGATGGATGCCCCGATGACCGATCCACACCCGCCCGTGCTTGCGGTTTCGACGGTCATTTTTGCCCTCCGGCCCGACGTCGAATCCGGTTTCATGACGCTCTGGCTTCCCCTGGTGCGCCGCACCAGGGACCCCTACCTGGGCCTGTGGGCGCTGCCGGGCGGCTGGCTGCCGCCGGAGGAAGAGCTCTCCACCGCCGCGGCCAGCACCTTGCGCGAGACCACCGGCCTCTCCCCCAACTACCTCGAGCAGCTGTACACCTTCGGCGACCTCGGCCGATCCCCGGGCAGCCGGGTCGTCTCGATCGTCTACTGGGCCCTGGTGCAGTCCACCGAGGCCGAACTCGCCACCGTCGGCGACAACGTGCAGTGGTTCCCCGCCGACCGGCTGCCCGAACTCGCGTTCGACCACAACCGCATCGTCGAATACGCGCTCTGGCGTCTGCGCACAAAAGTGGAGTACTCCCGCATCGCCCACGCCTTCCTCGGTGAGATGTTCACCCTGGCCCAGCTGCGCGACGTGCACGAGGCGGTCCTGCGCCGCGCACTCGACCCGGCGAACTTCCGCCGCATGATCGAGTCGTCCGGAACCGTCGTCGACACCGGCCTCCGACTGGCCGGCGTGCCGCACCGGCCGCCCCGGCTCTACCGCTACAACGACTCCCAGTCCCTCGCCGAACAGGGCCCGCTCGGCCCGTCGGTCGGCTGGCCAGACACTCCCCTCCAATCCACCCCGCACTCCCCGAGGAGCACGACATGACCATCGCATCGGTCGACCGCACCATCCGTTTGATCAGCACGGGCGAAACCGCCGGCAGTACCTGCACGCCGGACCTCGCCGTTGATCCCTGGTATTTCGACGACAAGGCCCCCGGCTACGGCCCGGGCTCCTCGATGGGTGACATCATCCCCACCGGCTCCCCCCGCCAGGGCGAGCTGCCCGCGCGGTACCGCACGGCGTCCAACGGCGAACTGGGCGACTGGATCCGCGCCGCCAAGGCCACCCTCGGCGACCGAGTCGTGGTGCTCGGCCACTTCTACCAGCGTGAGGAAGTGCTGCAGCACGCCGACTTCATCGGCGACTCCTTCCAGCTCGCCGTCGCCACCCAGAGCCGGCCCGACGCCGAAGCCATCGTCTTCTGCGGCGTGCACTTCATGGCCGAGACCGCCGACCTGCTCTCCCGTCCAGAGCAGGCCGTGATCCTGCCCAACCTCGCCGCCGGCTGTTCCATGGCCGATATGGCCGACATCGACTCCGTCACCGAATGCTGGGAACAGCTCGAAGAGCTCTACGGCACCGAACCGGATGCCGACGGCCGCGTTCCGGTGATCCCGGTCACCTACATGAACTCCTCCGCCGCGCTCAAGGGCTTCTGCGGCGAGCACGGCGGCATCGTCTGCACCTCCTCGAACGCCGAAACCGTGCTCGAGTGGGCCTTCGAACGTGGTCAGCGGGTGCTGTTCTTCCCCGACCAGCACCTGGGCCGCAACACCGCCAAGGCCATGGGCGTGCCGCTCGAGCGGATGCCGATGTGGAACCCGCGCAAGCCCCTCGGCGGCAACACCGAGAGCGAGCTCGAGAACTCGCAAGTGATCCTCTGGCACGGCTTCTGCAGCGTGCACCGCCGGTTCACCGTCGACCAGATCGAGACCGCCCGCGCCGAGCACCCCGGCGTGCGCGTGATCGTGCACCCGGAGTGCCCGATGGCCGTTGTCGACGCCGCCGACGAATACGGCTCCACCGACTACATCGCCAAGGCCATCGCCGCCGCGCCGGCCGGGTCCACGTTCGCGATCGGCACCGAGATCAACCTCGTGCAGCGCCTCGCCGCCCAGTACCCGCAGCACACCATCTTCTGCCTGGACCCCGTGGTCTGCCCCTGCTCCACCATGTACCGCATCCACTCCGGCTACCTGGCCTGGGTGCTCGAGGCGCTCGTGGGCACCGAGCAGATGCCGGCCGAGGTGCTCAACCGCATCACCGTCGCCGACGATGTGGCCGGGCACGCCCGGATCGCCCTCGAACGGATGCTCGCGGCCAAGCCGCCGGCCGCCGGCCCGGTCACCCCGGTGGGAGCCTGACCATGGCACGCGTGCTGGTCGTCGGCAGCGGGCTCGCCGGCCTGCTCGCCGCGGTGCGGGCCACCGACACCGGCCACCGGGTGACCCTGGTGACCAAGTCCGCACTGCCTGAGAGCAACACCCGCTACGCCCAGGGCGGCATCGCCGCGGCGCTGTTCCCCGACGATTCGGTGGATGCGCACATTCTCGACACCCTGCGGGCGGGCGCCGGGCTGTGCGACCCGGCCGCCGTGCGGGTGCTCTGTGAGGAGGGCCCGGCCCGGGTGCGTGACCTGATCCGGTTCGGGGTCGACTTCGACCGCGACGAATCCGGCATCACCCGCGGGCTCGAGGCCGCACACTCCCGCTCCCGCGTACTGCACGCCGGCGGCGACGCCACCGGCGCCGCCATCGAGGCCGCCCTGGTGGCCACCGTGCGGGAACGGGCGAACCGGGCCCACGCGCTCGGCGGCGACCAGATCACCATCCACGAGCACAGCATGCTCGTCGACCTGATGGTGCACGACGGCCGGGTCACCGGCGCCACCCTGCTCGGCCCCGACGGCGCCAGGCACACCGTGACCGCCGACGCCGTGATCCTCGCCACCGGCGGGGCCGGCGCGCTCTACACGCACACGACGAATCCGGCCATCGCCACCGGTGACGGCGTCGCCGCCGCCTGGCGCGCGGGCGCGGCCGTCGCCGACGTCGAGTTCTACCAGTTCCACCCCACCGCCCTGGCGGTTCCCGGCACACCCTTGGTTTCGGAGGCCGTGCGCGGCGAGGGCGCCGTGTTGCTCAGTAGCACCGGGGAGCGCTTCATGCCGGCGATCCACCCGGATGCCGAACTCGCGCCCCGCGACATCGTCGCCCGCAGCATCGCCGCCCAGATGAAGGCGCAGGGCGACGCGCCGGTGATGCTCGACGCCACCGGCCTCGGCCGTGATCTGCTCGAGACCCGTTTCCCCACCATCACGGCCGCCTGCCGCGCCGCGGGCCTGGACTGGGCCGTCGAAGCCATCCCAGTGGCACCGGCCGCGCACTACTGGATGGGCGGCGTCGCCACCGACGGGTGGGGCCGCACCTCCCTGCCCGGGCTCTACGCCGCGGGCGAGGTCGCCCGCACCGGCGCCCACGGCGCCAACCGGCTGGCCTCCAACTCCCTGCTCGAAGCCGCCGTCTTCGCCGACCGGGCCGTGCGCGCGCTCGGCGAACCCGAGCAGCCGGCTCCGCAGTTTGACGAGGACCCGGCCACGGCCGAGTTCACCTGTGGCACCGACCTCGACGACGACGAGTTCGTCTATGAGATCGACAGTGTGCGCGAAGCCACCGGCACCCAGGCGAGCGTCGACCGCGGCGCCCTGCAGCAGCTCCTCTGGGAGGCCGCCGGCGTGCACCGCTCGGGCGCCGACCTCACCCGCGCCGCCGTGACCCTGGCCGGCTGGCGGCCCGCCGACCGTGACACGGCGTCGGTCGCGGACCTGGAAACCGGCAACCTGCTCGATCTCGGCCGCCTGATCGTGGCCGCCGCCCTCGCCAGGGAGGAATCCCGCGGAGCCCATCACCGCGCCGATTTCCCCGACAGCCGGGCCGAGCTCGCCCGGCCGCGCTTCAGCCGCCGCCAGGGCCGGGAGTCCCGCACTCTCGTTCCTGTTTCGCCGCGCTCTTCACTACAGCCCTCTTCACCGCAGCCTTCGGAGGCCATCGCATGCTGACCACTCACGCCATCGACACCGTCGTGCGGGCCGCCCTCGACGAGGACGCCCCGTGGGGCGATCTCACCTCCGAGATGCTGATCCCCGCCGATGCCGTGGCCACGGCCCAGCTCGTCGCCAGGGAGGCCGGTGTGTTCAGCGGCGGGGCGGTGTTCGCTGCCGCGTTCCGTCTCGTCGACCCGCGCATCGTGGTGCACCTGCACCTGGCCGACGGCACCCCGTTCGCTGCCGGCGAGCTGCTCGCCGAGGCCTCTGGCCCGGCCCGCGGCATCCTGCAGGCCGAACGCATCGGTCTCAACTTTGTGCAGCGCATGAGCGGCATCGCCGCGCTCACTGCCCGCTATGTGGCCGAGACCGCCGGCACCAACGCCCGCATCGTCGACACCCGCAAGACCACGCCGGGTCTCCGCGCGTTCGAACGCCAGGCCGTGCGCGACGGCGGCGGCCACAACCACCGGTTCAGCCTGTCCGACGCCGTGATGGCCAAGGACAACCACCTGGCCGTGCTCAGCGCCGGCGGCATCGGCCTCACCGACGCCCTGCTCGCCGTGCGGGCCAAACTCTCGCACACCACCCACTTCGAGGTGGAGGTGGACACCCTCGACCAGATCGAACCGGTGCTCGCCGCCGGGATCGACACCATCATGCTCGACAACTTCGACGCGGACGACCTGCGCGAGGGGGTGCGCCGGGTCGCCGGCCGCGCCATCGTGGAGGCCAGCGGCGGGGTGTCGCTGGACACCGTGCGCCGCATCGCCGAGTCCGGTGTCGACGTCATTTCGGTGGGCGCCCTCACGCACAGCGTGCGTTCGCTCGACCTCGGCCTCGACGTCGTGATCATCACCGAGGATTGACACCACCCAGCACCAGCGCCAGCACCATCACCGAACCGGAGCAGTCATGATCTACCTGGACAACGCGGCCACGACGCCGCTCCGCCGGGAGGTGGCCGAGGCCATCTGGCCGGTCATGACCCGCGGCTTCGGCAACCCGTCCAGCCACCACCGGGTGGGCGAGGCCGCCGCGGCCACGCTCAAGGCCGCCAGGGCCGACATCGCCCGGGTGCTCGGCTGCCGGCCGGGTGAGATCACCGTCACCAGCGGAGGCACCGAGGCCGACAACCTCGCGGTCAAGGGCCTCGCGCTCGGCAGCCCGCGTGGCCGGCACATCATCACCACCGCGCTCGAACACGAGGCCGTGCTCGACTCCTGCGACTACCTGCATCGGGTGCACGGGTTCGAGATCACCCTGCTGGGCACGGATGCGACCGGCCGGGTCGACCCCGCCGAACTCGCCCAGGTCCTCAGGCCCGACAGCACCCTCGTCACCGTGCACTACGCCAACAACGAGATCGGCACGGTGCAGCCCATCGCCGAGCTCGCCGCGATTGCCCGCGCCGCCGGGGTACCGTTCCACACCGACGCCGTGCAGGCCGCCGGTTGGCTGCCCGTGAACGTGGCCGACCTCGGCGTGGACGCGCTGAGCATCTCCGGGCACAAGCTCGGCGCCCCGCAGGGCGTCGGCGCGCTGTACCTGCGCGGTCGCCTGCCTGTCGAACCCGTGCTGCACGGCGGCGGCCAGGAGCGCGGCAAGCGC
>Ga0247803_1001218_pt1 | contig 13539 bp, 11 predicted proteins | sample UWRJL014104B1_FD_180928 | JGI IMG/M metagenome (GOLD analysis project Ga0247803, IMG submission 180928) | Plant litter microbial communities from Arlington Agricultural Research Station in Wisconsin, United States - UWRJ-L014-104B-1 | ecosystem: Environmental > Terrestrial > Plant litter >...
GGATCGGTCTTGCTGGGGGTATGAGGACCAATGTCAGGCAACACGATATCCAGGGAGTCTTGAGCATTAAGCAGCTCCTTACTCGGGAAGCACAGGTCGTACTCGTATGCATCGGCTGTTCGACTGCTGGACGATCGGAACTGAGGAGTGTTGATGTCGGAGAACAGGCGGCCTCGGGATGAATTGGCCGCGTAGTAGCCACTGGCTGTGTCGAAAGTAGGGTTCTGCGGGGGGAACGCAGCCGTGTCGGCAGGGAAATGAGGGAATGAGTTGAAGTCGATCTTGGGACCAGTGGAATCCTGCCGATTCAGCGACTGGCGCGAGACCTGGCCGGTGCCAGGGCGGCTCGCGTCCTCCCCGTCATCGGCGTCCACGTTGACGAGCTCGAGATCGACATAGTGGTACTTGGACTCTCCACGGACGCCTAGACGGCGGGTCTGAATGCTCGGGAATATAACGCGCACCAGCTTGCCGAACGAAGCGGGATTCAGCGGGATGACACGCTCCGTGCTACACCGCTCCGCATACTTGGTGTAGACACGGTTGCGCGGCACCGACGCGGTTGACTTGCGGCAAGTGCCCTTGAGCCTAAAACTGGTCAGTAACAGCACATGTAGTGCGTGGCGTGAGATGGCTTACCAAAGCATAGCAAAAAGCTGCTTGGACTTCTCAGCTCTAGACGTGCGGTCCGTCGCAATCACCTCGGCGGCGACGTCGTTCAAGCGGCGACCGTCGTTGCGCTTCAGCATCTCACGCAGCTCCTTGTCGTTGGTGGCATTGCCCGCTGCGCCGCCCTTCTTCCGCTTCTCCTCAGGCTCTACCGACGCAGCCGAGGTGGCTACCGATGCGCTGTACTGGTGGTGGTGCTGCATCTGGTGCTGCGGCTGCTGCATGTTCGGATCCAGGGCCTGGAGCGGAAGGCCATTGTGAAATGACGAAGAGGCGGGCACGGAAGAGGAGGCGATGGCAGTGTTGTTGAAGCCGACCAGCTGGTGGACGGGATCCTGCGACACGTTCTCCTGCTGGCTCACATGGGCCACCGCCTGGACGAGGGCGGGCTGGACGGCAGGCTGGAGGTGGGGATAGTGGTTGAAGTGCTGCGGGCCGTAGCTATGCGAATGGGAATGCGAGTGGGAATGCTGGTGGTGCTGCGGGCGTTGGGAGGCCAGCTGCTGGAACTGCTCCAGCGACTGGGCGCTCGCCGTAGATGCGCTGGAGGCTGGGCGGTTGCTCCGCGTCGATATCGACCGCGAACGGCGTTGTGTGGTGGCCATGGAGGTTGTTGCTGGGCTCCGGGCGTGCGTGGTGCACTAGTGTTTACACCCCAAACAAAGCGCCTCCAATCCCAAATGGCCGTCCTAGGCGACGTCGCTGGCTGGGCGATAGGCGCAGGAGCGTGCAGCAAGGTGCGCGCTTTGGCTGAGTATGCGGTCGGCCGGAGAGGAGGGTGCAGCGCCCGACTGAGTGTCGAGAGGCGCTGTTCCTCGGGTTGTTGTGGGCGGATGCGGGAGGTGATGGCGATAGCTGCTGTCGTCGTAGGGGATGCGGCGATTGGCAATGCTTTGGTGTTAGTAGCGAGGTAACGGTGGGCCAAGAAAGAATGTGCGGATGTCGCGGCGCGCGCTCGTCGACGTGCAGAGCGAAAGATATGTCGGATGGAAAGGTTGTTTATTGATCGCAAGTGTGCACGGCAACGACAGGGCGGCGGGCCCGAGCGTGCCGCTAGTCTCCGTTTGCATCCTGATCACGTGCCCGGCAGCTTCCCCCGAGCCGTGATAGTATCGCGCCAAACTTGATACTTTCGCTGCATGAGCTGTCGGGCAGTAGTAGCATTGCAACGAGGCCCAGCGCCTGCATGTGGGCACGAGCGTAGACATGCCTCTTGTAGCCTGCATACACAGGGGCAGGGCAGGCGCGCTGTGTTGTTGCAGGCCGTGCTTTCCTGTTTGGCTTGTGAAAGCGCTGACGTATTTAGCGAACATGACGCTGCGACCCGCCTGCTCCTGCCCACAGTCGCTCCTCTCTCCACCCAAAAGACACATCTGCAGCCTCTCCGTGCCACTCCACTTCCAACACCCCACCATATACACCTCTCCCGCACTCGCATTCATCCCGCAACAGCTTCCACCATGTCTGTACAAGAGAAGGCCCAGGCGCACCTGTCGCAGCTCGACAAGGAGGTATGTCCACGCCCGCCCGCCCGCACTCCCGCCCGCTGCTCGAACAGACATCGACTCCTGCGCTCGCCGTGTCTGCTGCGGCGCCAGCACATGTCGCATCGCTTGGTCTCGCGTGCTCACTTGGGAGTTCCTGTGCTGACGCGGGCGCTATCTAGCTGTCCAAATACCCCGCCCTCAACAACTTCGAGAAGCAGACGTCGGTGCCCAAGGTGTACGCCATCCTAGGTCTCGCCGGCCTGTACTTCTTCCTCGTCTTCTTCAACATTGCCGGTGGCTTCCTCGTCAACATCGCCGGCTTCATGATTCCCGGCTACTACTCGCTGAACGCCCTGTTCAGCGCGAGCAAAGTCGATGACACCCAGGTGCGTGCCTCCACCTCCGGGCGGCTGTCGCAAGGCCCCGTTTCATAACACATGCTAATCTCGTTAACAGTGGTTGACGGTACGAACACCCTAGTCGGTCTTGGAACTTTGCAATATACGCAGTTCCCCGCATTTACCCTGTGTGAACCTTTTTGCTAACGCGCCAGCGCAGTACTGGGTCGTCTTCGCATTCTTGACGTAAGTGGAGTGGTTTTGCACGATCGCGTGACCTGTACTGATTCCGCCAGCGTATTCGAGAGTGCCGTGAACGCTGTTTACTGGTTCCGTGAGTTCCCCTGATAGCCTATGCGCCTTCAAAACTGACCGCCACAGCCTTTTACTACACCTTCAAGTTTGTGCTCGTCCTCTGGATGGCCCTCCCCCAGACTGGGTACGTTTGAGCACTCGACGCACGATTCGCAAATGCTCACACTTCACAGAGGCGCCCAGATCATTTTCCGCTCATTCATCCACCCCGTCTTCTCCCGCTACTTCTCCGAGTCCGGCTCGACCGCTGCCAACCTCCGCGCCAAGGTCGACTCCGCTGGCAAGCCCCACGCCTCCTAAGCTCGCTACGTAGCAGGAGGACCCTAACAGCTGCAACACCAGGCTCGGGGGAGAAGACTTGTAAAAAGTCTTTGACGTCGGACGGTGCGACAAGTGCGGCTGTTACAGCTTGGTCACGACATATCGACGATAGTTTACGGCTTGACAAGGACGATGTCACGAAGCGCGGGAGTGTGGGGTTGGCTTTCAGTCTCACGGTAACCCATGATTAATGCACGAATTGGGTAGTCCAGGAATCGGATTTTGCTTTGGTGGAAATCTAGATCGTATGTTTGTTCTGGTGGATGTCTAGGTCTAGCTTGCTCGCGATGGGAGGGTTCTGATGTTCTTCGGTGAAGCCAGAACCCGCTACTGTGGTCTCTATTCCCGGTCGATATTGCTAGAATTTTGATTTGCTTTTACCATATCCTGCTTCGTTCAATCGCCATGCACGTGAAAGAGCATCTGTAGTCTGCAGTGTTTTCACTTTACTCTCGCTCTTGTTCTTATCCTATGCTTGTAGATTTGCTTCCACTCTTCCTCTGCAATTCGGCGAAAACGGACAAGAGCAAGAAGGGGGAGCACTGCCAATTTGGAGCTTCCATCAACACCACCAACCCAAACCCCAACTGAGCTCTCCTCGCGAATTCGGTATTAGAGACAACAAATCACCCTTAGTATCCTAATGTCAGCAGAACAAGGAGAGCAGCAGATTCTCGTTGAGCATAGTGCCTAGAAAGCCTATTGCGGTGGCTCTCGTATTGATCAGTCTCGTGTGTAAACTTGGGAGTATGCAGCGAGGCTGAAAGTTTGACCCCGCACCGGTCAATCACGCATTCAACTCCGCCTCATAGCACGACAAGTCAAATCACTCTTCCTCACTTTTGCTATTCCTTCATGAAGCCTTTTAAGCCTTCCTATATCAATATCACCTTGACAGATCATCTCCGCGGACGATGTCAATCAGTCGACTCTCAAACTCGATTGTATCGGGCACCAACGAGAACACGTTAGCCCTCGTCAACTTCAACATCGACTTTTCGCTCCTCAAGCTTGAAGCGCCGCGAGAATTTGCTGGCCTTGGGCTCTCCTTAACTCGACAACGTCGCGAACTTGCGGAAGACGGCCCAGTTCACCGGACCGCCCGTCGGCTGGGAGCACTCTTCGAGAGTATTACTCCTACTAGTCCTACCCTCATCCGTGCATATGGGTCAAGAGTCTCGGAGATCTCGCAGGAAATTGCGAAAGAAGATGCGTCACAAAGACACGGCGTCTTTGCAGAATGTGCTGGTGTCGACGGAACATCAGTATGGGCTGCTGCGACATCCGGAAAGTCAGCTCTATCGCTTCATCTACTGGCTTGCATGCTGGCCCGATCTTGGTCAGGACCTGAAGCGACATCAATCTGGGTTGAAATTGTTGAAGAGCGGAAGAGGTCACTGAGGAAACAGATCAGCGATGGCTTGTACGACAGTTCGATTCAGCTCGGCCTAGCGATATCGGAAGACATATCAAGGAGCGATCTTGCCCACTGGGACGCGTCTACGAGAGCCTGGCTTCAGGTTGCAGATGATAGCCAGGTTCGACGGCAAAAGCAACTCATGCTCATCATCAACAACATCAATATCCCCGTCAATCAAGGCAATGCCCAGCTGACGACGTACTCTCGAGTCATCGAAGCCTGGAAAACTAGTGTTGAAGCTCTCGAGAAGCTCTTCAACGGACAGTCACAAAGCATCTCTAAGGGCGCGGTACTGCTCGGGCTGGCTTCTTGGCATCTCTATCCGCGTCTGCTCGTTCTCGGCCATAAAATCACGGAAGTCGACTTCAAAGACGAAGCCATCAACAATAGCGGACAGTTGACGGTAGGACTCCAGAGTCCAGATTCCAACAAAGATGAGGGAGTTTACTGGTCGCTTTCGCTCGCCCATCTCCGTTTTTATGGGGACCCAGTCAAAGTGACCAGCTTCACAACCCGGGATGCATCCAGATTGAGCATCAAAGAATTCCATCTCTTAGTTTTGGGAAGCATACTATCGGACTGGGGCAGTATACGCCCGACCGATTTCGAAGACGCTGCAAGATTCTTTGTAGCCCTCGACAAAAGCGTTTCCACAGGAATCAAGCGTCACCCCGCGAACAGTATACCCGGGAACGACCCAGTCAGCATAGAAGAGCAGTATCTCAGCTGGGACTATGGTTGGATAAGACTCTTGGGGGAAGTTTGCGCCAAGTTTCTTTCTCTCAAGGATTCGGAAAAAACGATTGCAACCAGCATCATTGCTCTGGGCCATAGACGAGGTAATGAACTCCTCTCACGGGGCCATTTGCAAAGCCCACCGCCAATGATGGGGCTATATCATTCTTGGATCCAATATGTGCTGAGATATTCCACGATCAAGGATAGCCTAGGTGGCATCGATATGATGAGATATATTGCGGAAAAACTGGGACTGAGCCATGATCAGTGCCTGATCATGACAAAAACTCCAGGGAAATACATCACGGCAGTACCACACGAAGAAGTTGTCGCTCAAGACGGTTCCACTCGTGTTTATCATGTCAGCTGGCATAGAACCTCGGAGTACGACGCATCCTTTTGCAATTGCGACTTTCACGGTCTGTCTTGCCACGTTGAAAGATGTTTCTGCGTACACAATAATCGTATTTGCACTTTAACATGTCACAAAAAGGAGAAGGCGCGCCGTCAATGTGAGGAACTTGCCTTATCGTCCGAAGGATCTACGGAAGAGAAAACGACTGGAGGTCACCATAAGTTGGGAATCAAAACATTTCACTACCACACTGAGCAGCTTGCGGCGCCATGGGATTCCGCTATTAAAATCGTTCAAAAAGCATCTACTTCTCAACAAACCTTGGCGAACAAGTTACCTTCTCCTTATCACCCGCTGAATCGCCACCCGCTCAGTCGACGCCTCTGTAGCTGCTTCTACAATGGTAACATGAAGCCATCCTTTACAAGGATTGCTGGGATCGGTGATTATATTGGCCTTTATGTTCGCAACAATAGCCAAAATGACATGAGGGCCGTTCAAAGAGCTATCAGAAGAGTACCAAAAGAGCAATTGAGTTCGATCAAAGAAGTCACTGAAATGCTGGAGTCAGAATCAATATCGCCGAACTCACTGCTGGAATATCTGGACAGCTTGTACCAGGTCAAACAGATCGATTTACCGACTTTTGGCCGCGACATCACTATCACGAACTACGGTGTTGGACGCTACCTTCGCTCCCTCCATGCTGTTTCTCTGGCAACCGAAACATACAGCGACCTTCCCGGCTCAACAATCAGCCTACAGCTGATCTACTTGCCTCTAAATGAGGCAAAGTGGTTGCCCTACTCAAGAACCCAATCTCTCACACGTCAACAAAAGTTTGCTTGCATCGCAATGCTTGAATCAGGTTCCTACAATGTCGAACCCGGAGACTTGATCGACGTGATTGCCGTCTCTTCGCGCAACAGTATTTTTGTCTCCAAGCTACTTCTGGAAGACCCCTCATCCCTCGAACAAATGGAATCCATCACCAGAGTGGTAGGTAATGTTGGGAGAACAGGGATGGTCTTCATGGTTGTCCCTCCGACTCCCAGACTGCGCAAAGTCGAGTTGGACGACTATCGACTAGTGACGCACGCGCCCTTCGATGGCAAACGGGAGAATAGCTTCCAAGCTACCTCGCTGCACCTGCGCTTCACGGAATTCGAAATGCCTTTCAATGTTGGCCAGCGTGGCGCAATCGACAAGGACCTCTGTCTTGTCGAAACACTGGTTCAAGTGTTTGACCGCGAGAAGTGGGTTGCTGACCTGGACATCCTGCCTTTGTTTGACAAGTTCACCGATCTTATTCGTCGTAACAACATCAAATGTACCGGATGCTCCACCTCCCGTGGAATCCCTCGCCCACTACGTTCAATCGATAATTGGGAGGAGCTTCTAGATACGGGCGATAGCCTGGGGACACTGGAAGTTGGGGTTCTCCGGGCCAATGATAATTGGCTTGCCCGGCTTGCCGCAGCTTGTGTATCGTTGCAGAAGGGCTATCGCACCGTCATCAATCCTCCATGGGAAGTGTGCTGGCATTGTTCTTGTCGACAAGACTGGTCATGGGTACCTGACAGTGTGCTCAACCAGCAGACGAAGTCTCATCATGGGTTCGGCGACAATCAAGACTCCGGTTCAGACACTGAGGTTCTTTCGGATTCGGTCAACTTAGTTGTAGCGGCAGGCGATGAAAAGGAAGAGCAACTAGACGATGACATTGTTCGTGATGGGGTGGACGAGACGGACGAGGCTGATGGAGTTGATGACATCTACGAGGCTCTTGGTGTTGATGTCGATGATGATGTTGGGTATGCATCGGATGATACTACGATACCATTCGGGCACTCGGATGAAGAGGACATGTCCGAAAGAGTCCTACCACAGATTTTCATCATGTAAACACCCAATGGTGGCTTGGAGATTTCCTTTTGGGAAGGCGACGCAACTGTACACTATACCTGCAGTCTATATGACTAGAACTTTGCTTTGCTATTCATCTACTCTGTTTAACTGCTATATCCGCAAAAGAGGTTTCAAGAGTCTCAATTATAACTTTCATTCTGGTATGGAGACTAAATACTATCTGAAATACTTTTAGCTTTATTTTCTACGTCACGAAAATAGCAATTGTTCAATCTATTGCATGATGAACTGGACGCTAATGGGTCTTTGACGCATCGAGAAAGTTTGAATTCTTGAGACGCGAGCGATTGCGTAAGACATAGAGAATTGAATTGAAGGCCGTGAAAGGCACTGGTAGAGGAATAACAGCCTGGGTGCAAAGAGGGGAAACAACAGCGGCGCCGCGCATACATAGTAGTCATCCTGCGTGCCAAAAGTATTGAGACCATGGCGCTACCTGGAATGCCGAGTCCGGTAGATGGGAAATGTCCATAAAGCTCTCAATGATGATGTAGACGCGACTAGCAGCATATAAAATCAACAGTCCGTAAACAGCTATTGCAAGAGCCACTTCCAAAAAGGAGACGAAAGTGTTCGCGCTAGCAATAACCATCAGTGCGACCAACGGGCCACCCAAACCAATAAATATACCAGAGATCTTCCACAGCAAAGCTTCTGTGATTGTGCGGAACTGATGTTGCCACGCGATGAGATGAATCCCTGCGTAGAAGAGACTAGCAAGTGATATGCTAAGCATCACGGAATGCTCGCCCAAATCATGCCGAATGTTGCGATCAGAGGTGTTTGTAATACGATCCTGTACCAGTCGAAGGTCGATGGGTATCCTCGCATCTATTTGCGTTATATATGGGTGCTCTCTTGCAAATTCTCCGGCAAGGCGCAAGCACTTGACATCAATGGGTCGGAATAGCAGCCTGCTGGAGCCAACATTCTGGAACGCTCCATCATCTGTACATTCCCCGATGAGAAGATCCAGACTGCCATCACTGTTGAGATCCTTTCTGGGGGAAAGTGGGGGGTCTCGCAGGTCTCGCGCCATCTTGAGTCTCTGTTCAGTATAACGGGCGTGGTGGCGGTACTTGTAGAAAGATCTCATACACATATAAGCGCTGATGCCATGAGACTCTTGTCCGAGGATCAAAGTCGGCTCCTCGATATCTAAAGGCTTACTCCACCAGAGCATGTAGATGAGTAAAGCGCAGAGGGCATGAGCTAAAGTGTTGAGCTCGAGAAGCGAGACAGCGAGATGTTGCTTCCAACGTGAGAAACATTGGGCGCAGAACCACGCAGCTTGCAAACAGACGAATCCCTTGACGAGGCCGCTTGATTTGCTCTTGTCCTTGATGGTCGCTTCGGAAATGTCCGGCACCAGCGAAGGTTTGAGTTTCAGCAGGAATGAGATTCCGTCTGGCGTTAAAATGAGGCGTCGTCGATGACCTGGAAGGAAGTTGGAGTACACGCCGCGTGTGTCGATAGCAAAGCCTCCCATTGCGGCGTACATAGAATGTGTTGGCGTCCACGGGTGTCGCTGCTGCTGTCTTGGATTGGTGCTACCATCGTCGTCATCGTCCTGGAGCTTTGCCATTGCCCTGCCGCGGCGTCAACATTGGGGCTGGCACCGTGACCACAGCCAAACTCACACGATCGAAGTTATCTCTTCGTCTTCTTCATCTACAGCACAAGATCGAACCATGCGGAACACTATGTTGAGAGGCGCAAAAAGAAGGTCTATAGAGTGTTCGAATATCCTTTTCGGTGCAGACAGGCAGCGACTTTGCCAGCTCGGGGTATCTGACTGGTTAAAAGCTGTCCGGACTTCTAGCCCAATTTTATTGGCAACTCGCCGTTGCCAGTATGCGCATAAGGCAACCTGAACAGGAATTATCAGTACGATAAGCTGAGGTGCGACCGACAAAGTATCATTCTCTTCACTCACAACTTCTGGGGCGAACAGTGCAATGACCAGCCATTTCACTTTCCTCCAAAACTGTTGAGACTCTTTCTTGTACTCTGGAACGTTCAGATGTACGGCCGTCCACACACATAGGAACATCGTAGTAAGGCACGAGGATAGTATGCTGAACGTGCCGCGAGTCAGCGGCTCGGGTTTCCACGTGTGGAATTGTGCTCCCGTTGAGTTCGACATGAGACGATTTGCAGATGAGGAAGTGTGAAGCCGTGCCGAGTGTGGAGCAGCCGACCGGCATATATCTCAGTTGCTTACAGCCTTGTGGACGTTGCCATCAGTCGCGAGGGGCAGTGTCACCAGTGTGGCTGGGGCGAGAGGTTGCAGCTCCGTGCAGGAGCTGTTGCCAATCGTATCTGGGTGGCGTTGTCGTCTTGCTGGCCTGCGGCGCGTAGCCTGCCAATAACTCTAGCCATACAAGCCAGCCCCAAAGTGCCTGCATCTCCGTGGAGTGAGGCTGTATAACTGATCGGACGCTTCACAGCATCGCAAGATAACTAATTTCTGGATATCTTGGTACCAAAACATATAATTATATTGGACAAAGCAACAACTGTTGGCGACGGCGTTGTTCTGGTTCGGGTGTCGGCGGTTGTATCGTGCACGGACATGAGCCAACTAGAGCTCTCTGATTAGTAATCTATGTAAACAACATCGATCGGTCTTTTGGACACATCCTTCTTCACCTTGGCTCTGTGTACCCACAGAGACCCGTAATATGAAATATCCAAGCTGCTTCGCATGTCCGGGCATCAGGTAAAGTTTTAACAGCAGCTACGCAGGTTTGGTGATTATGCAAAGCGATCTTAGAGTGAAGGTGGCCAAAGCGAAAACTTCAGATTAAGAGACAAAACAACATGGGATAGAAGATACAAGATGTGGGTATTGGATCGATTTCCTTGTGCGGGCATATCGGTTGTGATTGCTTGAAGATCAGTCATTGTTTCGTCGCTCGCTCTGGATGAATCTCGGATCAGATTCTGATCTTCCGTCGAATCTCACCATGGTGTCAACACTCACCGTTTCCATGTGCTTGTACTTGTCTGCCCGGTGAAAGCCATCACACCCGCTCAAAAGTTGGCCACCACGCCTGCCACTTGCCTCTCATCCGCCGTTGCAATGTCCCACCGGTGCTCTCTCGGCGACTTGAAACCCGAGGAAGTAAAGTTCGCACTCCCTTCAGGTCTTATCCCCTCCGGATATTCGAAACCCAGTGCAATCAGCGTGAGTCCGAACTCGATCTCCTCGCGGGACGTGTCGTAATGGAGACAAGAAGGTTTGCATTTATTGTCACACTCCAGTTGATGGTGCGATTGCAGTGTCAAGTTATGGTTAAAACTTCTCAAATCTCTCGAGCAAACGGTGCTTTGTATGCGGAAACGCTACACGCCGGAAATTTGCCTTCTTATGAAGCTCGATAATGGTTGCTCGACGAGTACATTTGATACACTCCAACAGACCTTGGGGGTGTCGCTGTTAGGGACGTTAGCGACAGAAGTAGGACAACGGTGCATCGGACTTGCACAAACGGGCCCAGGAAGATGAAGTAGGCTAGGTAGCTGAGGCAAGATGCTGCAAACGATTTGGCGAAGGTGCACAGTTCCGAGGATGGATCGTGATAAGATGAGTATCACCGTTAGTGAGAGGAATTGCAAGAGGCTCGTGCGAAAGAACAGGAGTATCATGATTGATCAAAATGCACTATACATTAGCAGAGAAGATCAGTACTGCCTAATTATTTACCCGTAGAAACATTCACGGCTCCATATCATCAAATTCCAAATTCCCACCACCATCATAACACCCTTACTAAATCTTACTGTCAAAGAGTACATTCCGAAGTGTAGCCCATAAACAGCTACTAGTACCCGCCTAACTATCGTAGCTACACATGCAAATGGCATATCCAAAGTAAGGAGATTACTTTGCGTTCTTGCTTCTAATTGATGTGGGTTAGTAAGACGCTCACGTGTAGGAGGAATTTTACGAGCCCTTGTGAGAAAAATTGGGTGTCCGCTTGAAAGACAACTTGAAGGCCATCTGTATCACCGAATATGCCCATCAGCGTGTAAGAGGCATCCTCCTGACACCGATCCACTAAAGCTCAATTGGAGATCGTGGGCATATATAACATAAGAGCAGCGGCATCACTAAACGAGGCTAAACTGTTTATCTGAAAAATAAACTCTAGTCTTGGAGAAACAAAGCAATCAAGATACACATACACATACTGAACATTAATTGTGACCATTTTGCTTCTCAATGGACAGCCCGGATTGCTTCCTCATATGTTGGTGGCGTTGAAAGACCTCCTGGCTGACTGCGTCTTGTAGTGTCCCGCTCCAAAATACCTCGATGTTCAAACCCATTAGCCACACCCGTCGTGTTATCAAGAGTAAGAGGCAATTCTTCCCCGATACCCTTCGTATCTTCTATTTGCCGACCAGGACCTATCCCAGATGTGATGCGGACAGGGACTCGGAGCTGTACAAACAAAACTCGGCCTATCTGATTCTGATGTTGTTAGCGAAGTCTTCGATGTATGAGTGAAGAGATAGTCACCTTCGACCCACGACACTGGAATCCCATCATGATCTCCAGCTCATATCGGCGACCCAAATTACACCCCTCAAATGTCGGCACTACATCAACGGGCATTCGTTTTCCCTCCCATAGCTTTGGATTAACCTCATGCTCCGTTCCCAACTCGTCTTCCTCGTCTTCATGGAAGATGCTGTGTCCGAGGTTACTCAGGCTTTGTATCGTCCAGCAATTCATCGGTTCACTCGTCGCTGTCCCAGCCTGGATGTTTGTGTATCCCATTAAGAGCATCTGAAAACTCTGGAGATATAGGTCGTATGGAAGTGAGAACAGTTTTTTGACGCTGAGACGCATTGCGATTTCCCGATGGCGTGTAAGAGTAAAATCCGGGAGGAATGCTGCAGTGACTAGGATGTTTGCTGGCGGGCTGATAGTCGAGATCAAGTAGACATCTCTTGAAGACTCTTGGCTAGGGACTGATTCTGGAGGGCCGAGGATACTTGTTTGGATCGATTTCTTGCAAGGCAAGCTTTGCCGTGGCATTAGTGCAACGGAGAGCGGTTGCGTATCCATTGGCCAGACGTTGATGTTTACGCTCTGAGAATAGTCAGCATATTGGGAATACTAGAAGGATTCCCGAACAGCAAAGCTTACCTTCCGCGTCAAAGTTTTGAACATGCCTCGCACCGTTGTCACTGCAACGTCAACCCGGTATGAAATCTCAGCATCCTTGATAACATCCATCAAAGATGGTGGTAGAGTCTTTGACCGCCGAGAGCTGCTCTCTTTTAGATCGTCTCTATACTGCGACACGGGAGAGTTGGGTGGACATGTACAGCATTCCGGAAACCACGGTAACTTTACGGCGTCAGTGGGTTTCAATATAGGGTTGGGTTCAGCGAGTTGAACTTGCCTTCAGACCAAAACGGAAGCTGTGGTATCCAAATCTGAGAATTAGAGGCTCTGGACGTGGGTTGTCCATGCCTGTGAGCCATGGAACGATAACCTGGGATTCATGCACAAACTAGTCTGATGGTTAGCTTGTCGCAATTCGCGTTTTCTTGGACAGCTCCCTTGCTTACACGATGCTTCTCTTTCTCCTTCCGACTTATCAAAAGCCCCGTCTTCTTTGTTAACGCTGAAGCACTCTCTCCGACCAAAGTCGCAGTAATGTTCGACACTACGGATGTGTTCGGGCAATAGATGTGGATGTTACCGAAGACTGTCTCGCCGTTGGTGAAAATAGTGTCTTCGTGATCGAACTCGATTGAGACATTCATGTCTGATACAGCTAGGCTTAGCCAATGATACGCGTGCGTAGAAGAGAAGGAATTTGAGCAGTAGCACGTGATAGTCTATAGTCGAGTAGGAGCGATAAAAATTTGAACTTGAGAGTGGACTAGACTGAACCATATACAATACTCATGAAGCACCAAGCTACCTAATCTATACTTCCCAGT
>Ga0247803_1001219_pt1 | contig 13537 bp, 13 predicted proteins | sample UWRJL014104B1_FD_180928 | JGI IMG/M metagenome (GOLD analysis project Ga0247803, IMG submission 180928) | Plant litter microbial communities from Arlington Agricultural Research Station in Wisconsin, United States - UWRJ-L014-104B-1 | ecosystem: Environmental > Terrestrial > Plant litter >...
CGGGTCAGCTGGCCGCCGGTGATGGGGTCGACGCCGCGGATGTCGCGCGCCACGTCGCCGTCGGCGATGCCGCGTACTTCCAGCGGGTGCAGGCCGCAGAAGTCGGCGATCTGTTCGAAGGTCAGGGACGTGTTGTCCACCATCCAGACGGCGGTGGCCTTGGGCATCAGAATGTCGGTCATGGGCGGTCGTCCCGGGGGTTGGCCCGTCTCGGCGGGCGCTTGATACGGCGGCGCCCGACCTTTCGGCCGGGCGCGATGATCAGGATATAGGCCGTTTCGAAGTAAAAGAAAACGGAGTCCGCGGGCTTGCCGCACAGTTACTGTCGTCGCCGTACAGCCCCGGTTCACCTTGGCGGTTCAACATGGGACCATCGGATGAACGCCTGGCCTTTGGACGCATTGCTGTCTGAAGGATGTTGAGGAGGGACTTATGACCAAGATCGCCATTTCCACCCTGGCCGTCGCCGCCGCCCTGGCTGCACTGGCTCCCATGTCCGCTGCTGCGCAGGACAACGCGCGCCACGGACGCCCCGGCGGCGGCTGGAACGACAGCCGCTCGTCGATCACCGTCTATCGCGACGCCTGGTATCAGGGGCAGAGCACGACCTATTCGGGCGAGATCGCCGACCTGGGTCGCACGCCCTTCAACGACCAGATCAGCTCGATGCGGTTCCAGGGCCGTTGGGAAGCCTGCACCGACGCCTATTTTCGGGGCCAGTGCCAGACCTTCACGGGCGATGTCGGCGATCTGGCGCGGGTGGGCATGAACGATCGGATTTCGTCCCTGCGCCCTGCCGGACGAGGCGGCCATGACGGAGGATGGGGCGGTGGCGGCGGCTCGCAGCGCGGGTCCATCACTGTCTTTCGCGACGCCGACTTCGGCGGTCGGTCGATGACCTTCAATGACCAGGTCTTCGATCTGAGGCCTGTGGGCATCAACGACGAGATCAGTTCCATCCGCCTTCGCGGCGCCTGGGAGGTCTGTGAGGACAGCTATTTCCGGGGGCGGTGCCAGATCGTGAACGGCGATGTCCGCACCCTGCGAGACCTGGGCCTCAACGACAAGATTTCGTCGATGCGGCCTGCGCGGCGCGGCGGCGGCCGGTAAGCCTTGCATTCGGTCGTGTCGGGGCGCTCAAATGCCTGTCGGACACGGCCGAGATGCGGCCCAAGGCGCGACGCTGGGAGGCGGTTATGAGTTTCGAGGATCTTGAGCCCCGGTCGGCGCGCGGCGCGTCTGTCGCCGCCTTGGCGCGTGAGGACCTGGATCTTTATTCCCAGGAAGAGCTGCACGAGCGTATTGAAGCGCTTCAGGCCGAGATCGATCGGGCCAAACGCGCGATCGACGCCAAGCAGGCCAAGAAGAGCGCCGCCGACGCTCTGTTCAGTTTTCGCTCTTGAGCTTGGTTGATGCGCCATCGCGTGGCATGGCCGTTGCAGGTACGGGTGCGACGGCGCCCTCGTGGCCCGACAACGGGACGCGAGCACGTATAATCCATGGGTATGGTTGAGTTTATGGCCAGCGACGCAGAACAGTCCGGCGCTCCGACGGGGCAGAGGTCTCGCTCAGGCGAGATCCGGGATTTCGCGCGTTCGGAACTGTTCGACCGCACCTTCCAGGAAGGCATGGATCTGGTCGAGGAGACCGCCGCCTATCTGGATGGGGATGGTCGGCGCGAATCCAAGCTGCTCTCGCGCGCCGCCGCCCTTGCCTATGCCGGCCACAGCATGAAGCTGACCACTCGCCTGATGCAGATCGCGTCGTGGCTCTTGGTGCAACGCGCGGTTCGCGAAGGCGACATGGAGCCCGACGCCGCCTGTGATCCCCGCTATCGCCTGAACGAGCGCAGGATCGAGGATCAGGTGCTCAGCGCCGAACTGCCTATCGCCTTGGTCGAATACCTGGTCCGCGCCGACAAGCTTCATGACCGCGTGCTGTATCTGGACCGTCGCATGTACCTCGACGCCCCGGCAGAGGCCGAGGTCAACCCGGTGCTGAGCCAGCACGGGATGCTGGAAGCAGCCTTCAGGCTTTAGGCATTCGCCTCTCTCCGAGGGAGAGATGCGTTTTTGGCTATGGGCCGACGTCGTTGGCGTCGATCGGGGCGTCGGCGACCACGCTGGGCAGGCTGACGGCGATGCCGAGGGCCTGGGCCAGTTTCTCATCGCGCTTGTAGACGTCCTCGCGGAAGGCGACACGCTGCTGCCCGTCGACGAAGGCGGTCCAATACAGCAGGCGGACGCCAATCTCGCGGCCGGTCTGGATGCGTTCGGTCGCGCGCGTGACCTGGGCGTTGTCGAACTGGGACAGGCGATCAGGATCGGGCGACAACAGCAGGCGGGCGAACTCGACGGCGCCCTGAACCCGGACGCAGCCGTGCGACCGCTGGCGAACTGTCAGGTTGAAGGCGCCCTTGGACGGGGTGTCGTGCAGGAAGATGGCGTAGCTGTCGCGCAACTCGAACTTCACATAGCCAAGCGCGGCCTGGGGGCCGGCGCGCTGGATCACCGTCCCGTTGGAAATATACATGTCCCGCGCGGCCAGATAGGCCGGGCCGTGGGGCAGGATCTCGCGGCGGGCGATGCCGGCCGGGACGTACCAGGGCGGATTGGCCACGACCGAGGCGAACGGTTTTTCGAGACTGGGGGTCTGGTTCTCGGGCGAGCCGACGACGACCCGGTTGGAGTGAACCGGGCGACCGTCCTTCCAGTAGACCATGATGGCGGCGGCGGTGTTGACCTCGATCCGCTCGGGGCTGAGCTCGCGCTTGAGCCAGCGGCGGCGTTCCAGGTTCAGGGCGATCTGGCGGGCCCGGTCGTCGGCCGAAGCCCCCAGCGAGCGCTGCGTGCCCGCGCCGATGCGGGCGTCGGCGCCCAGGCCGTGGCGGGTCTGGAAGCCGCGCACGGCGGCTTGAAGCTCGGGGCCATAGACCAGGCCTTCGGCCTTGAGCCGGGCGCCGTCGGCTGAGCTGAGGTCGCCCTCGGCCACCAGGCGGGTGATCAGGTTCGGGATGCGGTTGTCGCTCTGGCCCGGCTCGATCGTTCCGCCCTGGACGAAGGCCGGCCAGCCGCCCTCGCGGCTGAGGCGGCGGTAGCGCATATAGCCGTTGGACAGGTGGGTATAGCCGATGTCGGTCGGGGCCAGGCCGTCGAACCATTCGATGATGCGGTCGCGCGCGATGGCGTCGGACAGGCCGACCGGAAGATCGGTGCGGTTCTTGTCCATCTCCCACAGCTCTTCGACGGTCTCGGGCGCGATGCGGCCCTCGGCCATGACCCGGCCATAGGCCAGGGCGGCCGCGGTGGTGCGCACATCAGCGCTGGCGGGATCTGCGGCTAGGCCGACAAAATCGAAGAAGTCGGCGCTCGACAGGCCGTGACGCTCGGCCTTGCGCGCGGCCGAGTTCAGCTTGGCCAGCCGGGCAGGGGTCCACATCGGACGCCATCCGTTCAGGTGATAGAAGGCGCGGACATCGGCCTGTACGGCGGCGGGCAGGCGGGCGACCTGGGCGGTATAGACGGCCTCGCTGTCCATCGGAGCCGGCTGAGCACCGGGGACGCCCCGCCCGCGACGGGGCATGGGCTGGCTTTGAGCGGCGGCGCTCGTCCCCGCTGCGGCCATGGCGGCCGTGGCGATGCCGAAGCTGAGTTCCCGTCGATTCATCGTGGTCCGCTTTATGAAATCATCGCCGTCGGACATCCTGGCGCAGGACGTCGCCGGGCTCGAACGCCTTGCTGGGACTTATGTTATCGAGGTTCGGCGCAAACAAAAAGCGCCGGTCTCGCGACCGACGCCTTTCGTGATGTCGCAGGGCGCGCAAGGCGTCCCGGACGGACTACTTCTTGATGAAGCCGCCGAACTTGTTGTTGAAGCGCGACACGCGACCGCCGCGATCCAGCATCTGCTGGTTGCCGCCGGTCCAGGCCGGGTGGGTCGAGGGATCGATGTCCAGGTTCAGCACGTCGCCTTCCTTGCCGTAGGTCGAACGCGTCTTGTACGTGTCGCCATTCGTCAGGGTGACGGTGATGAAGTGGTAGTCGGGGTGCGTGTCCGCTTTCATGGTCGTCGTCCGGTCTCTGCGCGTTGACGATGCCGACCGTCGGTGCGCTTTTTGCTGAGTGTCGCTAACGCTCGGCCCGCGGGGCCTCGACTGCTTTAGCGACGGAGAATGAGAAAACCCGCCTGCGAAAGGCGGGAATGAGCGGCGGCGTTTACACCGGGGGCCGTTCCGGGGCAAGAGGCCCGCCATGACGGATACAAAGACGGCAGACGCGACACCCACCAGCCGTGCGGGAGGCGCCGTCGGCCGTCCGGGCGCAGGCACCCTGCTGGTCGAGCAGATGGATGAGGCGGGCCAGCGCCGCGACAGCCGCCGTGACGTGCGGCCACTGGCGCGACTGCTGCCCTATCTGATGCAGCACAAGCTGGATGCGTTGCTGGTCCTGTTCTGGCTGCTGATGGCGACGGTGGCGGGTCTGGCTCTGACGGTGACGGCGCGCGGCGCCATCGACCATGGCTTTGCGGACGGCGGGCGACAGCTGAATTTGTGGTTCGGGGTGCTCGGCGTGAACGCCGTGGCCCTGGGGATCTCCAGCGCGGCGCGGTATTTCTACGTCACCAAGACCGGCGAGCGGATGGTGGCGGATATGCGCACCGGCCTGTTCGGGCGGATCCTGACGCTGGACCCATCCTTCTACGCCGCGATGCGCACCGGCGAGGTGCTGTCGCGTCTGACGACCGACATCGCCCTGGTCGAGACCCTGCTGACGACATCGGTCTCGTATGCGCTGCGCAATTTCCTGACGATGGTCGGGGGGCTCGTCATGCTGTTCGTGGTCAGCCCCAAACTGACCGGGATGGTGTTGCTGATCGCGCCCCTGCTGATGGGGCCCATCTTCCTGTTCGGACGCAAGGTGCGTCAGCTGACGGTGCAATCGCAGGACCGCTTCGCCAATGCCGTGGGCTTTGCGGGCGAAAGCGTGGACGCCATCGAGACGGTTCAGGCCTTTGGCCGGGTCGGCAGCGCGGTCGCTCGGTTCAGCGATGCCGTCGAGGCGGCGTTCGCGGTTTCCCTGACGCGGATCAAGGCGCGCGCGGTCATGACGGTGCTGATCATTGTCGTGATGTTCGGCGGCGTGACCCTGGTGCTGTGGCTGGGGGCGCAGGATGTGCTGGCCGGGTCGATGTCGCCCGGCGCCCTGCTTCAGTTCGTGCTGCTGTCGGTGTTCGTGGCCAGCGCCGTGGGCGCGCTGGGCGAAAGCTGGGGCGACGTGCAGAAGGCCGCCGGCGCCATGGAGCGGGTCGATGAGCTGATGCGCAGCGCGCCCGCGATCGCGCCGCCTGCGCAACCCGTGCTGCTGCCGGAACCGCCCCTCGGCGAGGTGGCGATGGCCGGGGTGCATTTCGCCTATCCGGGTCGGCCGGATCTGCCGGCGCTCAAGGGTTTCAGCCTGACCGTGCGGCCCGGCGAGACCGTGGCCCTGGTCGGGCCGTCGGGCGCAGGCAAGTCGACCGTGTTCCGGTTGTTGCTGCGGTTCTATGATCCGCAATCGGGGCTGGTGTCGCTGGATGGCGTCGATGTGCGTCAGGCCGATCCGGCCGAGGTGCGCAGCCGTTTCGCCTGGGTGTCGCAAGAGGCGCCCCTGTTCTCGGGCTCGGCGCTGGAAAACATCCGCTTCGGCCGCGAGTCCGCCACCGAGGACGAAGCGCGCGCCGTCGCCGATGAGGCCCAGGCCCTGAGCTTCATCGAGGCCCTGCCCGAAGGGTTCGCCACTCCGCTGGGCGAGCGCGGCAAGAGCCTGTCGGGCGGACAGCGCCAACGGTTGGCTATCGCCCGCGCCCTGGTGCGCGACGCACCGATCCTGCTGCTGGATGAGGCGACCAGCGCGCTGGATGCAGAGAACGAGCAACTGGTGCAGCAGGCCCTTGATCAGGCGATGGAAAGCCGAACCACCCTGGTCATCGCCCACCGTCTGGCAACCGTGCTGCGGGCCGACCGCATCGTTGTGATGGAAGACGGTCGCGTGGTCGAAGAGGGCACGCACGCCGATCTGGTCGCGCGCAGCGGGCTCTACAGCCGACTGGCCAAGCTGCAGTTCCAAGCCGACTGACCGAGCGGCCGCCGTCCCGTCTTCTCGCGCTGACCGACCGGGTCTAGAGTTTGCCTTATCAGTTTCCCGGAGCCGTACATGTCCGTTCGTCCCTTTGCCGCCACCGCCCTAGCGCTGGTGCTCGCCGCCTCGGCCGGAACCGTGATGGCGCAGGACGCCGCGACGGTCCGAACGGCGGAGCAACTGCGCGACAAGGCGCTGAGCAGCAACGTGGCGCTGGACTACGTGACCCAGGTTACGACACGATTCGGTCCCCGCCCGGCGGGATCGCCGTCCGAGACCGCCGCCGCTGAATGGGCCGTTGGCTATCTGCGAGGCCTCGGCTTCCAGAACGTGCGCATCCAGGAATTCCCGTTGGTAGGGTGGGAGCGGGGCGAGGAGAGCGTCGCCATCGTCGGCTCCCACGCCCAACGTCTGGTCGGCGCCGCCCTGGGCCATTCGATCGCCACCCCGCCCGAGGGCATACAGGCGCCGATCGTGCGCTTCACCACCCTGGCCGAACTGATGGCCGCGCCCGACGGCTCGCTGGCTGGCAAGATCGCCTATGTCGACGCCGGGCAGCTGATCCCGCGCGAGAACGGCGCCGGCTATAGTCCGCTGGCCTATCTGCGCGCGGCCGGACCGACGGTCGCGGCGTCCAAGGGCGCGCTGGCCTTCATCATGCGCTCGGCCGGATCGGACGAGCACCGCATGCCGCACACCGGCACCACCGCCTATGTAGACGGCAAGGTGGCCGTGCCCGGCTTCGCCCTGTCGGCTCCCGACGCCGATCAACTGAGCCGGATCGTGGCCATGGGCGAGCCCGTGACCCTGCGCCTGACCTCGACCGCCCATACCTATGAGACAATCTCGCGCAACGTCATCGCCGACATTCCCGGCCGGACGCGACCGCAGGAGGTCATCGTCCTGGGCTCGCACATGGACAGCTGGGATCTGGGCACCGGGGCCATCGACGATGCAGCCGGCGGCGGCATCACTGTCGCTGCGGCCAAGGTCATCTCCGAGCATGGCCGCCCGGCGCGCACCGTGCGGGTCATCCTGTATGGTTCGGAGGAAGTCGCCCAGCCGACGGACACGGGCAACGGCGGCGGCGCCTATCTGCGCAGCCTGACGTCTGAGGAGCTGGCCAATCACGTCTTCACCGGCGAGAGCGACTTCGGCGCCGACCGCATCTATGCGCTGGGTCTGCCTGTGGGGGCGCAGGAGAGCGACTTCGCCAAGGCGGCGGCCAAGGTGCTGTATCCGATCGGCGTCCTGCCATCGCCCGACCCCGAACTGCACGGCGGCGCCGACATCGGTCCGATCGTCGAGGCGGGCGTTCCGGTGTTCGGCCTGAACCAGGACGGCACGCGCTATTTCGACCTGCACCACACCGCCGACGACACTCTGGACAAGATCGATCCCGCGCAGTTGAGCCAGAACGTGGCCGCCTGGACCGCCTTGGTTTGGCTGGCGGCGGATTCCGATGTGGACTTCCGCGCCATGCGCCCGGCAGAAGGTGTGGCTGAGCACTGAGAGGGCGCTGAGGACGAACTGGCCGCGAGCGTGGCGAAACTGGTAGACGCAGCAGACTTAAAATCTGCCGACCTCGGTCTTGCGGGTTCGATCCCCGCCGCTCGCACCATCCGTCGCTCAATCGTCATCGAACCGTGATGACGATCCGCGGAGCCTCGCGCTAAGGCGGGCCGCTATCGCTTCAGTGAGTGTCCCATGCCGTTTGATCCTGTTCCCGACCGTCGATCCCTGCTGGTCGGAGGGGCTGCGGGCCTGGCGTTCGGCGGGCTGTCGCACGCGGCTCAGGCGCGGGCCTCAGGCCGCGACGGCGCTGAGGAAACCTACGTCAACGAGGTCGAGGGCTATGGTCCGCTGCTCGCCGATCCCAACGCGATGCTCGATCTGCCCCAAGGCTTTTCGTACCGCGTCGTGTCCCAGGGCGGCGAGACGATGAACGACGGGCTTCTGGTCCCCGGACAGTTCGACGGCATGGGCTGTTTCGCGCTGGAAGGCACGCGCGTCGCCCTGGTGCGGAACCACGAGCTGAAGGTCGGTTCGTCCAGCCATCGCAACTGGGGTCCGGCGGGCTATCATCAGCAACGCCTCGATCTGGTCGACAAGTCGAAGGCCTATGACACCTTCAAGGACGGGCGGGTCCTGCCGGCGGGCACGACCACGGTCGTCTATGACACGGCCACGGGCGAGACGATCCGCCAGCATCTCAGCCTGGTCGGCACGGCGACCAACTGCGGTGGCGGTCAGACGCCATGGGGCAGCTGGCTGACCTGCGAGGAGACCGAGGAGAAGCCATCGAACGCCGACGTGGCGCGCGAGCACGGCTATGTCTTCGAGGTGCCCGCCGCCGCCACCGGCCTGGTCGAGGCCGTGCCGCTGAAGGCCATGGGCCGGTTCGAGCATGAGGCGGTCTGCATCGATCCCCGAAGCGGGATCGTCTATCTGACCGAGGATAAGGCCGACAGCCTGTTCTACCGCTTCATCCCCACCACGCCGGGCCGGCTGATCGAGGGCGGGCGTTTGCAGGCCATGGTCATTCGCGGCGCGCCGGGCGCCGACACTTCCAACCACGACGCGCGGATGTGGTCTGTCGGCGACTGGAAGGATGTCGACTGGATCGACCTGGACGATGTGGAGAGCCCCAACGACGACCTGCGGATGCGCGGCCATGCGGCGGGCGCCGCCCTGATCGCGCGCGGCGAGGGCATCCACTGGGGCGACGGGGAACTGTATCTGACGCCGACCTCGGGCGGACCGATCAAGCGGGGGCAGGTCCTGCGCTATGTCCCTTCGGCGGATGAAGGCCAGACGGGAGAGGCGGCGCGGCCCGGACGCATCCAGCTGTTCGTCGAATCGACCGACGAGAGGGCGCTGAACATGGGTGACAACCTGACGGTCGCGCCCTGGGGCCATCTGATGGTCTGCGAGGACAACTATTCGGACGAGATTCGCAACCATCTGAAGGGGGTCACGCCGGACGGCAAGCTGTACGCCATCGCCCGCAATGTCTTCAAAGGGAACTCCGAGTTCGCCGGGGCGGTCTTCTCGCCGGATGGAGCAACCCTGTTCGTCAACATCCAGTATCCCGGCGTGACCTTCGCCATTACCGGCCCCTGGGACCGAGTGAGTACCGATCAGGTAGCGGCGTAATGTAAATTCCACCGTCCCGAGGCAGCGAAACACGGCGTAACTTCGTGTTTCGGCGTTAGGTCCGCCCTTACGCCTCAGGCGTTTCGTTGGCACAACCGGGCCAGGGAACGCATCCGGTCTACGGGACAATCATGATCAGAGCACGCCGCGCACGTATCGTCGCGACATTGGGTCCGGCCAGCCGGTCGCCCGGAACCGTCAAGGCCCTGGCCCAGGCGGGCGTCGACGTGTTCCGCCTGAACTTCAGCCACGGCTCGCACGAGGATCACGCCGCCGCCTTGAAGGCCGTGCGCGGCGCCGAGATGGCGCTGCAGCGTCCGCTGGGCATCCTGGCCGACCTGCAAGGGCCCAAGCTGCGGCTGGGGCGGTTCAAGGACGTCGAGATCTCGATCAAGCCGGGCCACAAGATGCGGTTCGACCTGGACCCGACGCCAGGCGACGAGACGCGGGTGGAGATGCCCCATCCCGAGATTTTCAAGGCGCTGCGCGAGGGGATGCTGCTGCTGCTGGACGACGGCCGGGTGCGGCTGCGGGTCGGCAAGCGCGACGACGAATGGGCCGATGTGACGGTCGAGAGCGGCCTGAAACTGTCGGACCGCAAGGGCGTGGCCGTGCCGGAAGCGGTCATTCCGGTCTCGGCCCTGACGCCCAAGGACCGCGAGGACCTGGCTTTCGCCCTGCGGATCGGCGTGGACTGGGTGGCGCTCAGCTTCGTTCAGAAGGCCGAGGACATGGCCGAGCTGAAGAAGATCGTGAACGGCCGCGCCGCCTGTCTGGCCAAGATCGAGAAGCCTCAGGCGCTGAACGAACTCGAAAGCATCCTCGACTACTGCGACGGGGTCATGGTGGCGCGCGGCGACCTGGGGGTGGAACTGAACCCCGAGGATGTCCCTGTGGCGCAGAAACAGATCATCCGCGCGGCCCGCAATCGCGGCGTGCCGGTGATCGTCGCCACCCAGATGCTGGAATCCATGACCACCGCCCCGGCCCCGACGCGGGCCGAGGCCTCGGACGTGGCCAATGCCGTCTATGAGGGGGCTGACGCCCTGATGCTGTCGGCCGAGACGGCGTCTGGCGACTACCCGCTGGAATCCGTCGGCATCATGAGCCGGATCATCGAGCGGGTCGAAGGCGACCCCCTGTGGCCCAGCCTGATGAGCGCCGAACACGCTGGCATGGACGAACACGACGTCGACGCCCTGGTCGCTGCGGCGGGCAAGGCGGCGCAGGCCCAGTCGACGGCCTGTATGGTGGTCTTCACCACCCTGGGCGGCACCGCGCGGCGGATGGCGCGCGAGCGGCCCTTGCGGCCCATCCTGGTGCTGACGCCCAACGCCGACACGGCGCGGCGGCTGGCCCTGGTCTGGGGGCTGGAGACGCGTCTGGGCAAGGAGCCGGATTCGCTGGAATCCGTTACCGACGACGCCATCGACAGCGCCATGAAGTATGGGTTGGCCGAATCGGGGCAGCGCATCCTGATCCTGGCCGGAACGCCCTTCGGCGCGCCGGGGGCTGCGAATCTGCTGCGATTGGCCCATGCTCCCGCCAGGGCGAAGCGCGCCCGCAAATAGCGGCGGCGGAATGATCAAATACATCGGCTCAAAGCGTGCGCTTCTGGGCCATGTGACGGGCGCCGTGCGCCAGGCCCTGCCCGAGGGAGGGCTGGTCTGCGATCTGTTTTCCGGCACGGCCCGCGTGGGGCATGCGCTCAAGGGTCAGGGATTCCGCGTCTGGTCGAACGACCACAACACCTATGCCCACACCCTGGCCACCGCCTATGTCCAAGCCGACCGCGAGCGCTGGGCCGAGCAGGCCGAGGCGGTCATTGCCGAACTGCGCACCGTGACGCCCGAGGCCGGATGGTTCACGGCCAACTTCTGCGAGGAGGCGCGGTTCTTCCATCCCGACAATGGCGCGCGGATCGAAGCGATGCGCAACCGCATCGAGGCCATGGCGCTGGAGCCTGAGCTCAAGGCCATAGTCCTGGTCAGTCTCATGGAGGCGGCTGACCGGGTAGATTCAACGGCCGGTCTGCAGATGGCCTATATGAAGGCCTGGGCTCCGCGGGCGCTCAAGCCGCTCCAACTGAGGATGCCCGACGTGCTGCCGGGCGTGGTCGCCGGGCCTTGCCGGGCGACGCAGGGTGACGCCGTCGAGATGGCGGGCCAGGTCGAGGCCGATCTGGTCTATCTCGACCCGCCGTACAATCAGCATTCCTATCTAGCCAACTATCATGTGTGGGAGAGCCTGGTCCTGTGGGACCGGCCCGAGACCTATGGCGTGGCGAGGAAGCGGGTGGACGTGAAGACGCGAAAGAGCGCCTTCAACTCGCGTCCTGGCATCGCGCCTGCGCTGGAGGCGGTGATCGCGGGCGTGAAGACGCCCAACCTGATCATCTCGTTCAACGACGAGGGCTATCTGTCGCGCGAGCAACTGGTCGCCATGTTGTCGGCGCGCGGCCATGTGCAGGTGATGGAGATCGACCGCCCGCGCTATGTCGGCGCCCGGATCGGCATACATAACCTCAAAGGCGAGAAGGTCGGGGCCGTGGGCCGGCTTAAGAACGTGGAATACCTGTTCATGGCCACGGAACGGCCGATCAGCCTGCCTGCCGCCGCCTGACGGGACTTTGCGGAACACGCCGGAGTCTGTCGCGTTACCGGCAGATGGAACAGATGGCCGCACCCCATTCCCTGTCCGCCAAGGTCGCCCGGGTCGAGGAAGACGCGCTGGATTGGCCGCCGCTTTCGCCCGAAGCGATCCGCTGGGCCATCGTCATCGGCGGCGGCGTTTTTGCAGCCAGCATTGGTGCTCTGCTGGGCGGGGCGATGTCGATCTAGGCTTCCGCCGCTTCCAGAAGCGCCCGGATCGGCGACCAGCTGCGCCGGTGGGCCGGGCAGGGGCCGAGCGTCAGCAGCGCGGCCGAATGGATGGGGGCGTTATAGCCCTTGTGGCTGGCGAAGCCGTAGCCGGGATATTCCTCATCCAGCTCAACCATCAGCCGGTCCCGCGCCGTCTTGGCGAGGATCGAGGCTGCGGCGATGGACAGGGACAGGCTGTCGCCCTTCACCACCGTCTGAACGTCGCAAGGCAGTTTGAACCGATAGTTTCCATCCACCAACGCCGCGATCGGCTGGACTGACAGCGCCTCGATGGCGCGACACATGGCCAGGCCCGTGGCGTGCAGGATGTTCAGTTCAGCGATCTCCTCGACTGAGGCGAAACCGACGCCCCAGGCCACGGCGCGGGCCTTGATCTCGCTTTCCAACACCTCGCGCCGGGCGTGGGTCAGGGCCTTGGAATCGTCGATGCCCGCCGGAATGTCGTCGGGGTTCAGGATCACAGCTCCCGCCGACACCGGCCCGGCCCAGGGACCGCGTCCGGCCTCGTCCACGCCGCAGACGGGACCGCCCACCGTGATCGACAGGGTGGTTTCCAACGACAGTGTCGGCGGGATGCGGGCGGGTTTCTTTGAGGCGATCGTCACGACCGGGCCATCGCACGAACCTGGTCATGACGAAAGCAGCGTGTCTGGTGATCGTTGACCATGCCGACCGCCTGCATGAAGGCGTAGACGATCACCGGGCCGACGAATTTGAAGCCCCGCGCCTTCAGGGCCTTGGACATGGCGACCGAGGCCTCGGTCTGGGTCGGGGCCTGTTTGAAGTCGGCATAGGGCGAATGGATCGGCTGGCCTTCGACGAAGGACCAGAGCCAGGCCGAGAAGTCCTCGCCGGAGTCGCGCATGGCGACCCAGATGCGGGCGCCGTCGATGGCGGCCTGGATCTTGGCGCGCGAACGGATGATGCCGGGATCGGCCAGCAGCCGCTGGATGTCCTCCTCGCCATAGGCGGCGACCGTGTCCGGATCGAAGTCGGCGAAGGCGGCGCGCATGGTTTCGCGCTTTCTCAGGATGGTGATCCAGGCCAGGCCCGCCTGGAAACCGTCCAGCACCAGCTTCTCCCACAGGGCGCGGGCGTCGTACTCGGGCACGCCCCATTCGGTGTCGTGATAGGCGACATAGAGGGGATCGCTCCCGCACCAGGCGCAACGGCCCGACGTATTGACGGCTGATTCGGTCATGGCCCCCAGCATCGGCCCGCCCGTCATGTCTGGAAAGTCGTGCGCGCCGTCCGCGATATGCGAACATCGGTCGGCAGGAACGGGAGCCGGGCATGACCTTCAGCAAGTGGATCGGCTTCGTGATGGCCGCGGTCCTGTCGGTCGCTGCGCCGTCGCCGGGGGCGCAGGCCCGGGCGGCGGCG
>Ga0247803_1001220_pt1 | contig 13527 bp, 7 predicted proteins | sample UWRJL014104B1_FD_180928 | JGI IMG/M metagenome (GOLD analysis project Ga0247803, IMG submission 180928) | Plant litter microbial communities from Arlington Agricultural Research Station in Wisconsin, United States - UWRJ-L014-104B-1 | ecosystem: Environmental > Terrestrial > Plant litter >...
TTGAAGCCGATACTATTTTAACGGGATTGGCCTTTACAGTACGCAGCCAGAGTTCATGGCCATCGGTAGCATTAGCGGTAATGTGTGCAAAGGCGCACAAAAAAATGCATAATGGAATCCTGAATATTTTTTTCATGTGATTTGATGTTTATGGAGTATTTATAGTGCCTTATATATATATATATGGCATGGATTATTTTTTGTCGCTTTCGGGCGCTCCTAAATAAGAAGGTTTTAGCCCGCCGGTATCAATCAGTATTTTTTCTAGTACAATGCCTTGGTCTAACACCCGGAAGCGAAGCTTGTGAACGCCTGCCGCAGTAATAGTATGCTTTGTTGACGACCTGATGATGTGCTCTGCCTGCCACCTGCCTAACTCGCCGCGGTAATGCCCGTTAAAGTTAACAATTTGCGGCGCATTGCCGTCAAAAGATATTTCGTAGCGCAGGCCTTTATTATCATTAAAGTTTAAGGTGGGCGCAAGTAGCAGCTGCACGTCAAATTCGCCTGCAGATGTAAATTCAACATCATATTCCAGGTAAACCGGCTCGCCCTCTTTTGGGGCTGCATTTTGCGGGAATGTGGTAACGCCCGATTTTGTTTTGCCAAAGTCAGGTATCACTTCCCAATGTATTTTTTTTGAATTGTTGGCCCTGGCGTAATTCTCTGCCTCTATGGCTACATAACCGTCTTTCTCAACAAATACCTTCCCTGCCGGTACCTCGCTCGCTGATACATATTTTACCTCGGGCATGATATTGGTTTTAGGTTCGTGCCATTTAGAATACCCAATGCGTATCTGATCCATCATGTGTGCCCATTTACCCCCTGCAATTTCGTTATTGTACTCGTTTTGTAATATTGAATCACGCTCAAAGCATTCTTTTACTTTATCTGCATAATAGTTTGCTTCCAGGTTATTTTTTTCGGCAAGTTGTTTGTTCATTGCCGCGGCATAGTACATTTCATACAAATTACTGCACGCGTTTATAGGGTACAGCACCAGTTGATAATACGCATCGCGGTAGTTTTGCGGCATGCGGTTGTACAGCCTTAAGGCATCCAGCGCCAGTGCGCGGTAATCATTCAGCACGGTTTCAAACTCATTGTAGTTTTCTAAACTGTAGGTTTTGCTGCTAAGCGTTTCAGGAGTAACGCGCCTGTTGTATTTTGAATATAAGTTTATCATGCGCGCAATATCTACAGCATGCTCTTTACCAAATTGCGCTTCTGCCCATTTTTCGGTATGGCTTAGCAGGTTTTTAGCATTGAACTGCTTAGGGTTCCACGCCATATCTAAAAAGAAGCTGATAGGGTATTCCATGGGTTTAAGGTCGCCCACGTTTACCACCCACAAACGGTCTACACCGTGCTCGTAGCTTAGGTTCATTTGCTCCCATACCCGTTGTATAGGACTTATGTTTACCCATTTAGAGTTCCTTGGCCCACCCACATAATCAAAGTGGTAATAGATACCGTAGCCGCCTTTATGCAGTTTCTTAGCCGGGTCGGGCAGCTTACGCACATTGCCCCAGTTGTCATCACAAAACAAGAGTATAACATCATCCGGCACACGCATACCGCGGTCATAATAATCCTGCACTTCTTTATACAATGCCCACACCTGCGGTGTCTTATCGGCCTTTTTACCGGTAACATCCTGAATAATTTGTCGCTGGTCTTTTACTATATTTTCCAGCAAGCCTATGTTAGTACCCTCGCTCATGGCCTCGTCGCCATCGCCGCGCATGCCCACGGTTACCAGCTTTTCCCAGTCTTTACTGCGTTCTATACCCGCTTTCCAGAATTCTTTAAGCACAGTGGCATTTTTAGAATAATCCCAAACGTTAGGCAGGTTATTCTTTTTAATGTACCGGTGCCAGTCAGACTGTGCCATAGCCATAGGCTCGTGGTGGGAGGTACCCATAACAATACCCATTTCGTTAGCCAGCGGGCCACTCGCCGGATCGTCGTCATAAAAGGCGTTGCCCCACATGGCAGGCCATATATAATTAGCCTTTAACCTTAACAGCAGTTCAAAAACTTTTTCGTAAAACTTACTGTTAAAACCGCCAAATGTTTCTTTAGACCAGCCACTCAGCGCAGGGGCTTCATCATTTAGGAAGATACCGCGGTACTCCACGGCAGGTTCACCATCTGTATACGTTCCCATTATAAAATAGAGGTTTTCCCGGTGCGCCACCGGAACATCGGCCCAGTAGTGCCATGGTGAAACACCTATTTGTTTAGAGAGTTCATAAATACCGTAAATAGTACCGCGCTTATCGCTTCCGGCAATTACAATAGCTTCTGTAATCCCGGTAAACGGATTGGTAATATTTTGTATAATATACTTTTCGCGTTTGCCTTTGAGGGCAGCACCATCAAACTTTTTACTTTTAACCAGGTCATCTATATAAGAACCTGTGCCAAGCGTACCAATAATAATTAACGGCTGGCTTCCCTGGGAAATTTGACCAAGAAATAAGGGCTGTGTGCCTGTAACCTTTGCTAAATCGGACTGAAGGTTAAGCGCCGCCCGCATTACGCCCTTATCAGCGCCTGCCTTAACCAAAAGCGCAGCACTTGCCAAATTATCTTTAAGCGTTACGGTGTTTGTGCTTTTTGTGGAAGTAATAAAAGGTTCTGTAGCATTGGCATTAAAATTGATGCCTAAAAGGGCAATTAACACAAATATGTGCGTAAGGTAATCTCTCATTTTGAACATTTATTTTTAAACCGTAATCGTAGTCAGATTACAAAATCCAATATTAATCCTATTTATTTTTTTATTCGTTGTTTTTCCAAACTTTTCAACTAAAACGTATTCGTATATTTACTGTTAACACAGGAAAATCATCTTGCTATAGTTTTAAAACTAAAAACTTACTGCTATATTTGGCCTCAGATAAACTGCCATTTCAGGGAAAATAAAATCCGACCACAACATAAAAATTTGATTTTCAATAACTTAAAATCTAACACTGACATTTCACGAATACGTTATAGCGATTAAGCATTTAATTAACGATACAATTTACCAAGGGTATTTTACTTTAGTGGAAAATTTTAAGTGTAATTTTTATACTTATTAAATATTTATAGTAATTTTATGAAAAAAAAAATGCCGTTTTACAAGGCCTTATTGTTTACATTACTATCCGCAGTTGGTTTTAGCCAGGAGAAAGGCGACTTAAAATTGTGGTATAACAAACCCGCAACCGTTTGGAATGAAGCCTTACCCCTGGGTAACGGCAGGCTGGGTGCAATGGTATTTGGCGACCCCTTAAACGAAAAGCTACAGCTAAACGAAAGTACTTTTTGGTCGGGCGGCCCATCAAGGAATGATAATCCCTACGGCCCACAGGTATTAGACTCCATCCAATACTACATTTTTAAGGGCGACTATAAACGTGCCGAAATACTGTCTGACAAAGGGCTTACCGCTAAGAAACTGCATGGCTCCATGTTCCAGTCTGTAGGTAACCTTAACCTGGCTTTTGAAAACAACCAGGGCTACTCTGATTACTACAGGGAGCTGGACATAGAAAAAGCCATTTTTACAACGACCTTTAAAGTAAACGGGACAACCTACAAACGCGAAATTTTTACATCATTTCCCGAAAACGTTGTAGTTATAAAGCTGACCGCCAGCAAGCCGGGAATGCTCAGTTTTACAGCAGGGTTTGACGGCGAACTGCAAAAATATTCGGGCGCAATAGATGCCACTACACTACACATGACAGGGCTTTCCGGCACGCACGACGGTGTTGAAGGGAAAGTTAAGTTTGATGCAAAAGCCAAAATACTCAACAAAGGAGGCAAAACGGCTATTGAAGGTGGCAAAATAAAAGTCAGCAAGGCAGATGAGGTTACACTGCTTATTTCTGTCGCTACAAATTTTACCAACTATAAAACGCTTAACACCGACGAAAATAAAAAAAGCAGTGCCTACCTTGATGCGGCTGTAAATAAACCATACAAAAAATTATTGAGCAGCCATATTGCTGCGTATCAAAACTATTTTAACCGTGTAAAGTTTGATTTAGGCACTTCGGCGGCTATGAAACTGCCAACCGATGAAAGAATAAAGAATTTCGCAGGTACGTATGACCCTGCACTTATTAGTTTGTATTATCAGTTTGGCCGTTACCTGCTCATCAGCTCCTCGCAGCCGGGAGGCCAGCCGGCAAACCTTCAGGGCATCTGGAACGGCAGCACCAACCCGGCATGGGACAGTAAATATACCATCAATATAAATACCGAAATGAACTACTGGCCGGCCGAGAAATGCAACCTGCCCGAAATGCACGAGCCGCTGGTAGAATTAATAAAAGAACTATCTGAAAGCGGGCGCGAAACTGCCAGGGTTATGTATAAAAGCGGTGGATGGGTAGCGCACCACAATACCGATATATGGCGCATAAGTGGTGTGGTAGATTTTGCCAATGCCGGCCAGTGGCCTATGGGCGGGGCATGGCTATCCCAGCACCTTTGGGAAAAATACCTGTATAACGGCGACGTAAAATATTTAGAATCGGTTTATCCGGTGTTAAAATCGGCCAGCGAATTTTATAAAGATTTCCTTATTGAGGAGGCCACACATAAATGGTTAGTGGTGAGCCCCTCTATATCTCCGGAAAATACACCGCAAAACCATCAGGGCAGCGCGCTTTCGGCAGGTACCACTATGGATAACCAGCTTGTGTTTGACCTTTTTACAAAAACAATAAAAGCAGCGCAGCTATTAAAAAAAGATGCGGCTTTAGCAGCTGATTTACAACGGCTGACTGACCGCCTCCCCCCTATGCAGATAGGCCGCTACGGGCAGCTGCAGGAATGGATGGGCGACTGGGATAACCCGGACGATGACCACAGGCACGTTTCGCACCTCTATGGCTTATATCCCGGCAACCAGATAAGCCCGTACACTACCCCACAGCTTTTTGATGCTGCTAAAACGGTGCTTGTTCACAGGGGCGATGTATCTACAGGCTGGTCTATGGGCTGGAAGGTTAACCTGTGGGCGCACCTGCTTGATGGTAACCATGCCAATAAACTTATTAAAGACCAGCTTACATTGGTAGACCCGGTAAAGCCAGGGCACAGCGGAGGCACCTACCCTAACATGTTTGACGCCCATCCGCCTTTCCAGATAGACGGCAACTTTGGCTGTACATCGGGCATTACCGAGATGCTGCTTCAAACGCAAACCGGGGCTATCGACATTTTACCTGCGCTTCCGGATGACTGGAAAGACGGGACTATTAGTGGCCTACGCACTTTTGGAGGGTTTGAGGTTAGTATAGTATGGAAAGATAACAAGGCAAAACAAGTAGTTATTACATCTAAATTAGGCGGTAACTGCCGTGTGCGATTACCTAATACTGTTACAATAAAAGGAGCAACATTAAAAGCCGCTTCAGGCACTAACCCGAATCCGTTTTTTGAAAGCGTAAACATCAAACAGCCGTTAATTTCGCCGCTGGCAAAAATTAATGACATTAGACTTAATAAAACATTTACCTATGATTTTGATACCCAGGCCGGAAAAACCTATGTACTGGATATAAAAAACTAGTGTAAAAAGATAATTGCATAACCAAATTTACAAATAATGAAAAGACTTGTATTCCTGCTTTCGGCGCTAACAGCTTTATCTGCAAATGCACAGGGAAGTAAAAAAATCAAAGAAAAAGACATGCCCGCGTTTACCCAGTTTACCTATACGGGTAATGACCGCATTTATAATGATAACCCGCTTAAGGAAGGCGAATTTTATACCCCGGTACTGCAGGGCTGTTACCCAGACCCCAGTATTACCCGCAAAGGCAACGACTACTACCTGGTAAATTCATCATTTGCCATGGTGCCCGGTGTGCCCATTTTTCATTCAAACGACCTGGTGAACTGGAAACAGATAGGCCACGTTTTAGACAGGCCATCACAACTTAAGGTGGAAGATTCGCGTATTTCGGGCGGTATATATGCCCCGGATATCAAATACAACCCTAACAACGATACGTTTTATATGATTACTACCCAGATTGCCGGCAATATGGGTAACATAGTGGTTAAAACCCAGGATCCTGCAAAAGGCTGGAGCGACCCGGTTAAACTAAAGTTTGACGGTATTGATCCTTCGCTATTTTTTGATACGGATGGGAAAGCTTACCTGGTACATAACGATGCGCCACCGGCAGGAACAGAGCAGTATAGCGGCCACCGGGTTATAAAAATGTGGGATTATGATGTACAGAACGACAGGGTTGTACCGGGTTCTGATAAGATTATTGTAAACGGCGGAACCGATATTACCCAGAAACCTATTTGGATTGAAGGGCCGCACCTATATAAAAAAGACGGCCGCTACTACCTTATTTGTGCTGAAGGCGGTACCGGCGACTGGCACAGCGAAGTAATATTTGTTAGCGATAAGCCTACAGGGCCTTTTGTACCGGCAACTAATAACCCCATACTTACACAACGTTACTTTGTTAAAGACAGGGCAAATAAAATAGACTGGACCGGCCACGCCGATTTAGTAGATACCCCTGATGGCAAGTACTATGCCGTATTCCTGGGTGTACGCCCTAACGAAAAGCTGCGTGTAAACACCGGCCGCGAAACCTTTATGCTGCCTGTAGACTGGAGCGGAGAATTCCCCGTGTTTGAAAATGGACTTGTGCCGCTTAAAGCGAAAATAAAAATGCCAAAAGGTGCCACTAACCAAACCGGGAAAAACGGCTTTATGCCAAACGGTAACTTTACATTTACCGATAATTTTACAGATGCCAAACTGGATTACCGTTGGATTGGGATGCGCAACTGGCGTGAAAATTTTGTAGTAAAAGGAAAAAACAGCGTACGGATAAATCCTCTTGAAGCTAACATTAAAGCAAAAACGCCTATTTCGGGATTATTTTACAGGCAGCAGCACGCTACTTTTACAGCAGAAACTACACTGCAATACCTGCCAAAATCAGAAAAAGACCTGGCTGGTATAGTATGCTACCAGAGCGAAACGTTTAATTATGTTTTAGGGCTTACCAAAAAGGGCAAAGACTATTATATAGTTTTAGAAAGGACACAAAAAGGTGCTTCTAAAGTTGTTGCGAGCGAAAAAATTACCGTGGGCAAATCGGTTAAATTAAAGGTTGCAGCACAGGGCGATGCCTATACTTTTAGCTACGCTACAGATAATAGTGACTATAAAAACCTAGGCGGCACCGTTTCGGGAGATATACTGTCTACAGATGTAGCCGGAGGTTTCACAGGCAGCCTTATAGGCCTATATGCTACTTCAGGCAACGATATTCAGCCATAAAGTATGAAAATTATAAAACATTTATTGTTAAGCGTTACCATCGCGTTTTTCTGTGCAAGCACTTTTGCCCAGGAAAACGCGAAAGCGCATAACCCAATAATTTACGCCGACGTACCCGACGAATCGATAATCCGGGTGGGCGACACCTACTACATGAGCAGCACTACCATGCACATGAGCCCCGGTTTACCCATAATGAAATCTACCGATTTAGTAAATTGGCAACTGGTCAGTTATGCCTACGACAGGCTTGTAGATAACGATGCCATGAACCTCAATAACGGCAAAAACACCTACGGCAGGGGTTCGTGGGCAAGCAGCCTGCGTTATCATAACGGCACCTTTTACGTATCAACATTTGCGGCAACCAGCGGCAAAACGCACATATACATCACAAAAGATATTGAGAAAGGCCCGTGGACAACCATCGAGTTTACCCCCGACCTGCACGACCATTCGCTTTTTTTTGATGATGATGGCAAAATTTACATGCTGTACGGCGCGGGCAACCTTACGCTGGTGCAACTGAAACCCGACCTGAGCGGTGTGGTTGAGGGCAGTCAAAAAGTGGTTATTGAAAATGCCAGCGCACCGGCCGGCGACAATATAATGCTTAAGGCCGAAGGCTCGCAGCTTTTCAAAATTAATGGTAAATACTATTTATTTAATATTGCCTGGCCTAAAGGCGGAATTCGCACCGTAGTACTGCACCGTGCAGACAATATAAACGGGCCTTATGAAGGTAAACTTGGCCTTCAGGACCTTGGCGTGGCACAGGGCGGCCTCATTGATACGCCCGACGGCAAATGGTTTTCTTACCTGTTTCGTGATAATGGCGCTGTGGGGCGTATACCCTACTTTGTTCCTGTGGAGTGGAAAGACGGATGGCCGGTGTTAGGCATTGATGGTAAAGTACCTCAAACCCTGAATCTCCCGGCTAATAAAACGCTTATCCCAGGTATTGTGCATTCTGATGACTTTACCCGTAAAAAAGATCAGCCGGACTTGCCCCTGGTTTGGCAATGGAACCACAACCCCGATAACACGCTGTGGTCGCTTAAACAGCGAAAAGGCTACTTGCGCCTTACAACCGGCCGCGTAGAAACTGATATTTTAAGCGCTAAAAACACCCTTACGCAGCGCACGGTTGGCCCGGTATGTACCGGATATACCGCTGTTGACGCATCCAATATGAAAGATGGCGATTTTGCTGGCCTTACACTGTTGCAAAAAAATTATGGCCAGGTTGGTATTAAAATAGAAGGAAAAAACCGGTTTATTGTGATGATAAATGCCGGAGACGGTACACCTATAGAGGCAGCCCGCATACCCGTAACCGAAAAAACGGTGCATTTTAAGGCAGCCTGCGATTTTACCGACCGAAAAGACATGGCTGACTTTTACTATAGTACTGATGGTAAAACCTGGAAAAAAATAGGCACACCGCTAAAAATGACCTACACCCTGCCCCACTTTATGGGCTACCGCTATGGCCTCTTTAACTATGCAACCAAAGCAACCGGAGGCTATGCCGATTTTGATTATTACAGGATTGAAGAAAAAATTTCACAAGAATAATTATGAAAGTTAAAACAATAATAGCCCGGGGCGTATCATTTATGATTGTATTGTGCACCACAAATGTGTTGGCACAAAACCCTATCATCAGGAACCAGTATACTGCCGACCCCTCAGCGAGGGTATTTAACGACCGGGTGTACTTGTTCCCTTCGCATGATATTCCGCCTTATACCAATAAAAACAAGGAGAACTGGTTTTCGATGGAAGACTACCACGTGTTTTCGTCGGATAACCTTACAGACTGGACCGACCACGGCATGATTGTTACCCAAAATAAAGTTCCCTGGGTAAAACCTGATAGCTTTAGCATGTGGGCGCCGGATTGTATAGAGCGTAATGGCAAGTACTATTTTTACTTCCCCTCTACCCCAAAAGATACCACAATAGCGCGAGGCTTTACCATTGGCGTGGCAATAGCCGATAAACCCGAAGGTCCCTACAAGGTGCAGCCGGAACCGATAAAAGGTGTAAAGGGCATTGACCCTAATGTGTTTATAGATAAGGATGGCCAGGCTTACCTGTACTGGTCGCAAGGCAATATTTATGGCGCAAAGCTTAAAGAAAACATGACAGAGCTAGCCTCTGAACCTGTAAAATTTGATAACCTTCCGGAAAAAGGCCTTAAAGAAGGCCCGTACCTTTTTGAAAGGAACGGCGCATACTACCTTACTTATCCGCATGTTGAAAATAAAATTGAACGCCTTGAATATGCAATGGGCAATAACCCGTTAGGGCCGTTTAAAGTAACCGGCGTTATTATGGACGAGGCAGCAAACGGCTGCTGGACCAACCACCACTCGGTAATCCAGTTTAAAAAACAATCGTATTTATTCTACCACAATAACGACCTCTCACCCGCATTTGACAAAAACCGCTCGGTACGCATTGACAGCCTTACGTTTAACGGTGATGGTACGATCAAAAAGGTTATTCCCACGTTACGCGGAGTTGGCACTACTTCAGCAAAAGCAAAAATACAGGCAGACCGGTACACCGCACTAAGCACTACTGGTGCCAGAGTAGCATTTTTAGATGATGCAGATGCTTTTAAAGGCTGGAAAACCGTGTTATCTGCCCCAAAATCTTTTATTAGTTATGATGGTGTAGACTTTGGTACAAAAAAACTAAAGAAAGTGCTAGTGCAGGCTAAAGCCGCAACAAGCGGAGCTATAGAAATCAGGATAGATAAGGTTGATGGCCCGCTTCTGGGTAAAGTAACGGTTGCACCAGGTACAGAATGGAAAATGGCGGAGGCTTCGCTCCTAAAATATGTGCCCGGTACACACAGCATATATATTATTTCCGCACTGGGCACGCCTGTAGAAATAGACTGGATAACATTTGAGTAAATCACCTTTAATTGCATCACTATGTATAAAAAAATATTCTTCTTAGCATTCGGCATATTAACATTTGGCATTTGCACTGCCCAAAACAATGATATGCTGGCACCCGCCGGATTTGATATCGCCGTGCCTAACATTGCGCACGGTACTATTGATACCATAACCTACAGCTCTAAAACCGTTGGCACAAACCGCAGGGCTTTGGTATACACCCCGCCCGGCTACTCAAAGAAAAAAAAATACCCTGTTTTATATTTGCTGCATGGTATAGGCGGCGATGAAAAAGAATGGTATAACCAGGGCGCTCCTAATGTTATTTTAGACAACCTGTATGCAAAGGGTAAATTACAGCCCATGATTGTGGTACTGCCTAACGGGCGGGCTATGAAAGATGACCGGGCCACAGGTAATATTATGGCTCCGGATAAGGTAGAGGCTTTTGCCACGTTTGAAAAAGACCTGCTGACTGACCTTATCCCCTATATTGAAAAAAAATATCCCGTACTTAAAAAACGTGAAAACCGGGCACTTGCAGGGCTATCTATGGGTGGCGGGCAGTCGCTTAATTTTGGCCTGGGCAATATTGACAAGTTTGCCTGGGTAGGTGGCTTTTCATCGGCACCTAATACCAAAATGCCGGCGCTATTACTCCCAAAACCGGAACTTGCAAAACAGCTGAACCTACTGTGGATTTCGTGTGGCGACGCCGATGGGCTTATGAACATTAGCACCCGCACACACAAATACCTTCAGGAAAATAAAGTTCCGCATATATTTTATATAGAGCCGGGAGGCCACGACTTTAAGGTGTGGAAAAACGATCTTTATATGTTCTCGCAGCTTTTATTTAAGCCCGTAAACAAAGCATCGTTCGCAAAATATACCGTGCTGGGCATGCCCGCCGCTACTAATGTACGGTCAGCTAAATATCCGCAGATACTGCCTGATGGCAGGGTACTATTCCGCACAAAAGCACCCAATGCCCAAAAAGTACAGGTTGACCTTGGCAAAAAATATGACATGGTTAAAGATGCCGAAGGAATGTGGACGGCAACTACTGATTCTATTAGTGAGGGCCTGCATTATTATTCGCTGCTTATTGACGATGTGGCCGTGGCCGACCCTTCAAGCGAAACATTTTATGGCATGAGCCGTATGGCAAGCGGTATTGAAATTCCATTTGCAGGAGACGGTTACTACGCGCTAAAAGACGTGCCGCATGGCGATATCCGTATAAAAAAATACCTTTCTAAAACAACCAATACGTGGAGGCAGGCGTATATATATACCCCACCGGGATATGATGCATCTACAGAAAAATACCCGGTATTGTACCTGCTGCACGGCGGCGGCGAAGACGAGCGTGGCTGGGCTACACAGGGCAAGGCCGATGCAATATTAGACAACCTTATTGCCGATAAAAAGGCAAAACCCATGCTTATAGTAATGATTGACGGAAACTTTAGTACCGGCTTAAGCGGCTTTAACGAACGCGCGTTACAAACCTTTGAAAACGAGGTGAAGCAAACCGTAATACCTTTTATAGAAAGCAACTACCGTGTAGCAACGGGAGCTGAAAACAGAGCATTGGCAGGGCTGTCTATGGGTGGGCTGCAAACGCTGTATGCCGGCGCTAAAAATACCGACCAGTTTGCATACCTGGGGGTATTCAGTTCAGGATGGTGGGCTAACCAGCCGGATCTTTCTAACCCGCAGTATGATTACATGAAGGCTAATGCCACTACCATAAATAAAAACCTTAAAAGTTTTTGGATAGCTATGGGTGGGAAAGAAGACATAGCGTATGCTAATTGCAAAATTATGCTTGGCAAGTTTGACGATATGGGCATAAAATATACCTATAGCGAATATCCTGGAGGCCACACCTGGCCGGTATGGCGCAACAACCTCTATAATTTCGCACAAATCCTTTTTAAATAAAAATTATGCTTCCGATAAAAAAAATAAACCAAATGGTTTCTGCGCCCTGTTGCTGCTTATGTGCAATACTGCTATGGCACAGGATCCTAACTTTTATATATACCTGTGTTTTGGGCAGTCTAATATGGAAGGCAATGCAAAATTTGAACCACAGGACACCGTAAATATAAACAGCAGGTTTAAAATGATGTCGGCTGTAGACTGCCCGGCCTTAAACCGCAAACAGGGAGAGTGGTATACCGCTGTTCCGCCCCTTTCGCGTTGCGATACCGGCCTTACCCCTGCCGATTATTTTGGCCGTACGATGGTAGAAAACCTGCCTGAAAATGTTACCGTTGGGGTTATAAACGTAGCGGTAGGTGGCTGTAAAATTGAGTTGTTTGATAAAGACGGTCTTGAGCAATACATCGCATCATCGCCGGGCTGGCTTAAAAATATCGTAAAAAATTATGATAACGACCCCTACGCCAGGCTGGTTGCCATGGCAAAAATAGCCCAAAAATCAGGCGTGATAAAAGGGATATTACTCCACCAGGGAGAATCTAATACCGGCGACACGCTATGGCCGCAAAAAGTAAAAAAAGTATACGACAACCTGCTTAAAGACCTTAACCTCAAACCCGGCTCAGTGCCGCTTTTAGCAGGTGAAGTTGTGGGGGCAGATCAAAATGGCAAATGCGCCAGCATGAATGCCATTATCAATACCCTCCCTAAAACCATACCTAACAGCTATATCATACCATCTAACGGCTGCGAAGGCGTTGCAGACCAGCTTCACTTTAGCGCTGCGGGCTACAGGGAATTAGGCCGGAGGTATGCAGGTAAAGCCCTTACCCTTGTGGGGAATAAAGCGTTGCCGAATAAAAAAACCAAGAAATAATTAATCGCATATTTCTTGATTAAATTCTCTCATATAAATTGTTATCTATGAATCTCAACAAAAATAACTGGCTGGTTTTATTGGGGGTTACTTTTATCTTCTTTAAAAGTAACGCACAGCAACTGCCCTATCAAAACCCCGCCCTAAGTATAGAAGCGCGCGCCGCTGACCTTATTTCAAGGCTTACCCTTGAGGAAAAAGCATCGCTTATGTTTGACCAAAGCCCTGCCATACCCCGCCTTGGCATAAAAAAATTTAACTGGTGGAGCGAAGCACTGCATGGCCTTGCCAATAACGACAGCGTAACAGTTTTCCCTGAGCCTATAGGTATGGCAGCATCATTTAACAACAAACTGGTATACAATATATTTGATGCCGTTTCAGACGAAACACGTGCCAAATACCACCATGCATTGCGAAGCGGCAAAGAAAACAGGCGTTTTTTAAGCCTC
>Ga0247803_1001222_pt1 | contig 13517 bp, 6 predicted proteins | sample UWRJL014104B1_FD_180928 | JGI IMG/M metagenome (GOLD analysis project Ga0247803, IMG submission 180928) | Plant litter microbial communities from Arlington Agricultural Research Station in Wisconsin, United States - UWRJ-L014-104B-1 | ecosystem: Environmental > Terrestrial > Plant litter >...
TTTATACAAACCGAGAAGGTTTATTGGCAATCACAAAAAAAGTATAGAAGATCACCAAAGTACCGAAGTACTTCACTTAGCGTCAAAAAAATAGGTGGAACGTGAACATTTCCAGATAAAATAACGCGAAGGTTAGCTTTTATGTGGCTGGCCTATTATCTTTAGAAATTAACCTTTTTTAGATTCTGACGAGTTATGTCAAATATCAAGGATCATTACATGGATGATTTTGACCAGTTGAAGACTTTGTTTAAAGCGCATCGTTTTAGCGAATTGATGACAGCCACTGCGGCCGTACCAGATGAAGGAAAAAGCAACCTGGTGCTGGCCCTGCAAGCCAGGAGCCTGTTTCATCTAGGTCGTTTTCGTCATGCCGGCAAGCTGCTAAGCAAAGTAAATGCCGACTGCTTGAGCGCGGATGACCAAATGGATCTGGTCATGTGGAATTTTGGATTCCTGGCGCTACTGAACGGTAACCCATTAGAACAGCTTGGCTCACTTTCTGCCTTGTGTGGACCAAATTACTTAGACGACTTTGGGCCAATATATCACCGGACCAAAGCATCATTGACTGCCATGGCCATTGAATATTATCAACTTCCTGCTACCGAAGCCGTGCGGACTATCGAAGATCTTAAGGTCGCATATGAGGGCTTTCTGGTTGCTGCACAGCATCAAGAAGCCATAGAATGCCTGCTTCTGGAAGCGAATCTTTGGTGGCAGCTTATCAGGGACAACACTCAGTCGGGCCTAATATATCGGAAGGCAATTGATGCAGCTGGTGTGTTCGGGGATCCTGTATTGTTGGCACAAGTAAGAATACAGCAGGTAGAATTTGAACTTGTAACGACCTTAGATCAGCAGACAGAACAACAAATCCAACAATCATTTGCTTTTGCAGCCTGCGTTTTTGAAACACATAGCCATCCACGCGGAGCTGCCAGTGTTTGCCTGGCTACAGGAAGGGTGCTTGAAAAATATGGGTATTCCGCAGACAATCTCGTTGAAGAGGCGTTTGCAAGTTATCAGCAGCAAGGTGATTGGGGAGGAATGGCCGAATGTCTAAGTTTACGCTGTCAGAATTATTTAAAAAAGGGTCATATCCAAGATGGACTCCCTCTGACTGAAAATCTGCTCGAAGTAGCACTTGACACAGGGTTCCCAATTCGAATTGCGAATGCTTATCTAACCAGAGCAGAGTACTTGTCGCGTGCAGGTGTTTATGCGCAGGCCATTTATTTTGCAGACCAAGCATGCAAACTTATCGATCATCCTGCCATTAAAGCCTTGTACGGTTTAACGCTGTCTCAATTCTATTTGCGCATTGACCAGCCCTTAAATGCGATCCGTTTATGTGAAGAGGCTATCAGTTCGCTTCAAAAAGGAGCAGCTTCGAAAGTTCTTTCATCTGCCTACTATTTTCTAGGCATAACAAAAGATGCACAGGGTAATTGGTTCGAAGCAATCCAGGCGTTTACATCAGGCAACAAAGTGGCTTCTTCACTCGGAGATGTTTTAAATGCCAGCAGACAGCAGGCAAGTTTACACTTTACATCTGTAAAAAGAGACTATGAGTTACAAAAGCCGATTTCTGATCGGCAATATCAAGACTTTATTGTCTGCTTTGAGTTGTTACTGCTCGAGATTAATAATTTTAGGACTGCTGAGGCGTATCAATTGGAGGCTGAAATTCGACAGTATCAATGCATTACCGCCCAATTTGCGTCTCGCGCTGAGAGTGCCTTACGTTATCTGGAGCTTGCAGAAGGTGTTTACAATAAGGCCAACTTGGCTATGGAAGCTGCAACAACAAGGGCATCGATGGGCCTTATTGCATGGGAACGTGCCAGGCAAGGAGAAACTGTTCTCTTTGACAGGGCTTTAATTGACTTACAGTTGGCGGAGGATTATTTTGACGCAGAGCATTTAAACGAGCAGCTATGGCGTATCCAGTTTAATCAAGCTGCCTGTTGGTGGGATAAATCTTCGCTGATTGGCACTGATAGAATGCAAAGTCTGGTTTGTGCGTCGAAAGCATTTAGTCGGGCCGCAGAGACTGTTGACATTCTGAGAACCCAGTTTACAGACCGTGATATCAACTGGCAGGATAGTGGAAAACGAGGTGTTCTTGCAGATAAAGAGCAGTTTTACCTTAAGGCGATCCGCTTTCACCTGGTGGTTTTAGGAGATTCGGAACAAGGGTTTTATTGGGTTGAGCGCTTTAAGGGCAGGATTTTTACCGAAATGTTAGCTGGTTTTAAAAAGTTCTTGTACAAGCAGGCTGCTGCTTCTTTAACACTAGCTGAAGAAGAACTGGATATTACGCTTCAAAAGGAGCTAAATCCAATCCTTTATTATCAGTTGACTCAAAAACGTAGACAACTTTGGATTGAGATGAAGTCAGATCCTGAAACGGAAGCCTACGCGCGTTTGCGCTTGGGGGAAGCTCTCCAGTTTCAAGAATTAAAAGCATATCTTGCAAGCTAGCCTATGAAACCGAATCCAGCGCGTAAGCCCCGAATTGCCCTTCTTGAATTTCTGCTGAGCCAAGATCAGCTTTTTACATTCGTTGTAAGAGCAGACTGGCCTGAAAAATCGATCAACGATGCTGCTCCGATTGTTTTCAAAACCGATATGGATCGCGAGGAGCTCAGAGGTATTGCCAAATATCTTTGGCATATGATCGAGCAGTTTGGTCGTAATAAAATACGTCTGGACCAGGCTGATTTAAGTGCTTTTTACCAACTGGGGGAGCGTATATTTTCACCGGGGCTGCTCGCGTGCTTATCAGGTTATCAGGCACTTTACCTTGTGCCATTTGGGGACCTACACAGTATACCGTTGCATGCGCTGAATGCCGGTGGAACACCTTTGATAGATCAGTTTGAAATAGCCTACCTGCCGAGTGCCTCGGTACTTCCTTATCTGGAGGTTCCTGCCCGCGGACCGGATATTTTACCTGCATTTTTAGCTGCCGGAGTTGATTTTAGTAATGAGTATAGTCATTTCCATGTTGAAGCGCGCAATGTTTTTTCCGCCACTACAAAGGCAGGCAAATCACTGTGGCACCCCTCGAAATCGGCACTGCTTATCAAGGAGCAGGTCTCACGTTCCAAGCTCATTGAGCAATCATCAGGGAAAGATGTGATTCATATTTCCACGCATGGCCACTTTGTAGGCGAGGATCCTCTGCAATCAGGAGTAAGCTTATATGCTAAGAGCCCTATGGAAGTAACAGATTATCTGAACAGGGAAAAAAAAGAGCCCTCTCGAGCGGATTTTTTTCTTTCTGCCAGAGATATCATTGAGTTTATGCCTTTGGATGCCGAACTTCTGGTGGTCAGCGGCTGTTTGACAGGCATGAGCGAAGCAAAAGTCGGGGATGAACTGCTCGGCCTGAGCCGTGGGCTTCTTTATGCGGGTGCCAAATCTCTGATCGTTAGCTTATTCCCTGTCTACAAGCAGGTGACTGCAGGAGTAGGTTTGCCAGGTGATTCAGTGCCCTTTTCAGAGTTTTACCAGCTTTGGTTGGGATCAGATACCCGCAAATCTCAAGCCTTCCAATGGTATATTCAGGCCATTAAAGCGAATCCATCCTTTAAGCATCCCTTTTATTGGTTTTCTTTAATCTATATTGGTCGAATTTAAACTACTATAATTTATGTCACAAGTGGAAGAGATTATTGATGATTTAATGGCTTCTGACTGGAAATTTCTTCTAGAAAAGCTATATCCGGTGTCACTGGCTATTTTAGAGCAAACAGAAGGATTTGACCAGCAGGAGTGGGAACGTATCCTGGCGAGTTACCCCAAGACCCTTGCTTTGACTCCACTTGTCACCACCGAGCTTGAAAGACAATTGGGAGGGGCAGTTCAGGACAAAGGCCTTCTGCAGCCCAGTATGATCGCGACCCTGGCACAGGAAGCGCAGGCCGCAAAAGAGAGTAGTCCAGTCATTGCCGACGGTGGAGTCGTTAGTATACCTGTTATTTTTGCCGGCACCTTTGTCAGTCTTTATCTGATTAACGTAGTTGGAGTTATTGTTAATAACCAGCTTCGGGAAAAAGGTGATAAAAAGCAGGATATTCCCTCTGCTTCGGCTCTTTTAAAGCAGATTAATGTCGCTCAGCTTTTAAAAAACGCTCCGGAGGTGAGGAAATTTTTTTCAAATATTCCGCCTTCGAATGATTCCGCAGGTAAATCAGATGTATCAAAAGCTTAAAATTTCTTTTGTCTGTGAAAAGGATAGACTTTCTCCTTTCCTTACTGATACATACTCTTTCGCAGTTGGCGGGAACTGCTCGTATAGCTGCGACAGCTTATCTAAAAGTGGTTTTGATGATAAGTTTGCCTGATTGTCCTGCAAAATTTTACGCAACTGTACCAGATACTGTTTTTCCTTTACAAGTAGGGGATTGGCGATCAATCCCTTTTGTAAAGAAATTCTTCCGGTCACAAGTATTTCAAGGAGTATTTTTGATTTGCTTTTCTCTAGGTACAAAAATGCTTCGGCGAATGAATTGATGGAAAGATGCGCCTGAATTAATGACTCGTAATCGGTGTGAATCGCTGAGTAATAACCAAGTTTCTTGGGTTCTGCGACTAGATCTTTCCCTAACTGCTCTGAGATTTGGAGTGAATCTTGAAGAAAGGTTATCGCTTTTTCGGGTTGCTTGTTTTCCATATAAAAGTAACCAATATGGGCCAGAGCAAGGCTTGTATCTCCGAAATGATGGTGCTGTCTGGCTAGGATCAATGCCTGTTCATACCAGTCTCGAGTTTGATGAGTTTCCTTATTTTTAAGTGCAACATCGCCTAATCCGATCATGGCTTCGAAACAAATGTGGTAATCGCCACTTTCTTCAACCATCTTAAAAGCAAGCTCATAACTGGTTTTCGCCAAAGCGGATTGTCCAAGGTCGAGGGCCAGATGAGCACACTTAAGCAAAATGTCTGCTACTGAAATTGGATCATCCACCGGGGTAGATGCCAGGGCATATTTATAGAGCTGCATAGCGGTCCCAAGGATCTTTCGGTCTTTTGCAGAAACGTCCCCTATCTCTGCGTACTGCTTACGGAAGCGCTCGTGATATGCATTACCAAGAGCCACACAGATGGTAGGGAGGTCTTCGCCTTTTTTTCTCTTGTTGTTTATCTTCAATGCATCTTCGTACGAGCAGATTGCCGCGTCGTAATCCGATATAGTCATGTAAAGGTTCCCAATACCCAAGGCGCATTTTCCCAAGATAGTTGACTTTTTGCGCTGGCTTGCCATTGTCTGCGCCTGCCTGTAAAAGTGTTCGGCTTGCCTGTATGTCCCTTGATCCCTGTGCGCATTGGCTAGGCCTACTAAAATGATCATTCGGCTGTCATCATCAGCCTGTAGCAGAGCAAGCGCTCTTTTATTATAAGTGATCGCCCGCTGGGCCGCACCAGAATTGAGAAGGCTGGTGGCCATATTGTGCAGTGCTGTTGATTTGAGCTTACTCTTGGAAGCAGGCCAGCTGGCATTCCAGTCTTTCTCCAGGTTTCTTACCGCCTTTCTCAGAAGCTGAACAGCGAATTTATACAAAGATAAATGATCGAGGCTAAGGGCTGCATTGACACTGGTTGCATACATTTCGTAACGCATTCCGGCCAGGCCGAATAGATCAATGGCCTTCTCATAGGCCCAGTGCTGCTGTTTAAAATATCCCCTGTTTCCGAGGGTCTGCGCTGTTTCGACAAGAAAATAGGCTTGGTCCGCAGGTAGCTGTGGTAATCCGATTTTTTTCAGTTGACCTAGCATCTCCCGTTTTGACACTGCTTTGATGATTCTGATTATTTGTGAATATTTAATCCTCGAGGCCATAATCTATGTGAGCAATGGGAGTGTTTTTTACCCGTAATGTTAGATATTCTCAAATTGTAAACTGATACGTATCTGCTTCGAAACTGGGTAGCTTAGCATTTACATATCGAGTAATCTGCTTCTTATTAGTCAGTCAACATATTTTCCTTTGTGTTAAGCCGATCAAAATGAAAAAGGGAAAGTTTACAAAACCTGTTTCTCTTGGTGGTCATTGGTGTAAATTGCCTGCTTGTATCTTATGCGATACTATCCATCGCAAAGTCGATAAATATAATGAGTCGTTCTTCATTGTTCTTCAATGCCGATTATAGCATACATTTAATCTGATCATTCCGGGTTGATCCTGGTAAGCCTTTGTTGATTGACCATTCATGTTCATGGGAAACAATTGTTAGCGGCCCATAAATCTTCGGCTATATAGGAATAACTTCAAATTTATTCTTGATTTGAGTCATCTTTTTAATAATAACCTTAGGGAGCTGTTTAGCAACGGTTGCTCTTAATTCATCTTCATTTAATATTTTGCTTCCTAGAAATACCGATACGATTGAATTTCTGTCGATTGGCTTGATATGAAGCTTATCCTTGAAGACTAGATCATATAAAACAATACGTATTTCTTTTTCATATTCCCAATCAATCGATTTTGTCCTAAGCCAATCCGCGATGGACTCTCACCGGTGTTGATAGTAGTCTTTCGCCTCAAAATCCTTGGAATATTTGACTTTTGCCATAAACCTTTCCAGATGAGACGAACTTCATATGCTGCCGTATAAATTTGCCAGATTAAAGCCAATGCAAATTCCCGAATGAGAGTTTCCATAATGAGACCACATCAAAAGATTTGAAAAGGTCTCACTGAAACAAGACATTCCTCGTTTACTTAGATCTCCCCCTGCATTCCGATGTTAATTGCGTATCTTACTCTGGCGTAGGTATCTTCTAATGGCTCGTTAAACAATTTTTTTTTAGTTGTTTCATCAAAGTATATGGGGTATTTGTTTACTAGCTTCTCAATGAAGCTACGTGGTACTTTTTCAAAATCAATAAGTGATAGATTGCAGTCAAATGGGTCAATTGACTTCCAATGGACTACGAAATGCCAATGTATGGTCATAAAGTATCTTCATGCCACTCTCAAAGTTTATGTATTTATAAACAATAGGATGGTTCAATACCAGATCGACCTGCTGCTGGTAAAAGGATTCTTTAAATTGTATTTCATATTTGAAAGGATCCAATCAGATAGACATAAAGATCTTTATAAACTGCCTCCAAATAACTGGATCAAGTTCCGGAATCAGAACCGCTTAGCCTACCTTGTGACTTAAGCCGAAAATCGGGCCGCTGGTAAAATTTAAAGCACAGGTGGACGCTCTTCTTTACAGAACAGAGTGTTTAAGCATAAAAAGAGACTGTATAGGGTCATACCCGTCATACAGTCTCTGTTTAAATGTCAATTCATCCTTAACAATAACGATTAATTAACTCCCGTGCGCGTATCCCACCACATTTTCTTTCCCCAGAAATTATCAGTTATTTCAGCAATGAAAGTTGCGCTGTTGGTTGAATTCAATGTCGTTTCTGTTGGTGGATAAGGATAGCGGAACGGCGGGCGGGTATGTCCTGTAAAAGGAGAACCGGTTGCGGCAGCTAATAAGGGTACATCTGTACGTCTTGATTCTGCCCAGGCTTCCTGTCCGTTTTTAAACAAAGACAGCCATTTTTGCGTGTAAAGTTTATTGGTGGTATTATCCCATTTTACTCCCGGACCCGCAAGGTAAGTGCTGATAACTGCTGCGTCTGTAATACCGTTTTCATTCAGTGAAGCGGTTATAGCAGCTTTATACAGGGTTTCGGCAGTGCTTCCACCTACATTCCATCCCTTTTGAGCGGCTTCCGCCATGATAAAAAGTACCTCGCTGTATCTCAGGAAAGGAGAAAATCCGGTAGCATCTTCACGAAATTTTACGCCAATACGGGAATAAAGAGAAATAATTGGTGAAGTGGGTGGACCTACTTCAACACCTCTGTATTCGCCATCACTTGGTGCCGGTTTGGCATAAACGGCTAATCTTGGATCGCCCAGTTCCTTCAGTGTATTGATCAATGTATTACTCGGGCCATGATCGTCACGTGTCATAAAGTTACTGTTCCACGGTTCAATATATGGGCTTGATCCAGGCCAGTTCAACAGTGCATTATCGTCATTGCTGGCTAATACGGGATAAGTAGTTGCCGAAGAAGCAATTTCTTCAATAACCGGTTTGGCAGTAGCAGGGCTCACGTTTGATATACGAATAGCAACCCGTAAACGAAGAGAGTTACAGAATTTCTGCCATTTCTTTACATCACCCCCATACAGCAAGTCTCCTTCTCCCAATACGTCTGTTCCACCTGCTGCAAAAAGATCTGCTGCCGTTTTCAACTGCGTAATAATGGCCGGATATATGGTTTCCTGCGTGTCATATTTCGGGGTAATGTAGCCCGCGTCACCTTTGAATGCCTCAGTGAAAGGAATATCTCTCCACCGGTCTGTTGCTACCTGCAAAATATAAGCCTGCATGGTAAGTCCCACCGCTTTCATGTTCGTAGAACCTGTTTTGTCAGCCTGGTCAATAATAGCCTGGGCATTTTTCAAATCACGGTAAACAACAGTCCATAATGTATTGATATTGGTTGAAGTAAACACATACTTGGCATCATCAATATATTGTAATTTCCCAAGCTGCCCACTATAACTGGAAGGCTCGCTCATATCCCCAAGCGGCCCGAAATAGTTTGCAGAAAAATCCTGCAGCACATAACCCAGCACGTTTGTAATAGGCGCTTCAACCGGGCTATTCGGATTTGTGTTTATTTCTTCAAAATCGCTGGTACAGGCTTGTCCCGTAAATACCAGCAAAAGGATGATCAGTAAGTACGATTTTATATTTTTCATAATATCAGAATTTCAGATTTAATTTTACACCTATGCTTCTGTTGGAAGGAATCTGGTATTGCTCGATTCCCAACCCGTCATTTCCTACACCAAATCCTGTTTCAGGATCAATGTTCGCTACATTGCTTTTGCTGGTATACAACAAGGCTATGTTGCGTGCAAACAACGAAATACCGGCTCCTTTAAGCCATGGATATTTTAATGTAAAAGCAGAAGGCAGCTGATAACCAAATTCGATCTGGCGCAGCTTTACAAAACTTCCGTCAACAATGGCCGTTTCTCTACCTCCCCAAAGGCTTTGGAAATAATCTCTTGCGCCCACCCGGATCGTATTTGGTGAACCGTCGGCCATCGTTACTTTTTCATCTTTCAAAACATCCTGTCCGACGATCAACCCATTTTCACGAATGCCGCCTTCAACCGTTGGTGCTGTCACACCAGACTGCATACCAAACCATTGCGTTACACTGAATACATCGCCGCCTTTTCTCATGTCCAGCAGAAAGCTGAAATTGAAATTTTTATAAGTAAAGTTGTTAGTAACACCACCAACCCAGTCAGGCATCACATTACCGACTGCTGTTGGCGTAGAGTTATAAGTCGGCAATCCGTTGTTTCCGATAATGATGGCACCAGTTGAAGCATCTCTTGCAAAGGAAGCGCCTCTCATGACACCATAAGCCTGTCCCGGAACTGCATCCACAGTAAGTCCCCAAACGGATGTAATCGTGTAAGCTTCCAGTTTCTGGCCTGTTGTTGGATCTTCGTATAATTTATTGACCATACTTTTATTTTTGGCCCAGTTGAAATTAATGTCCCAGTTAAATCCACCGGGATTACGGATAATGCCCGCATTCAATTGCAACTCAATTCCTTTGTTCTGAATTTCACCTGCATTGAGCTGCATGGTACTGTATCCCGATGCTCCGGAAATATTTACCTGCATGATCTGGTTGGTCGTGATCTTGTTGTAATAGGTTGCATCCAGTCCGATACGGCGGTTTAAAAATTGCAGTTCCACGCCAACTTCGGTACTTTTCGCTTTTTCCGGTTTAAGGTTGAGCGGAGGCAATGTGCTTGAAATACTATAAAGCGTTACACCATCAAAAGCAGTTGCATTTGCAATGTAAGACGATTGCAGCTGATAAGGGCTGCCGCCGTTTCCTACACTTGCCCAGCTGGCGCGCAGTTTACCAAAGCTCAGGATGTCGGGATTAACAGGGATTACATTGGTAAATACCCAGCTCAAACTCGCCGATGGATAAAAATAAGACCAGTTCCCTTTTGGTAATGTGGAACTCCAGTCATTACGGGCGGTTATGTCCAGATACAGATAATCCTTATAGCCCAGCGATGCTTGCCCATAAACACTATTTGTTCTCAATTTATTCGTAGTCATATCTGTTGTCGGACTTCCTTTCGCATTCCTGATATTGAACAGATCGGGAACAGTAAGTTGTGAAGCGCCAAGCGAACTGTAATTGTAGGAGTAATTCCGGTAATTGGCTCCTGCTGTGTAACTTAGTGTAAGATCTTTTGAAATATTGCCATGACCGGTTAAAATCAGGTCGGCATTGATTTCATTGATGTTATACTTGGATTCAGTGAATTTTCCGCCGCCCCATGTTTTGTCCGCCATACTGGTCAGCGTTTCGTTGGACTTGTTATGGGTGATTTCCTTGCGCTGCTCAGCCGACCAGTCTGTACCGATCCTTGCCATAGCGCTAAACCATTCGTGAAACTGGTAAGTTGCACTCACATTGCCAAATACACGGTCCTTGTAACGAGAGTGCGTATTGTTGTTAACATTGAAATAGGGATTGTCGTGGAAGTTATTGTTCCAGTTATAAGGCATTCCGTCTGCGAAAGTATCATTGTAATGTTCTTTCAGATCTTTCATATCAACCTGACGGCCAAACCAGCCTCCAATGGATTGCATTGGGTTATTGGCATGATATCCTTGTCCTACCAGATTGTCATTGGCGGTTCGTACATAGTTGACCAGCGCGTTGGTTTTTAATCTTTTTGTTAAATTCTGAGTCGTATTCAGCTGGATTGTATACCGTTTCTGATCTGTATTTGGTATAGTGCCAATCTGTTTTTGCTGACCAAAAGACAATCTCGTATCACCATTGTCAGAACTCGAAGACACAGCCACTGAGTTGTCAATCGTATATCCGGTTTGGAAGAAATCTTTTACATTGTTTGGATGCGACTCCCATGGCGTTGCAGTGCGGTTTCCATTGGCATCAAGCGGACTGTTGTATTGAGGGATCAACAAACCGGCGTCCAGTCTGGGTCCCCAGCTTTCATCAACTCCGTCGTTGATACCGTTTCCAAGTCCGTCCAGATAGGAAAAACCTGTTGAAGTAGCATAGTCCTGGTAAGTAGAACCGTCGTTTTTCTTTTTCCACATATACTCTTCACCATATACGCCCTGTCCGTACTGGTTTTGATATTTTGGCAGGATATATGGTTTTTCATAAGAAAAGCCACCTGAATAAGAAATAGAAGTACCTTTTCCTGCACCTTTCCCATTTTTAGTAGTGATCAGGATAACACCATTTGCAGCCTGATAACCGTATAAAGCAGCCGCATTCGCTCCTTTTAGTACCGACATAGAGGCGATATTATTCGGGTCAATTTCAGCAATGGCATTACCATAATCCACTCCGCCACCGGAAGTTGTATTGGTAGAAAAATTGCTGACCGGGACACCATCCACTACAAACAACGGCTGGTTATTTCCAAACGAGTTATTACCACGCAAAACGATCCTGGAACCTGATCCGATTGCACCGCTTCCTGCTGTGATCTGCACCCCGGCCACTTTTCCGGAAAGCGAATTGAGTACATTTTGTTCGTTGCTTTTAACGAGTTCACTGCCTTTCAGTTCCTGAATTGCGTAACCCAATGATTTTTTTTCTCTTGTAACACCCAAAGCAGTCACAACCACTTCGCTCAGAATTCTGCTGTCTGCTACCAGTGCTATATTGATAACACTTTTTCCGCCAACTTGTGTTTCCTGAGACAAGTAGCCGATAAAACTAATGATCAGTGTGCTGTTCTCAGCTACGGTTAATTTAAACCGGCCTTCTCCGTCGGTGGTTGTGCCATTGTTTGCACCACCTTTTACGATAACAGATGCTCCCGGAAGCGGGCTGCCGTCATCTTTGGAAGTAATTATTCCAGAAATTTCCATGTCAGCCATTTGTGAAAACGACTTTCCATTTTCTGCCATGGCGCTGCATTCGGCGGGCAGACAAAATAATGCGACGAACGTGATTAGCAGGGCACGCCTTGCCATAATTAAGATAGGTTTATTCATATTAAAGTAGATAGGTGGTGAAAATTAGAATCCATTTTTGTAAAGTCAGAAGCCATTTTGTCCCTTGTATTTCTATGTCCAATAGCTTTAGAGTTACCAATTAGTCAGATAAGGACGATGGCAATTTTATTGTGTGTAAAAATACTTTTCACACACAATAAATCCTTCGTATGAATTGGTAAATCGTTTACCGATATTAACTATATGTTAATATATATTTTGTTTAATATGTTTTTTGTAGTTATTTATATTGACTTTTTTATAAATAACAAATTATTATACCGAACAACTAATAATTACGTGGCTACACGCCGAAAATATTAGGAATCAGGCGTTCAATGTCGTTAGTTAAGGATTTCATAATAATTTATCTTTGTTTACATATTCAAAAAAACGCTCATATTTATACGTAGTATCAACGGACAAATCCGTCAGGATATACTATAAATCTTCCATATTGATGTGGATGGTTAGGCTAAGTAAAACACGTTAAATGACGGCCTCTGACCGTCATCACTCGCGTAACCACTTTTGAATCCGCTCTTTAAATTCATGTTTGGTCAGCTTTGTGAGGTGGAAATCAGTGCAATGTTTACAGTAGTAAAATACGCTTCTGCGGTGGTCTTCCCTGCCGGTGTTTGATACGCTTGCCGAAGATATCCCGCAATTTTTTGATCCGCTGTTTGAGCAAGAGCATCGTCAGCCAGGCTTCCGGATAGGACGCAAAGGAAACTTTGCCGGTTGCTGAGCATCGGGATAACATATTGCTGCTTTATAAAAAACATGCCGGTCACAATAGCTGGGATGAAATGCCTTTTGACTTAATGTCACTTTGTTTATACACAATAAGTTAAAAAAATCAGCCGCAAAAAAGAAACCTATTGCTTCAAATAATGACAACCTGTTTGTTAGCAAAGCAGCGGTATCTTACCTGGCGGCGTTACAGCAAGCTTTCCAGATGGGGCCGGATCTGTATGTCTGTACAAATAAGGGAGCTCCTCAAAAAAGTCTTCGTGACGTTGGATATTTGCCAGTTCGTTCGCATTTAGAACATAACGGCTATTAAAGTAAAAGAAGGTTTTGATTTCCCTTATATGTATGATATTTAACCTTGGATAAGCATTCATCAGATAATTATAATGTGCCCTTGCTATGGGCAATCAACTGACAATCCGTGTATGCCTCTACAACTTCATTATACGGATCAGGTACGCCTGGAGCCAGGCAACTGAACGAACAAATAAAGTCTTCTTCAAAGAAAATGTATGTTGTAATCGCAGTACACCATCGATGACTTTATAGTTATTCATGATCCCTTCTTTTGGGGAAGAAAATATAGTTACGCTGCTGAGGAACAATTAATCTAAGTCCTTTTCTCATGGATGGGAACATCAATG
>Ga0247803_1001224_pt1 | contig 13508 bp, 11 predicted proteins | sample UWRJL014104B1_FD_180928 | JGI IMG/M metagenome (GOLD analysis project Ga0247803, IMG submission 180928) | Plant litter microbial communities from Arlington Agricultural Research Station in Wisconsin, United States - UWRJ-L014-104B-1 | ecosystem: Environmental > Terrestrial > Plant litter >...
GTCCGCTTTCACCTACTTCCTTCTTATCGTCATCTTCAACGGTTTCAAGGGTAAGCTTAACTTCACTGCACTTACAAACCTCTGCTAACGCCGTCCCAGTCTTCACCGAGACCCCATGGGGCTCTCAAGGCCTGACTGATTTCTTCACCGCCTACATCGGCATCGTCGTCTTCGTTCTCTTGTACGCCTTCTGGAAGATCTTCAAGCGGACCAAGATGGTCAACCCGGCGAACGCGGATATCTGGACCGGCAAGGCTGCCTTGGACGCTGAAGTGTGGCCAGAGTACGTCCCAAAGAACTTCCTCGAGAAGTTCTGGGCCTGGTTGTGCTAGAGATGTAGCCTGGTCGTTGCATCTGCAGTTCTTTCGGTTCGGTTCGAAGTAGTCGCGGTGTGCTGTATGGTGCGCACAAGCGGTGGATATGCATGATTCCCCTAATGTAATAGTAGATCCTAGCTATCCTCGCCGTGCGTGAGAGTCTAGCATTCGATTCGATGTCTCACATGTTCAAAATACTTGCTAGTCCGTCTCGTGATGCTGTTAACGCCGGTCGGTTGGGAACATCGTATTGTTGAGTTTCCTGCACGTGGCATAGTAGAATCAATATTGAAAATAAGGTAGATGCTTTGCTCGTCGACTTTGTAGTCACAAGGGGGGCGTCCGCGGGTTTTGATGGTGTCATATTAGCACAGGCCCCTTGTTAGCTTCAAGCCACACGCCCTCGCGGAGTCATGTACGCCCTGTCAAAAGACATGTCACGTAAAATACGCACGTCCATTGGCAACTACTCGCGATTCGTCAAAAAGTGCCTAGATGCTGATTGATTGCGCGATTTGCCCGTGTCTTCGCGTTTCGTACGCGTCCGCCGCCGGGACACACGCGGACGGCATGGACGTGGTGGTGCGAAATGCATCCTGAGCTCGAGTACCAAATGGCGAGAGGATAGAAAAGAACGCAGTCAGGAGCACGCGTGAGAACATGTCAGACGATTGAAAAGCGTGAGGTTGCTCTTTCCGCAAACGTTGAGCTTGACTAAGCTAGCTTCTGGCAGCACGCTACCATGGATGGCATGATTCATCCGAGGCAGCCGGTTACTTGCGTGGTGTGCCGTATAGCTATTCAAATGCACTCGAGTACTGGATACAATTCTTTGTAGTAAACATAAGGGCGGATCTTCCGCGATGTGTATTACACAGATGTTCGTTCCAATTTGCGAAGTTACTTGACTGCATCATAATAGAAGACAAGGTATGTCTAACAAGGAGTCCTCGGGACTGGAAATGAATCAAAAATCGCTCACCCACTTAAAATTAAACAAGAACAAAGCGCCATCATATGCCCCAAAAACACCTCTTCTATGCAAAGACGACCACATTCACAACATGACAAGACACATCGTACAACCAAATCCATCGTTACACCACATACATCCCATCTTCCCCCTCACGTAAACAAGATCGCCATACAATTAGCCATCCTGTTCCCAATCGTCCCACTCCTCCCTTCTCTTCGCCTTGGCACTCGCCTTCCTCTTCCAGCTTTCTTCCTCACTCAAATTCAACTTTGGACTCGGATTCTTACGCGGCTTTCCAGCCGGCGCCCCTTGCAGAAAGTCCTCCGGAATATCGTTCCAGTTGTGCGTAATTTTAGGTAGCGGCACTGGTCTGATACGCTGTACGCGCCTCTGCTCCGCATCCGCATCATCACTCGACACGTCGTAGTTGGCGCCTTCGCCATCCTCGTCGTCTCCGTCAGAGATGTAATTATACTGGTCGAATTTCCGGCGATCAATGGGCTGCATCTGCATCACGTCCCCGCCATCGGCATACATCCCGCTTTCACGACCGAGGATCTGATCCGCTTTACTGGGGCTACGACGACCCTCTATAGGCGTATTCACAATGCCGTTCGATGTAGTCAGGTAGCGGGCTTCTTCGCCGTGGCGTCTAGGGGCCTGCCACTCGGGGCGACGAGGGATTCTGGGGTTGGGCGGGGAGTTGCGGTTGAGCTGCCAGCCGTCGGGGGCACCATGTCCGGAGCGCCTAAATTCAGTCTCAGTGGGTGAATCTACGCCCCAGCCTGCTGCGCGCTCACGCTGCTTTTGGAGCCGCTCTTCGTTCTCACGCGCTTGCTTAATGCGCTCGCACGCGGCGATCCATTTAGGACTTGGCTCCCAAGTCCATCCGTCACCAGTAGTGGTGACGAGAGGGACGAACCAGAGAAGTGGTCGGGGCCCGAGGAGGTGAAGTATGTTGCGCTTCCAGCCGAGATCGAAAGCGTTAGGGAGTTGTTCGTTGTCTCGCTCGTCGAGGTAGGATTCATAGCGGTCGTGGTTTTGCTGCCGTTCGCGGTGTTCGTAGGATTGGTAGGTTGGCTGGGAATAGCCGTTGCTCATGTTCACGACGGCGGGGGCTGGGGTACGGGAGAGAGGCGGTGCAGGAGAGGATTCGCCCTCTTCTGGCCTGGTAACTCCTGGAAGGACATTGGCGTGAATGTCGCGGAGCTGGTCGCTGACGCTTAGTCGTCCATTGGCTTGAGCATCGAGATAGTTGCGATCCTCTAGACTGGCTTTCATTGATTTCCGTAGTGGCGACAGGTACCTCGTCTGCTCCAAGCTTTCAATCGTAGTCTGGCCTCTGATAATCAGCCACACGTGCCACCCAGTGAAGCCGGTGATGACGATCCCAATAATGCCCGAGAGCACGGCTAGCAGGACGTAGTTGACGGGCATGAAGGACTCGGTGTACTGGCTGTCGGACAAAATCTCGCTGTAAACCCACGTCGCACATGTCGCAAAGCAGACCCAGCAAAAGAAGACTAAGTATACGAGGAACAGAACGAAAGCCTTGTAGTTGCGGAGGCCAACGCAGGTCGCCAACCACGGGCAGTGGTGGTCCATCTTCAACACGCAGCGCTTGCACGTCGAGCAGTGGTGGGCCCGGTCCGGCTTCTTCGTTTGGCACTTCTTGCAGAACCTAATATCGCCCGTCGACGCCTTGACCGTAAAGGATGTATATTGCTGTTCCCCCTCTTCCTGCGTCGGCAGATGACTGTAGCCATTCGTCTCGTTCAGCGGCGAGCCTGGATCGGTGAAGACGGCGGTCGTGTAGCTCCAATTGAGCATGAGGAAGAAGAAGACGCCCAGCGCGGAGGAGAATTTCCCTGCAAAGTTTCGCGTCAGCAACTGCATCAACCCTGTTCCTGCGCAACGACTCGTGCCGCGACCAAACGGCGTGTCGTACCTGTCCAAGCATTCTTGGATGGCACGAAGCCAATCCCCGCTTCCACCCACACGGCCCATGATGTCAAGCCGTACACGAACAGCAACGGAAAGTAGGTGATCATATTGCAGCACAGGCGCTCGACCTTGCGGGCCCAGCTGCGACGACGCATGGCTCGCGAGGGGGATGACGGCGGCGACGGCGAGCCTAACGTGGCCATGCTTGCCTAACGGCGGGGGTGCAGGGCATGAGCGAGTGTTTATCGTAGTTTGCACGCGACGGAACGGCGATCCATGGGCGCAGAGACAGTTGACGCAGCGAGAAAGGGTAGCGTTGCGGACGAGCGATCGGGGGTTGGCGCAGGGTGGGTTTCAGTTTCAGGCCGTACAGCGGTCGTACAGGTGTGCTGTTGGAAAAGGGGAAAAGCAACACAGTCCAAAAGATAGGCAAGAAGAAGAGGACAGCGTTGCGTTCACATTCACGTCATGCACGTTGGACGGACGAAGATGCGGAATGAATTCAAAGCTACGGAGCAAGGCGCATGCTCCTGCTCAGCCCCATAGCGCGTCGACTGGTGCGAAAGGCAGACACGTGACCACGTCGATCTATATAGCGCGCTCCAGACGTCCGTCAAGATCCCACTTCTAAATTTAAACTTGATTCGCGGCGACATGTTCGAGGGCTCGGGAGCTCAATGGCACCGGTCGCAGAGTGACACGCGGGAAGTCCATCAAACTCCCATTCCAGGTTGCGCAGACGTTTAACCAGTGCTCCACCATGATATCAAGCCAGCACCCAGACCACGGAACCACCAGCACCCAGACCACGGAACCACCAGCACAGTCACACGGACAGATGCCAGATCGACTTGACAGTGGTGTCTTCGAACGAAAAAGATGGGGGCATCAAACGTGTTAACCTGCTGTCGCGCGTCAAGGTCCACGTGGGTTGAAATGCCAGCACCGCCTTTGCCTACCCATCCTCTACACGATGGATGAAACCGCATGTGGATATACCCCACGTCAAGCAATGAAGCAAAGCACCCCATGGAGCTCGCACTTCCCTTCCCGCGCCTGTAACTACCCTACTGTCTCTTGTGACAGGCAAGTGCCCGCAAAGCAAAGGTGGTCCCTTCCTGAGTTTCCCATCTTCACGCTCCGCGTCCTCGTACCCTCACGTCTTCACCTCTCCATGCCTGATGCGACATGTCCAAATCCTAAAGTCACACATTTTCTCGTCCCCTCTCCTGCGACCTTTCCCCTACGTCAACACCTTGTCCGTCATGCTTGCGCCCAGCAGAAAACGACCACTGCCGTTGTTACTCGTCCTTGCTGTCACAACCCTGCTCTTCTTCTACCGCAGAGACAATCGCATACACCTAAAGTGGACGTCGCGTGAACCCCAGAATGTCAATATACCGGCGAACAGAACGTTAGGCTTCGGAGCCGTGGTCGTTGTATCCAGAGAAGGTTCAGCGCGACGCCACTCACTTCTACAGGCCGCCAACATCACTGACATCGACCTCACCATCCCACAACAGCCACTATGGACCGAGGGCGACGTGGAACAGTTTCGCGGTGGAGTGGCTAACGGAGTGTATAAGGGATCCATCTTGGCTTGGATGGGCCATCGGCATGTCTTGCAGTGGTGAGTCTGTCTACCTGCCCATATTGGCTGCCTACGGGCAACCCAAGGGTGCGGCCATATTGAATCGATGCTGATTCACTTTGGTTAGGTTCCTCAACTCTGGTCTGGAGACCGCACTCATCCTCGAAGACGACGTCGATTGGGACATCCGCCTGCGCAATGTCCAGATCCCTCTTGCCGCGAACGCCGCACGCACTGCGCTACCCCTAAAGCGAGCCTTGAACCCTTTCACTCGACCCGATGCAAATTGGAGGCAGTATTGGGGCGATCATAGTGCATGGGACTTACTATACCTCGGGCATTGCGGCGACTATTTCAACCACGTTTGGGTTGGCGAATCCCCAGATCCTCTGCTGATTCTGAGCGATGTTCCTCACGTGGTGTACAAAGATCCTACACTACCTGCCCGTGCCGACCTCCATCCCTTTACGCAACGCATGTTTGACGCGCTAAATTTACCTATGCATACGCGGGCATTTCACCGCTCCAAATGGCCACTCTGCTCATTCGGCTACGCCATCACGCGCCCAGCTGCGGAACGTCTCTTGTACGACCTAGCACCGGCCAAGCTGAGCGAAGACGGCCCCCGTGCTTTCGACGTCGCCCTCCTCCATGCCTGCATCAAAGGCTCGGACACACCCTCTCCCACGCCCTGGCAGAACCCAAGTCCACACCCTGATGTTAAGCTCAGGCATAAATACGCCAGCCCAGGCCTACGATGCTGGACCTTAAACTCGGAACTCTTCCATCACATGCCTGGCGACAGTCTGATCGCAAAAGTAGAAGAAGAAGCTGCAGGCACAAAACCTGGTGTACCACCTGTGGATCTTGCAGGGAAAACACAGGTTGCTGACCGCAACGAGACGTCCAATATTGGCTGTGGGTTTTGGGACGGCGGCTTCGCGTACGCGGACGGAGATACGAAGCGTCTTCAGTACTTACAAGAGGAAGTGGGTCGGAAGGGGAGGTGTCTGAAGAATGGACGAGATTCTACATGAATACGGATGAGCTGTCTGAGCGACAAAGTGCTTTATCGGTGGCGTAGTGGTAGGTCTCTTGCTGCATGTATTTTCCCTTTTCTGGGCCTTGCCTGGTCCAAGGCGCGAAGGGGGTCGCGGGAGTTCGGTGTCGTCAATCAGGAGTAGGTATCATACCAGAGGGTTCACGGGTGTGGGGTCGGGCGCATAAGGTGCAAGACACTGGTCGTCTTTTGTTGGACTGCACGCGTTAGCATGATTCACGCTACGATACCCGTATATGCGCGAATACCTATACCAACAATGCAAATTCTCAAGTACTCTTACGAACTGCCATCTGGTCATATATGCATATGTGCCCTGCAACAAGCCTAGATTGAAAACGGAGTGACGTTCCCCCAATAATGAAATGAGTATAGATCTATTTTGGGCAAATTTGTACAAAAGACATGTCACATGTACATAAGAACACTCTTCCACAAACAAGCTGCGAAGACTGTTGCACTAAGTCCACATATCCTCAGTTCACCGTCTCACGGCGCCGGCACCGTTTCAAAAGCGACACCAATCATACCAGTCTCACACTACCCTCCACACTCACATCGCCCGCCCGCCACCAAATTGCATCGCATCATACAAAGCACTATCCCCCTGTGGATTCGGAATCCAGCCCCCGTAATTCTCACCCATGTCATTCCAGAGGTAGAGATCGCCGTTCTGAAAGGCGGTGGAGAAGTCAGTCATATCCTGATCGAAGGACGCCGGGTCATGGACTGGGAACGCGGGACAAGATGATGTGGGAAGGTTGTTGGGGCGGGGTATAGGATCGTTCGGGGTAGGAGTAGGCCATGTGTAGTCTGTGCTGAGGTTGAAGAGGGGCAGGGGTTGTTGCTGGACGCCGTGAAGATTTGACAACGACGGCTGCTGAGGCTGTGAGGGAGGTGGTTGTCGCTGAGCATTGGTGGTGGTCTGAGGCCGTGAGCTGCGTGTGGGTAGGACTGTCGTCGGGTCGGATAGCGGAGTGTCTCTACGGGCGCTTGCATTTGCGGTTATCCTTGTAGCGTCCTGCTCCCACTCCGTGGCAGCCTCCTTTCTCGCCTTCCCCCTTCTCAAATGGCCCCCATCCCGCCTCCACTGCATATGCTCCTCATGCCACGCCTTAAGCTTCGCCCTAACGATGAAGAGCCAATGACTTGGAATGCGACATCCCTGCTCTCCAACCGCTTGCCCGATTCTACTCAGCACCTCGTCCATATAAGCATCTACCTTCAAGCTCTTCGAATCGAGGACAGCCCCCATGCCATCAGCGTCTGTACCAACGGCGTAGTCCGCTTTGCATAGCGTAATGAGGGCGTACACGGCGCGGACGAAGATAACACTGGGGGAGTGTTGGAGGGAAGGGATGGGGATTTGTAGGAACGTGTCAAGGACTGAGTGTGCGGCGCTAATACAGGTTATGGTTGCGTTTATCTGGAGGGCGGTGCGCGAAAGGGATTCGGGTTGGACGGAGCAGTCGTCGAGGGCGGGCAGTGTAAGGTGGCGGTTGCGGAAGTCGGGGGCGTCGTAGCGACCGCCATCCATTGCGAACTCCCACATAGACATGATGTTCATGTAATATTCGATCGTCATTGCGACTGAATAGTAAGGTCAGCGAACGGCGCGCAAAATGGACGAATTTGCGTACATGTCATGACTTCAGCAGGGATTGAGTTCATCCAATCCTGCATCCGTCTGTCAAAGATTCTCAGTGTGGCTTGTAGTCGAAGTTCTGATAAGGTGAAGCTCGTACTAGCATCGTCGAGACCAAAGGCAGTGTACGCCTCGTCGGCGATACGTTGCAGTCTCAAGCATGCGAGAATCCTCCGGTCTTCTAGGATGCGAGATTTCTGGAGTAGAACTTGGCATTCTTCCATCCAGCTGTTGAAGAGCAAGATGTTTGGTCTTCTCAGCCTCATCGAGAAGCCAGCCGTGAGCGTGTAAAGTGCCAGTATTGTGCGGCAATTTTCGAGAAGCTCCTCCGCCGAGCTAATGCGCTGGAGCGACCTGATGGCTCTTTTAGGAAGCTGCTCATGAGTCCGCGGTTTCGAGGCTAACCCAAGCTCCAGGGCCATGCTCGCTGCCATGTTGCAGAACATGTAGACCTGCAGTTGTGCTGGTGAGTTGGGGGGATTGTTGTAAGCGACTGTGATGAAAAGGGCCTGAATGTACTGCATCGACTTCTCCGCCTGGATGATCATGGACCTTGCATAGAGGTATTTGACCTCTTCGTGTAGCCGGTTCGAGAGTGTGGCGCCCTTTGAATTTGATGCCGCAGCCATAACAGCATGAAAGAGAGCTGGCTTTCGGGACCGGAGTTGTTCCACAGTCCAGTCTTTCGGTATAACGACTCCTGGAAAATCGTGGACGAGGTCATTACGATAAGTGTTTAACAGCTCCTCTGCTTGCTGTATCGTGATGATGCCACGATCTAATATATCGTTCTCAACTCTCAGCAGATCTTCTCGCGGTGGCTCGGCGTCCTTGGGAGGGACGACTGCCCATTGCCCTGGTTGACCATTTGCCGTGGGACTACCCGTGCCTTCTTGACTTTGTGCCAGTTCTGGCGACTCTCGATCCGGAGATTCAGCCTCTTCTTCCTCGTCATCGTCCATGGACTCACGCTCACTGGTTCCTGCTGGGGATATATTGGCAGCAGCGTTCGGCTTCAACAGAGAGTGAAGCTGCTGGACCTCTCTCTCTAGCTCTGCTACCCGAACATCGGTCCGCTTCCGTTGCCGTCTCTTTGCTGGAGGTGCAAATATACATTGTCTACCAGCCTTTGCGCATCTTTGACACTGCGACGACCCAGGAATTGGATTCGCCAGGCATCGAACTTTTGACAATCGACAAGCCTCACACGCTCTATTAAGTTGATTTTCAGTGCTCTTTCTGGCCGCGGCCTCTGGAGCGCTTGCGGAACTGGGCAACATAGCTTATAGATCTTCGTGTCGGGTTTGGGCGGGTCTGATAGAGTGAGAATTTTAAACAACCAGTAAAGTGCGCAGATTGGCCCCAATTGCCTGTATCAGGGCATCTGAACGTGTCGATATTGTGGGTTGTACGGGTGAATCCCAGTCCTGGCCGTATGAAACGCCTATGATTTTGAGTCGCGCTCCGTTGCGGCCGGGTGGCCTGGGTCACCGCTAGCAACGTAGGCTATCAGGTCCTACACACAAAGAGGACGAATATAGCTATGAGTGGTTCTTCCATACGAGATTGAGCTGTCGTGTGTGCGTTCGTATAGGATGTGATCAGTGAGATGACGTGGTCTACAGATGGTGCCCGAATCCTTCAAAGGAAAGCGCGAGTCTGCGCTAAGATACATCGGGTCAAGCTTGTCCTTATAGACGCACCTTTGCCATCATCCCATACGTCAACCTTCTCTGAAGTACCTGCCCTGAACATTTCCACCACCCGACGCCCACCTCGACGAAAGAGGAAAAACAGCAGGATCCAGCATAGCAAAATCACGCAACGCATAAGACTGCAAAGATAAAGCTTGAACGATTAAGACTAATACGCCCTCATTGATTCATACACGGGTCATGAACACCGGCAACATGGAAACCGCTGCAGACGCAAAGAGAACAGCAAAGATGGAAACCATGACCGACGCCCAAGAGAACAAGAAAGAGACTCAAAAGAGAGCAAACATTACCCCATTACGCCCCCATGAGCACAACCCATATCCACACCTTGTGGCGACCCTAACGCCCGTCCAGCAGACACTATGTATGGTAGAGGATCGAAGAACATTGACAACGTACAGAAGCGGCTTTTTGAGAGAGAAGAGCCAGGTCGAATCGAATTGGTCGTGTCGGAGACGATGATGATGATGATGGTGAATCCAGAACGCCATTCATGCTAGAATACCGATGATGCAAATGCATGCTCTAGAGGAAGACTTGCATCTATGACGGTTTCGATCGGACCATAGAGCTGCCAACGCTACCAACTCTGCCGCTCGTCTTCCGCACACCGCCTTTTGAGTCGGTGTTTCGTCGTGACGGGCTAGATCGTACCTTGCCGACACTGATTCCGCCGTTTCCGCTTCCGTTCTTCATGCCTGCCGGAGTCTTTGGTCGAGCGCCGGCGGGTGCTGTGTTCTCCGCATCGCTTTCGCCTCCGTAGCGGACTGTTGTCGAAGTCATCGAGGACTTGGTGGTGGTCATACTGATGGCTCGGCGATCCCTATCCTTTGGCATCGGTGACCGCGACGATGTTATCCTTCGAGCGATCTGACGAAGGTGGAACTCTTCGTCTGTCTCGCCTTCAACTCGAGAGACTTCAACCTTGTACTCCGACTTGACGAAGGGCTCGTTTTCGCGAGCTCGTACAGGAGAGCGGACGCTGGTACCGCCACCGTAAAGCTTGCTAGTCTTCCTCGGTTGTCCTGGTGTGGGTACCGGCAGGTTGTCCTCTTGTACGCCTATCGAATTGCCCCCAGCATTGCTTCGCTCGTTCGACTCAATCTCTCCGAGTGCCGCGCGCCTGGAGGAGCCGTTGGGCGGGGTGTAGGTCTGCCCGTTGCTCACGTAGCGCTGCTTGTGCGGTGACCGAACCGGAGTGGAGGGTGCCATCTCCGCTATCTTAGCTTTCATGGTATCCTCGAACCACCACTCGCGGAAGGTGGATTGATTGAGATGTAGCCAGTGCTGTTGGGGACCAACTACCATGCCTGGCCGCATGAAACGCATGTAGGCAATGAGCTCATTTGCGGTAAAGGCGTGCCTGTAGATGAGGTAGGCTCCGATGAGACATCCGGTCCGGCCAAGGCCAGCCTTGCAGTGCACTGCAATACCCTTCTTCTTCACTGTGATCATCTCGTGCGCGAGGTCGATGAACTGTCTGACAAGCGAGAGCGGTGGGCACGTTCCATCATCGAAGATCATGTTCAGGTGCTGAATGCCGAGTTTCGTAAAGTAGGTCGATGAGTAGAGCTCCGAGTTCAATCGCACGACGAGACCGATGTCTCTGGAAACGAAATGCGACAGCACGTTCTTGAAGGATGTGGGTATCGCAGCACGCTGTACTTCGCCAATTGTAGAGGGCAGTGTCTCGTACATGGGCGAGCTCGTGGGTATCTCGTGCGTCGGCTGCACTTGTGGTGAGGCAAAGGCAAGGAAATCGGGCGTCACCCAGTTGAAGTCTCCCATGTCCACGCGCTCGAACTTCTCGTACCTAGTAAAGTTAGCCATATGGAAGGTGACGCGCCAGAGCAGAACATACTCTTCCAGGCTAAAGTCTTTGAGTCCGCAAAGTCCTTCCTCTTTCGCCTTCCAGACACCGTATATAACGTCTTGGATACTCAGGCCGTAGTCAGCCTGGCTGTAGCCTGCGTCGCGAAATGGCATGCATGGCGGGTCCATTTGCGCAATGGGCGCAAGAGCAAGATGCGGCGGCCACGACTGGATCAGAACCATGTAGCAGGCGAGGATGCAGGCGGCGTTCGCCCGACCTAACTCATGTCAACAATTGCGCGAACGGTGATGTTGTAAGGAACATACTTCTCGGATCCGCATTACTCCAGAATACGACTCCCCTCTCCTCGTTGGCGGGATCTCCCAGCACTTCGTGCAGCTGCACAGCAAAGCGGTAAAGGTGGCCAATGTGTAATGGCCCAAAGTCGGCATGGAAGGCGTTGTACAACAGAGTCTTGTCGATGGTGAAGTAGACTGGCGGATGGACCTTGGGGCCGGCGGCGGTTGGGCCGGCTTGCGCCTTCGAGGATCGCTTCGAGGGTGACTGTTGCTGGCGCGGGTAGGGGAACGGCGTTTCGGGGGTGGGTGGGTGTGTGTATGAAGCCAGATACAGTCGGTCTATGTTGAGCCAAAAGGTCAGCCCAGAGTTTGCAATGTTTTGATGCGTTTGTTGACATGCCTTGGATGTACTCGATGCATTGGCCCGTCACGGTAGTGCCGCGGGGCATCTTGACAACTCGGCCTGCCGCAGACATGGTGCAGGAAGGCGCGACCGCTCAGGACTGTCTCACTTGGGGAAAGACCGACTGCGCTTTGCGACACTCAGGCAGAGCACGAGAGCGTTGAACTCGACGGCAAGACAGCTTTCGTCGCGCGGTGGGTGGGATGGGCCGAAGGACTGGGGGACTAGTCGCAGTCGCGGCGCTCTGCTCTCGCTGCTGTCGGGCGGGTAAGGAATAAATGTAATGATGCGTGTCTGGCGGTGGGGGGAGAGGAAGCTTAAGAAATGCAGCTTCGCAGTTGTTTTGGTTCCAGACGTATCAACATACTAGTCCGCTTGGGGTAGGCGCGCACGGATCCATGCGCTACGTTTCGGCTCGGCTGAACAACCACCATAACAACAACCCCCTTCGCATCTCTCCGCCACCAGAGGTGAGGCGCCCCCCTGCTATCACTGCGCGTTTGTTTGTTTGCAGCTCGATGACGGTCCACGCAGCCGTCGTGTAGTCATGACAGGGCTCACCAATTGCAGAAGCCCAAGCAGAAGCCCAAGGCCACGCACCACCACCAGCCACTGAATTGAAGGAGTGCCTAGCCTGTCACCTTTCGAAACGCATTTCCACGGCCTTGTTTTTTTTTTTCAAGACTGTCCCAGCCTATTTTCAGAATTGTAGACTTGCACCTGGGATCCGCATAGGCAGTCTGCTACTCTCAGTCATCAGACTCGCGAACGTCGCTGTTCGACAATGATTAGAAGGGGAAGAGTCGAAGGGTGGCTCAGAGAGCCGGTCGAAGGCCTGCCAACATGGGCCACCTTTCGTGGCGTCCAGTTCAATGGCATCAAGGTCGGACCGCTTCCCGGCTTCGAGCACTACGGCTCGACTGTGATTGCAGACCGCGACCTTACCAGCGGCCAAGCTCCGCTCATAATGGTTCCGAAAGAACTGATCCTTTCACGTGGAAATGTTGAACTGATGGCTAAATCCGACCATCACCTGCGTGAACTACTCCATGCTCTTGGCGACTTTGGGTGGACTACACGCGGAGCCGTCTTGATTTTCCTGCTCATGCAGGCTACTCTATGCTGTCCGGGCGTCAAAGATGTCGGTGTCCGCAATCCGCTGGTTGAGTACGCACAGCACCTCGCTTGTCTCGAGGTCAACTGATGATTCCGTAGGTACATCAAGTTTTTGCCTGATGAATTGCTGCCTACCTTTTGGACCGAAGGAGAGCTCGAGCTACTAACAGGAACGACCCTCCGACCTGCGGTTCGGGCGAAGATGAACAGTCTCCTCCGGGAATTTGAAACGGTTCGCACAGCCACGGAGAGTATCGGCTGGTGTGCCAAGTACTGGTGGAACGAAGAAACTGGTATGGTGAGTGGTCCAACGAGTTCCGTATACGATGCTTGTCATTGTCAAGATATACACGAAGTAGCGTTATTGCACCAAGTACATGCTCATCAACAACTTGGAGTATCCGCTGACGCTAGGCCGTCTCAAGATTACGTTCGACGACTGGATGCAGGTAGATGCCATGTATCGGTCCAGAGCGCTGGAGTTCCCTGGCGTTGGCGACGCAATGGTTCCCTGTGTCGACATGGCCAACCATGCCTCTGGAGATGCGACAGCGGCCTTGTATGAGACAGACGAGGACGGAAATGGCCTTCTACTTTTGCGAGAGGGGAAAAACATCCAAAAAGGA
>Ga0247803_1001225_pt1 | contig 13503 bp, 11 predicted proteins | sample UWRJL014104B1_FD_180928 | JGI IMG/M metagenome (GOLD analysis project Ga0247803, IMG submission 180928) | Plant litter microbial communities from Arlington Agricultural Research Station in Wisconsin, United States - UWRJ-L014-104B-1 | ecosystem: Environmental > Terrestrial > Plant litter >...
CGCAGGTGAATGATCCCCGTGCACCGGAATGGGAAGCAGCGGTAAAAGCGCATTTGGCGTGGTGGGATAAAGTCGTTGAATATAAAGTGAAAAGCGGCGAAACGTTAACGGTTTTAACTGAATTCGGTCCGCCAAATTACTTGCCAACTTTGCCATATACCAATCAGCCGTTGGCGGATCAGTGGGCGATTAATGTTCATATGATGAAATTGCTGCGGAAGAGGTATTTGAAGGCGGATTGATGTGAGTAGCGTTTCAGGGGTGTGCAACAGTATAAGCCAGGGCGGCCTCGGAATGCCACCGGGCGATGCCCGGTGTTAAGATATACAGCTCTTTCAGGGCTTGGAATAGATAAATTTTATCAACAAAAAGCCCTGAAAGGGCTACACATCCCAACGTAGGCGTCGCCCTGCGAAATGCTCTACAATTTTTTCTCAATCAAACGGATCACACTTTCCAGCCATTTCGCATCAACCTCACTAAAATCATCTAATTGGTCACTATCCACATCTAAAACCATAGCCACTGTTCCGTTTCGATGAAAAACAGGCAGGACGATTTCTGACTTTGAGGCTGAACTGCATGCGATATGTCCCGGAAACGCATCCACATCCGGAACAATTATTGTTTTTTGCTGTGAATAACTAGCTCCGCAAACACCTTTATGAAACGGAATGCGTGTACAGGCGAGCGGTCCCTGAAAAGGTCCCAATACAAGTTCGCCCTCCTTGGCGATATAAAATCCAACCCAGAAAAAACCAAAAGCTTCTTTCAGTACCGCGGAAATATTGGCAAGATTTGCAGTTAAATCACTCTCAGATGCTATCAAAGACTGAATTTGTGGAATAAGCGTTTCGTAAACCGTTTTTCGGTCGGTAGTTTGCGGAATGAAAAGTTCTTCTGCCATTGTAAGATAATATTCATTGTTTACATCAAAATCAACGTGAATATGATTGCAAAAGTTACAAATGTCAAATTAAATTAATCTCGTAAAATGAGATAGTAATTGCCTGTACGTTGGTTAAATCAACGCTAAATCTGTTATTTCGTGAATTGATTTATTTTGAAGTAAAACACTGAAATGATCCAACGCCACATATTGTTAATGCATGGGCCCGACCACAAGGGGCTCATTTACAAGGTAACCCGAATACTTTTCGAACATAACCAAAACATTATACGCAATGATGAATATGTGAGTCCTTCGAAATATTTCTTCATGAGGACGGAGTTTGAAGGTGAAACAGATGCGAGTGAACTTCTTTCGGTACTTCAGAAAGAATTGCCGGAAGCAATAGATTTACGATTGAACCCGAAGAAGAAGAAGGAAATCGTGCTTCTTGTCACCAAAGAGCACCATTGTCTTGGAGAACTTTTAATAAGATATGCGTTTGATGAACTGGACGCTACGATCCAGGCTGTTGTCAGTAATTACAATACATTACAGCCATTGGTGAGTAAATTTGGAATTCCTTTTCATTTTGTTTCGCATGAAAATAAAAGCCGGGAAGAACATGAGGAAGCCATTGTAAGAACATTGGATATCTATCGGCCAGAATATCTGGTTTTGGCAAAATACATGCGCATTATCACGCCTGAATTTGTAAACCGTTATCCAAACAGGATCATCAACATTCACCATTCATTCCTGCCGGCATTTATTGGTGCAAATCCATACCGTCAGGCTTACGAGAGAGGTGTGAAAATTATTGGGGCAACGGCACATTTTGTAAACAACGATCTGGATGAAGGGCCAATTATTGCTCAGGATGTAAAAGCTGTTGATCACCGGCAAACGGCTCTGGATATGTCTGTTTTAGGCAAGGATACTGAGAAAGCAGTTTTATCAAAAGCACTAAAACTCGTTTTTAACGATCGCGTCTTTATTTACAATAACAGAACCATTATCCTGTAACAAGAAAAAAGCCCTTAGTCAGAATCACCGAGGGCTTTTTGTAATCTGATGGATGTTATTGAATGTGTAATTTTACAAAAAAATCTTCAAAACATCAAATTCATATTCAGGCTATTAGCTAATTCTAATAGGATTCTAATTTATACAGGAATGGCTGTACGCGCCAAATCTACCAGGTCAGCGTCATTGACTTCTTTTTTCAAATCTGCAACCTCCAGAAAACGCGTATATAATTCGTCCAGCGCAGGTTTATCGAAGCTGAAACCGAGTAATTCCAACCGGTGTTTCAGGGCATGGCGCCCGCTTCTTGCTGTAAGAACGATATCCGACTTGTCCACACCCACATCATGTGGATTCATAATTTCATAGTTCAGTGTATTTTTCAAAAATCCATCCTGATGAATTCCCGATGAATGCGCGAAAGCATTACGTCCAACGATTGCTTTATTCGCTTGAACCGGCATACGCATCATTTTCGAAACCAACTGGCTGGTTGGGTAAATGAATTGTGTATTTACACCAGTTTCAAGGCCAAGTTCTTTGTGTACATGCAAAGCCATCACCACTTCCTCTAACGAAGTATTTCCCGCTCTTTCACCGATTCCGTTGATCGTTACCTCAACCTGGCGCGCACCCTGACTTATCCCTGCAATCGAATTGGCAGTTGCAAGTCCCAGATCGTTGTGGCAGTGAATGGAAATGATTGCTTTATGTATATTTTTTACATTCTCGAAGATGTATTTTATTTTGCCTCCATACTCCTCAGGAAGACAATATCCTGTCGTGTCCGGAATGTTTACAACCGTGGCCCCCGCGGCAATAACAGCTTCTACCAATTGCGCAAGAAAAATCAGATCAGCCCTTCCTGCATCTTCACAATAGAACTCAACGTCTTCGACCTTGCTTTTTGCATATTTGGTCGCCGCAATGGCTCTTTCGATAATCTTTTCTCTGGTTGTATTGAACTTATGCTGAATGTGGATATCCGATGAGCCAATGCCCGTGTGGATTCTTCCGCGTTTAGCATATTGCAATGCGTCGGCTGCTGCATCAATGTCTCCCGTTACTGCTCGCGATAATGCGCAAATAATGGGTTCGCGAACCGCTTTTGAAATCTCGACTACCGACCGAAAATCGCCAGGACTGGAGACAGGAAAACCTGCTTCTATAACGTCCACACCCAGTTTTTCCAGTTGCTTTGCGACAACAATCTTTTCTTCTGTGGTTAATTGGCTGCCCGGCACTTGCTCGCCGTCGCGTAATGTTGTGTCGAAGATCTGGACTCGATTACTCATTGCGTGGGTAATTTGGATTTTTTAAGGAATTACGAATTTAATAATTTTTGGACAATATAAAACCCTTTCCCGGTTAGAGAAAGGGTTTTTTGAACAATTCAAAACATCACCTTTCCCGTTATGACGGTAATATCAATAGGAGGAAATTTAGATTTTGATTGTATTTTGTCATCATAACATTGCGAAATTTCGCTAACCGCGATTTTCTTCTGCAAAGAAAGTATAAGTTTTGCGTTAAACAAATAATATTTGGCAAAAACTTATAAAAATTCAAATTCTCTTCAAAAGTTCCGCGCCAGCCGCCTCCGTATTTAATATTTTATCAGCAGGCGTAGAGGCATCCTTAATGTCGTGCGTTCTGTAACCGTCTTTTAAAAGTTTGTCCACCGCAGTAATGATCGCTTCTGATTCTTCTTTCAAGCCAAACGAAATGTCCAGTAAAAGTGCCACTGAAAGAACGGATGCCAATGGATTTGCTACTCCTTTTCCTGTAATATCGTGCGCAGAACCATGGATTGGCTCATAAACGCCGGTGCCATCTCCAATAGAAGCTGATGCCAGCATACCCATAGAGCCAGCAATCTGGCTTGCTTCGTCGGTAAGAATATCGCCAAAAAGGTTGGCCGTAACAACCACATCAAAGCGACGTGGATCCTTGATCAACATCATCGCAGCGGAATCAACAAACATGTGTTCTACTTCAATGTCGGGATATTCAGGTGCGATCCTTTGAACAACTTCTCGCCACAATCTGCTGGTTTCAAGCACATTGGCTTTGTCCACTGAGCAAAGTTTTTTTCTGCGTGTTGCTGCTGCTTCAAATGCTTTACGCGCAATACGTTCCACTTCATAGGTACTGTATTCTGCGATATCATAAGCCGTGTCGCCATCGTTTTTGCGACCTTTCTCTCCAAAATAAATATCTCCTGTCAATTCACGGAAGAACAGAATATCAGAACCTTTCAATATTTCCGGTTTAATGGAAGAAGCGGCAAGCAATTCATCAAATAATTTGATTGGACGTAGGTTGGCATACAGTCCAAGTTCCTTACGCATTTTCAACAATCCTTGCTCCGGACGTACCTTTGCACTCGGGTCATTATCATATTTCGGATGACCGACAGCGCCAAAAAGAACAGCATCGGAAGCTCTCATTTTTTCCAGAGTCTCGTCAGGGAGAGGATTTCCGGTAGCTTCAATGGCAACGTGGCCGATTAACGCTTCGTCATAAGTAAATTCATGTCCGAATTTTTCAGCAATTTTCTCTAAAACTTTTTTGCCAACTTCTGTAACCTCCTGCCCGATACCATCACCAGGAACTATTAAAATATGCTTTTTCATTAAAATTAATTTGATAATCGATAAATTGTATTCCTTACTGCTCAGTTATGAATGGATTTTATCAGTATTGAACTTTTCTTCAATCCCGTCAGGGATGCAAGATTGGTAGCAAAATAATGTTACAGTTATAAAAAGTGCCGTCAGGTACGCAACATTCCAGACGCTACAATATCTTAAATTGCATTAACCAAAGGTAATTCTGCCGTTAGTTCTTTTGTTGGCACACCAATTAGATTCAACATTTTTTGCGTTGCCATAATGGCGGAAACGGTTTGATCCGAATCCAGTCCTCTGGTTTTCATGTCTTTACCATTAATTTCCCAGGTAATGATCGTTTCGCAAAGTGCATCTGTCTTGCCACCCGGTGGAATTCGTACCGTATAATCCGTCAACATCGGCAGACTGATCCCTTTTATGCTGTAAATCTTTTTCAGCGCATTCATGAACGCATCATATTGTCCGTCTCCCTGGGCGCTTTCTTCAAAAATTTCTTCTCCAAACCTGATTTGTAAAGTAGCCGAAGGTTTAAGATTTTTAGAGTGCGTCAGAACGTAATTGACAATGACGACCTTTTCTTCAATCGCATTGCTATCCAGAACATCGGAAATAATGTATGGCAGGTCGTCGGGAGTAACCGCTTCTTTACGGTCACCCAGTTCAATAATTCTCTGCGTAACTTTTTTCAGATCTGCATCGGCTAACGTAATGCCCAGATCGCGCAAATTATTTTCGATATTGGCTTTACCGGAAGTTTTACCCAATGCATAAGACCTTAATCTGCCAAATCGCTCGGGCATTAATTTGCTGAAATACAAATTGTTTTTCTTGTCGCCATCTGCATGAATGCCAGCAGTTTGCGTAAATACACTTTCACCAACAATGGGTTTATTGGAAGGAATCCGGATGCCAGAAAATGTCTCGACCAGTTTGCTGATTGTGTACAGCGATTTTTCATTTACCGAAGTCTCGTATTCCGGCATAAAGTCTTTAAGAACCGCAATGGTACTCGCCAAAGGCGCATTACCGGTCCTTTCACCCATGCCGTTTACCGTTAAATGAAGTCCGTGCGCACCAGCTCTTAGTGCTTCCATCACATTGGCCACACTGAGATCGTAGTCGTTATGTGCATGAAATTCAAAGTGATGACCGGGATAACGGTCCACAATGGATTTTACAAATTCATAGGATTCTGCGGGCGTCAAGATCCCCAGTGTATCAGGAAGCAAGATCCTTTTAACCCGCATTGTGGTTAAAAAATCGAGCGCGTCAAAAACATATTCTCTGGAATTTCGCATGCCGTTACTCCAGTCTTCCATATAAACATTACAGTCAATTCCCGAAGACTGCGCCAGTTCGATCACATTCCTGATATCTTCGAAATGCTCCAGAGGTGTTTTTTTGAGCTGATGGGTCAGGTGATTTAACGAACCTTTTGTAAGCAAATTCATCACTCTGGCACCAGTTTGCAGCATCCAGTTGATAGAAGCTTCTCCATCCACAAATGTCAAAACTTCGATTTTATCCAGAAAACCATTGGTTTTTGCCCAATCTGTAATTTTCTTAACAGCCTGAAATTCACCTTCCGATACGCGTGCAGATGCTACTTCGATACGGTCGACTTTTACTTCCTGCAACAGGAGCTGGGCAATGGTTAATTTTTCGGATGCAGAAAACGACACACCGCTGGTTTGTTCACCATCGCGAAGTGTCGTATCCATTATTTCAATATAGCGTCTGTTCATGGGGCTGTCGGCAGTCGGCTGTCAGCCGTCGGCGGAATCAGCGGGATGCCGATTGCCGAAAGCTGGTAGCCGAAAGCCCATTAGTAAATTCTTGCTGCTTCAAATTCCTTGATCTCACCTTTCATTGCCTGCAAATAATCGATATCATCAAACCCGTTGATCATATTGTGTTTTTTGTAGCCGTTGATGTAAAAAGTTTCTTTTTCACCAGTCGCTACAATGGTGATTGTTTCGTCAGGAAGATTTATTTCCAGTTCCGCTTTTGGGTCAGCTTCAATTGCCTGGAAAATTTTGTCAAGAAACTCTTCGCTAACCTGAACAGGTAAAATTCCGATGTTCAGGGAGTTACCTTTAAAAATGTCTGCAAAGAAACTTGACACCACGCAACGGAAACCGTAATCGTAAATCGCCCAGGCAGCATGTTCCCGGCTTGATCCGCTTCCAAAATTGCGGCCGCCTACCAGAATTTTACCCGAATAAATCGGATTGTTCAATACAAAATCCTCCTTTGGTGTATCGTCACCATTGTAACGCCAGTCGCGAAACAAGTTGTCGCCAAATGCTTCCCGTTTGGTAGCTTTAAGAAAACGCGCAGGGATAATCTGATCTGTATCAACGTTTTCTATCGGCAAAGGAACTGCCGTGCTTTTTAATATTGTGAATTTATCGTAAGCCATTTTATATTAATGTTTTTAGGTCACACAGAGGTTCACTGAGTTTAAAGAGGGACACAGAGAAGTTATATTAACCCAATAACCTCTGTGGCACTCATTTTTTATCTCTGAGGTTGTCTATGCAACCTTTCAATTTATAAATCTTTTTATGCCGTTTTTCAACATTGACACATTGAAATTAATTAACAAGCCTGCATTCATTTTCGCAAATTTCATATACGTTAGAATTTGGGCGGTGTGAACGCTGCTAAGCGATTCAACACTTTTTAATTCAACGATTACTTGACCTTCAACAACGAAATCCATTCTGTAACCATACTCAATATGAATCTCTTTATATCGAACAGGTATTGATTCTTGTCTTTCGAAAAGCAATCCAGCATGAGTTAGTTCATAAGCCAGACATTCTTCGTAGGCAGATTCTAACAAACCCGGTCCTAATTCCTTATGAATCTCAACACAACATCCAATAATCTCTCCAGTAATATCATTAATCTCCATTATTTCAGCTGTGGTTTATGTTTACAGCATAGACCACAAGCCGATATTTAGGTCACACAGAGAGAATTAGAAATGTTAATTTTAAAAGAACCTCTGTGGCCCTCCTTTTATCTCTGTGAACCTCTGTGTAACCTTAATCGGTTACATTAAATCCCGCGGATCTGTAACTACTCCGGTCACTGCGGCGGCGGCTGCTACCAATGGACTGGCCAGAAGCGTTCTTGCTCCCGGGCCCTGGCGGCCTTCGAAGTTGCGGTTTGAGGTACTTACAGCATATTTTCCTGCTGGAATTTTGTCGTCGTTCATGGCCAGACATGCTGAGCAGCCAGGCTGACGAAGTTCGAAACCTGCATCGGTCAGAATATCAAGAATTCCTTCGGCTTTGATCTGAGCTTCAACGATATGGGAACCAGGAACAACCCAGGCAGTAACGTTATCCGCTTTTTTACGACCTTTTACAATGGATGCAAATGCACGGAAATCTTCAATGCGGCCATTGGTACAACTGCCAATAAAAACATAATCGATTTTCTTGCCCAACATGGATTCATTTTCATGAAAACCCATGTAATTCAGGGATTTATCGTAAGAAGCTTTGCCCCCCTCAGTTTGCTCGGCAGTAGGAATATTGAGAGAAATCCCCTGGCCCATTCCCGGATTTGTACCATATGTAATCATCGGTTCAATATCCGCGGCATCGAAAGTATATTCTAAGTCAAAAACGGCATCTTCATCTGTTTTCAAAGTTTTCCAGTATTCCAGTGCTTTTGCCCATTTCTCGCCTTTTGGAGCTTGTTCACGGCCATATATGTAATCGAAAGTGGTCTGGTCGGGAGCGATCATGCCACCTCGTGCACCCATTTCGATACTCATATTACAGACCGTCATACGGCCTTCCATGCTCATATTACGGAATACATCACCAGCGTATTCTACAAAATAACCGGTTGCACCTGCTGTCGTCAGTTTTGAAATAATATACAGTGTAACATCTTTTGGTGTTACTGCTTTACCCAAAACACCATTTACGTTTACACGCATTTTTTGTGGTTTCGGCTGCATGATGCATTGCGAAGAAAGTACCATTTCAACCTCAGAAGTACCAATACCAAAGGCAATTGCACCGAAAGCACCATGTGTTGAAGTATGCGAGTCACCACAAACGATCGTCATGCCCGGAAGCGTAATTCCATTTTCCGGACCTACGACGTGGACAATCCCGTTTCTTGCATTACCCAATCCCCAGTGCGAAATACCATATTTGGCTGAGTTCGATTCCAAAGCGTCCAGCTGTTTGGCTGAAAGCGGATCTTGTACCGGAAGATGCTGATTAATCGTAGGCGTGTTATGATCTGCCGTTGCGAAAGTGCGTTCAGGATAAATAACACCAATATTTCTGCTTTCAAGTCCCAGAAAAGCAACCGGACTGGTTACTTCATGTATGAAATGACGGTCGATAAAAAACACATCCGGACCATCCTCAATCTTGCGCACAACGTGTGAATCCCACACTTTGTCAAATAACGTACTTGCTTGATTACTCATAATTTACAATATATAATTTCGCCATTTTTTCATTTTCCGCTTTGAAAAAGGTACAACAATGACTGCAATTCTTCAAAGGAGAAATGAGGATACAAATTACTATAAAATATCGGGAATAAGTATAACGCTAAACGTTCAAAAAGTAGTGATTTTGGTTTTAAGGAAGTGTTTGGGCGGGAATTGGTATTTGGCTCTGTTAAATTCCCTCCAGTACGTGAGGTGGCATATCCTCTTGCTTTTTTTCGAAAGGAACTTTTAATGCTTCCAGAAAAGCTATAACCGCGCTTTCTTGTGCTTTGGTAGGACGAGCTAGCAGTGTTTCCATTTTGGATATAATATCGGAACTAAACCTTTACAAATACAACTATTTAGACGAAATGATGTCAGAACAAAATCACCCCTGCCGCTTCGGCGTCACCCCGAACTTTTCCTTGTAGGTTTTGATAAAATGAGAAACGCTTTCGTAACCAATTTCCGTGCTGATTTCTGTTACATTTTTGGTACTATTCCTTAAAAGAAAGTCCGCATAATCGAGACGTTTGTTTTTAAGCCAGAACGCGGGTGATGTGTCAAATTCGTCCTGAAAATCCCGTTTGAATGCGGAAAGGCTCCGTCCGGACAATCTTGCAAGTTCGTTTAAGGTAAGTGGCTTGAGATAGTAACTGTTCATCAAAAAAGATAAATCAGCTTTTTCTCCTTTGTAAAGACTGTACAGAATGGCGCGAAGCTGTCTGGAAGAATCCAGTTCCAGCAAATGCAGCAACAACTCCTGGAATTTGAGGCGTAAAAAATGGTTTTTCAGTTCTGTACGTGAGCGAAAGTAGGGAAATACGGATTGAATAAATTTTTCAAAATTATCATCCGCTTTGAGTAAAAGAATCGGATTTTCAAGAATGGTGGTGGTTTCTTCGATTTGAAAAAGTTCAGGATGCAAGCCAACAAATTCTTTCAATAATTTTTCATCAAAGAAAAAAACAAGACTTTTGTAAGATTCGTTAATGGATTCTGACATGAGGTAAAAACCTCTCTGAATAAAAAGAATATCACCCTTTTCAACGTGCACTTCCTGTGTCGGACTAGTGAATTTCTTGTCACCTTCCAATACGACAATAACCGCATGTTCTTCAAAGAAAACATCATATTTTGATGGATACACCTCATTGCGGTAAGCCACAAAAGTCATATCCTGAATCTTCAAAGATTCAAATTCCTGTGAGCTGATGTCGGAGGGAACGCGGAGCATGTTTTAAGTACAGAAAATCTTAATACGATTATTTTTTCTTAAAGAGCGTGTTTAAATTAAGATAATAATTTAGACTGATGTTTGGCCTATTAAAAAATGGTATGTCCGAAAAGACGAAATATAGATTTGCAAAATGAGAAATTTCTAAACTGAATTTTCTCAGATAACTGATTCCCAAGCGGGGTCCTAAAATTACGGTCCGCCATGGTTTGATTGGAAAGCTAACATCCATTCCGGCCAGGGCTTTGAATTTTTTATAGCCAAAGTGACTACCAGCACCTATTTCCCAGGTTGTTAATGTTGAAAGGCTTTTATCTGGAAAGGTATTATTGCCACCATAGATTTTCTCATTTGCCATTCCTGGTATTAACGAAAGATTCATCCTAATATAACGATTATGAAGCTTTCTTGGCAAATTTACTCTGGCGCCAAAGCCATAAAACAGTTTATTAGTAAATGTTGCACTGGGTTCTCTCCAGCTTTCCAATCCCGTTTGAAAAATGAGATCAACAGTAAAATCATATTCTTGACCGGAAGAATGAGAATATGCTAATTCGTTAAAAGACTTGTTGTATTTTTCAATATACCTTTGAAGACTTTTATTTCCGTAGTATGGTAGTTTTGCCTTAAAATTTTTCGCGTCTGAGAGGATGTCAGGCAACTGGTTTTTATAATTATCGTATTTTAAAAGTGTTTTCTTATCGTTGGCAAGTCGATAAAACGGATAATATATGAGTTCAACAAGTTTATGGTCTTTTTCTAAATAATAATGAAAATCTCCTGAGGCATTTATATCTTCCAAAAGAGTAGCTTTTGGACCAGATGTCACTTCTCTTAAAAATATAACCAAAGAGTCTTTGGTCTCTAAAGTAGGAGGAATTGAATATAATTTTTTTAAAGTTATATTTACTATGCCTATTTTTCTGCTTAAATATCTTGTATTTAATGAATCAATGTAAAATTCTGTTATTTCTTTTGTATTGAGTTTCCGTATACTTTGGCTGTCTCTAAAATCAATATAAAGCGGACTTTGATCCCAGCCTTCGTATCTGATCAAACCTTTTAAAGTATCTCCTTTTGAGGAAATAACATAGCCGTCCAGAAATTTTCCCTGGCTAAAAGCGGCTGTTGAAACTATGAAAACGGCGAAAAAAACAACAAAAAGGAAACGCGACAAAAATGTCGATCTTGTAGAAATTGAAATCATGAAAATGTTAAAGAGGGTCGGTTACAAATGTAACCAAAGTATTCTTTAAATAGAAGATTCAGACCATAAACTGAAACAAATCAGGTTGATCATTCAGATATTCGTAGACAACCTTAAACTCATCCATACGACTGATTAATGGCGCAAAATCTTCGCGGTTTTTCAATTCAATTCCTACCAAAGCAGGACCTTGTTCGCGGTTGGTTTTTTTGACATATTCAAATCTGGCAATGTCATCATTGGGGCCAAGTACGTTCAAAAATTCGCGGAATGCGCCGGAACGCTGTGGAAAACGAATGATAAAGTAGTGTTTAAGTCCTTCGTAAAGGAGAGAACGTTCTTTAATTTCTTCTGTTCTTGTAATATCATTATTGCCGCCACTGATGAGCGCGACCACATTTTTACCTTTAATTTCTTCCTTTACAAAATCCAGGGCAGCAACGGTAAGTGCTCCTGCAGGTTCTGCTACGATGGCTTCCTCGTTATAAAGTTGCAGAATGGTCGAACAAACTTTTCCCTCAGGAATAAGCAGCACTTTATCCAGACTTTTACTGCAGATTTGAAACGTAATATCTCCTGCCCGGCGGACTGCTGCGCCGTCAACAAATTTGTCAATGTGTTCAAGCGTTACGACCTCGCCCGCCTTGATCGAATCATGCATGGTGGGCGAACCTTCTGGTTCTACACCAATCAATTGCGTTTTTGGGGACAATTGTTTAAAAACGGTTGAAATACCCGAAGCCAAGCCACCACCTCCAATGGCCATTAGCAAATAATCAATCTTGAAATCGGCATCTTTGAATATTTCCAGCCCGACCGTTCCCTGGCCCTCAATTACCTGAAAATCGTCAAAAGGGTGCACAAAAATGGCATTGTTTGTTTTCTGATAAATTACGGAAGCATGGTATGCATCGTCGTAAGTATCGCCCACCAAAAGGACATCAACCCACTCTTTCCCAAACAACCGGACTTGCTTTACTTTTTGTGCCGGTGTAGTCGTTGGCATGAAAATAGCCCCTTTTACTTCCATCTTTCTGCAAGCATACGCAACGCCCTGTGCATGGTTTCCCGCACTCGCGCACACGACTCCGCCAGCCAATGCCTCCGCACCCAGACTTGCCATTTTGTTATAAGCACCTCTGATTTTATAGGAGCGAACAGTCTGTAAATCTTCTCTTTTTAGATAAATATTGGCCTCGTAATGTTCAGATAAATGGGCATTGTATAATAAAGGAGTGTGATTTATAATGCCACGAAGCCGTTCGGCGGCAAGAAATATATTGTCGAGAGTGGGAGCGGAGTGAGGTGATGAAGTCATTAGTGTTGGTAACGCATGTAATTTTGGTTCGAATAAATACCGTAGGTATGGAAAATCCTGTAAGCCGGTATTTTAATTCCGGCGAAAAAAATCAATCGTAATCTAACAAAAATACCCCTAAATCCAAGATCCAGGGGTATTTTCACAAATAGTTAAATATATTTTAGCTGTTCTCAGGACGCAATCCGCGAACCGTTGCACCTGCTAACCACATTTCTGATTCACGAAGTTCAGCTAATTCAACTTCCAGTTTCACGCGATAGTCAGGTTGTGAGTTACGGGTGATAGAAATTTTAGCTTGTTCGCCAGATTTTACAGAGTTGTAAAGTTGTTCGAAAACAGGCTTTGTGGCGTCACGGAAAGGTTTCCACCAATCCAATGCACCGCGTTGTGCTGTTGTAGAGCAGTTTGCGTACATCCAGTCCATTCCGTTTTCAGCAACCAATGGCATCAATGATTGCGTCAGTTCTTCAACTGTTTCATTGAAAGCTTCTGATGGCGAGTGACCGTTTGAACGAAGCACTTCGTATTGTGCAGCAAATATCCCCTGAATTGCACCCATCAAAGTTCCGCGCTCTCCTGTAAGGTCAGACGTTACTTCACGGTAGAAATCAGTTTCGAACAAATATCCTGAACCAACACCGATACCCATTGCGATACATTTTTCGCGCGCTTTACCAGTTGCATCCTGGAATACTGCAAAAGAAGAGTTCAGGCCTTTT
>Ga0247803_1001229_pt1 | contig 13499 bp, 21 predicted proteins | sample UWRJL014104B1_FD_180928 | JGI IMG/M metagenome (GOLD analysis project Ga0247803, IMG submission 180928) | Plant litter microbial communities from Arlington Agricultural Research Station in Wisconsin, United States - UWRJ-L014-104B-1 | ecosystem: Environmental > Terrestrial > Plant litter >...
GACTTGGGGTGCGGCGATGGGGGCGGTCAAAGAGGAATTTGTGTCGTGAGTGATTGAAGGGGGATAGACGAGACGACTGTTAGAAAGAAGGTGGGATGTGAGGGCTGGGAGGCTTGTTGGTGTTGGGGCGGACATTTTGCGGTGGGTTGAAAGGTGGCGTGGGTTGAGTGTGCAGGTATGTGCTGAGATGTGTCGTTGGCGGTTGATAGTTTCGCGGCGTGCAGAGTACGCAAATGGCAGTGCGATTCTACCGGAACCAAACAATGACACGAAATATGGGGAAACAGGCATGGGAAGTGAGAGGGTTTAGGAAAGAATTGCCAGAGAAAGACTGAGGTGTGATTCCGATGTGTCGGAATGCACACGTCATAGACCCTGAACGCTTCAGTCAGATGCCTTTGGTCTCAATATAACCATTTTTAGCTTAAACTTTGGGTTGGATTCCATAGAGAGCGAAATCAAGACAGCAAGATTTGGAATTGCAAGCCTGCATTTTGAGGATGGTCATCTCATTACTCATCAACAATTCTATAGGACAAGACCATCGGACCAAACGACACCATCTCTAGTCAAACGCCCATTCCATCCCATCCCATCCCACCCATCCAACAACAACCAACCCTCAAACTCAATCCCTTCAAATGGCATCTCGGAACCAATCGCTGCAGCATCAAATATCATCAATGTCATCATCATCCTTCTTCCCATCGCCATTCAACCGATCCATCTTGATGCCCTCATCCCGTCGTGAGCGGTTATCGCTTGGCTGCCCAGACATAGCCATAGCCTGCCTTCCCGATTCTGAGCTCTCTAGGAATTCGCGGAGACGCTCTTTGCCAATGTCACGGGCCTGGACGAGCGCGGCGTTACCCATACGGGCCATGGGGCCCCAAAGATTGAGCGTGTAGGTGACGTAGGCGCCGATGCCTAGGAGGATGAGGAAGATAAAGTAAACAGGGTTGCGTAGAACTGTAATAAAAGTTAGTAAATAGGAGGGTACTCTCGGAGGACGGCAGGTGCTTACCGGCCACGATCTCGTTCCAGCCGAGTGCGAGTAGGAGACCGTAGAAATACAAAGGCACCTGTGTCATACCGCCAATCGCACTACGCTTGGCCTCAACATACACACCGTCTGCCGTCTTTTTGAAGCGCACAAGGAGATCGGCTTGTTTCGGGTCGGATAGAATAGTCATCTCTTCCTCAAGACTCTTTCCTTCGTCTTCGTCCACTCCGCCAATAGGCGAGAGATCCTCCTCGTCCGCAGGCAGCACGGAAGCAGGAGGATCGCCGATCCATGCATCGAGTGGAGGTGGGGCGGATGTTTTCGCCAACTTGAATCGAGCAAGCAGAGGAATGACGGTGATCGTTGACTCGCGAGCCTTGGTGTACATGCCCTCGATGTCGTCGGTAGGTCGCCATATTCTAGGAACACCTTGTTCATCGTATCGGAACTTGTCTTCAAAGTTTTCACGTAACTTGAGAAGGATGTTGCCCTCCATGACCTCTTCGTCGATCTTCGCACGGAGCACGCCCCAAGACTTGCGCCGCAACCTCCAGAGCCCGACTTCGACCTCTTCCGGGCTTGCATCGAAACTTCGGGCACGGTCTGTAAATCGCCTTTCGGCATCTTCAACCGTCTCCGTGAAGATAGCCCACACACGATCCCAGATATCCTTCTCGGAAGGTGGTTTGTCGCCATGCTCAGGAGCTCCAGAACCGCCCCGTCCGCTACCAAGTTTGTTGAATTCAAGACCAACCGATTCGTCCAGACGAGAACGCACCCATCGTTCTACACGAGTTGCCAATCGACGCATCTCTTCCTTGCGCAGACGTCCGGACACCTCATTCAAGTCTTTCTGGTATAGGCTCATCTCTTGCTTGTAAGAGCTCCATGGCGCACCCTCTACCAGAATAGCCTGGGCGTCGGCCTCAAATTTCGCCAGAGCTTTCTTTTTCTCGCTTTCTACGATCTGCGCAAAGTCGTACGTTGCACCCTTCTTCTGCCCGCCCTTAACGGCCTGGCTGACGGCGTTACTGAACGCCTCCACGCCGGACTTGTGTGCCGCACTGAGCTGTTTCTGAAAGAGCGCCTTGAGTCGCGTGTCGACCTTGCTCTCCAGTTCTATCTTCTTCCGAGCATACACGCCCTTGTGGTACCGACTAGCGCTGGTCTCGAACTCTTTCAGAACTTTCGACCTCGCAGCATTCATCGCCGGTCCAAGATCCGCAAGCACGGAGGGCTTTCCCGCGCGGGCATCCTCAGCCTGCTTGTCTTCCAGCGGGGTGATCGTCTCATCAAAAGCTATCAGGACCTCTCGCGAAATCTCGTCGCATCTGAATTGTGCCAACAGCTCTTGCTGCGTTGGTAGATCAAGATCCTTGTTGTTGACGATCTGGTCCCAGACGCCCTCGGCATATGCAGGGAAACCATCGGCCGGGATCCTCCGATGGTACTGTGGCAGGAAGACGGGTAGCGACGCCTCGTCGACTAATCCGCTCTTTTTTGGGTCGTTGTAGCCTTCCCTGAACCTTGTACCCAGCTTCTCCACCTCTGCCTCGAACTTCTCTGGTTGTAGGATCTTGTGGGGTAGCGCGACGAAGGCGAAGTCGAAATAATCTTCTATCCGGGCGTCTTCGAGGCCCTTGGGTCTTGATATCGACGACCAAAGTTTGGACAGATCTTGCACGAGCGTGTTTTGGAGGTTGGTAAGGGGCGTCGTTCCGAGGTGGTCGCGGATTACGAAGAAGAGGAGCGAGCGGGGGGAAGACCTATGGCTGTCAGCATGGACGATGGGAAGGACCGGTACTACCTACTTGGTGTCCTTCACGAAGAGCTGCAGGTTGACCTCGAACACCGTCTTGAGCAAGCCCATGTTCGCGCCCTGGTACAGGCCGACCTGGTGCTCCCAGATGTTCACAATCAGCACCTCGCTCGTCGCCAGCGCGAACAGAGCACTCTTGCGCTCAAAGTCTTGGTCCTCACCGCGCTCGCGACCGTCGGTACCCTCCACATCCATGACCAGGATATTCTCCGCCATACCGCGAGCGCTGTCCACGCGCTTGTTCTTGCTCATCCAAATGCCCTTGGTGGTCTGGCGGCGCTCCTGCTCGGCCATGACGCCGAATTGGGTGCCGAAGAGGTAGTTTAGGAGCGTGGATTTGCCCGTGGACTGCGAACCGAAGACGGATATGAGGTGGTAGTTGAAGCCCGCGGGGATGATCTTCTCGACGTTGAGGTACGTGGAGAGGTTCTGGCTGCCATCGCACCGCCATTAGCGACACACGCACACATGTAGACCGCGGATAACCACGTACTTGAACAGCTTGTCCTCGTCGATGACCTGGATGCCATGCTCGTAGTCCTGCGCCGAAGCGTCATCCCCGACGCCGGCGAAGTGGGCGTTCATCATGAGCGAGGGCGCGGACGGGTGTTTGATGTTGCTCGGTCTGCCACTGCCGTTGACCTTGAGAGTGGCCATGGTTGCGGTGCGGCCTGGAACGGCTCAGACTAAGGAATAATTGGTTGTAGGGGGAAAAGGTGGCCGTTGTCGTCACGCGGCGGCGTTACGTAGGGGGGGCAAGCCGCATTCATTCGTCGCCGGCCCTCGCTTAAGTAAACCATGGTGGTGCCTTCCCGCCTATGACGGACTGAGTGCATCACGCCGAACATCTGTCCTTCCTGCTGGCCATCAATGAAACTTGGTCATGCGAGAGTCATGGAACATTTAGTCTGTCACCCACCCCTTTCAAGATCAAGCCAACGTGCTGTTCTGTGCTCACAGCGCAAGATGTTCTGGTCTTGGCATCGACCCGGCAATACTTGCCCCATAGATAACCCGATGAAACTTGAACTTGTTTTCCGCATTCGTGAGTCTAATAAGTCCGGATGCCTCTATGCTCGCTGTCGTCTCAACTAGGTAGTATACAAATACACCATCCACATACAACATGATCATAACAGAAAATCTCATCATCCATAAGTTACACCAACACCTCTGGTCTGGCCGTTCATCCCATTCGAACGCCAAGTCTCCTCTTGCTTCGTCCCCGCCGGCATCCAACTCGCCTGATTTTCTGGCCGGCCTGGAGCCATGTCATCATGCTTCTTCTCGTTCCTTGATTCTATCGGACCGTTGGTCCTGGGATACGCTCCTGCTCCTGCCGACATTGCAGCCGGGCTTGCAGAGAAATTCGGAAAAGGTAGGTTATCCGTTACGAGAGGCAACAGAGTGCCCTGTGTTTTCGATTCGAGCAAGCGTGCCTGCTTGTCCTTCTTCGCGGCGTCAGACGTGCGGTCGTAAAGGTACAGGCCAAGGAACGTGAGGAAGAAGCCGAACACCTGAGTGCTGGTCACGGGCTTCCCGAACCAGACAATCGCAAAACAGATGACGAAAACGCGCTTGATGAGACTGGCGACCGAGTACGTAACGGGCGAGATCATGGATAACAGAATGAATGCGACAATGTTCTGTCCAAAATGGAATGTGCCGTTGAAGATGAATTCCAGGATTAGGCGACCGTGATCGAAAGCGTCTGGGCGATCCGAGAGATCGATTGAAGCATCACGCAGGAAGTCTCCCATAAGCGTAAAGCCTTCTGACCACAACCAAAGTGGCACTGTCATGAGAAAGGCAAGACCAGACGAATAGCACAGCAAGTTGAGCTTGTCCGGTTTCGTGAATCGTGTCGGAGGGAGGCCATCCAGTTCGGCGGCCGCAGCCTCGTTGAAGATCTTTTTCGAGACAATGTTCTGCGTGACGAACAATATTGAACTGGCAAACGCCATTGCCAGTCCCATGAAGTTGGCGTTGAAGTCGGCGGAACACGCCAGCGCTACACCGAGGGTGAGAGGGATCAAGGAGAGGTACGTCGGGATCGAGTAGTGGATCTTGTAGAACACACGGTAGGCGGCCACGGTGAGCAGCGGGGAGAGGCCCTTGATGGTGTGCACCAGAGAGACGGGTATCCGTCGCGTAGCATCGGAGCTCATGACATGGCCGGCGATCTGGAAGAGTGCAAGAGGCAGTGTGAACTTTATCAAGTCTTTCGTCGGTGCACGTATGCCAAATTTGAGAAAGGGCAGCAATTGCTTTAACCGTGGGTATTTCCTAGCGAGCGCAGCGAGAAACAGGCACCATCCGGACACGAAAGCGAATTGTACGATGGTGAGCGTGACGGGCTTCGGCAGCGCCGTAAGGATGGCTTTCGAGGACGTGTTGGAGAAGATGGAGGTCATGTACCAGACGCCGCAGAGCATCTGCGTCCGTTAGCAGGGAGTCCCCATGTGTCGCACTCGCCCACCTACGATCAGTTTGGGAGACACCGGCGCCTTCAGCGCATCTGCGATCTCGTGCGCATTCTGGCTAACACTCGCTTTTCGTGTCCGTATCGTCCTGAAAGCCTCACTAAGACTCTTCTGTCTCCCGTGTTTCGTGGTGGTGGTGGTGGTGGAGGAGGAGCCAGGTGCTGCGCTGTTCGCACGCCCATATCGCTGATCTCTCCGCGGCTGCCATCTGTCCGACGAGCTTGCGCGGCCATTTGCCTGTGGCTGCGGCTGCGGTGCCCGGTACGGGCTGGAGGTGCGAGAGGTGAGGCCAAAGGGCTCCTCTTCGTGCGTGGGCAGCAAGTCGGGCTGGAAGGCGGGGAACTTGAACGTGACGTTCGGGTTGGAGTCGTGCGGCGACTCGGACGCCATCGCGAGCGGTGCAGGGAGGTGGAGGAGCGGTCGTAGGAAGTTCGTCACGCCATGGAGGCTGAGATGGTGATCAGCGGTCGATGTGGCCCGGGGTGCGGCAGTCCTCCCTGTGCAGCGCAAATGGTAACACGCGCAGGTGGCGGGCGGCGTGTGCGACGTCTGGTGCGGTCGGTGCTGGCGAGGAAGTGTACAGTCGGGAGAGAAGAGATGTCTGGCCGTGAGTCGCAATGGCCGGCGCCGTTAGTAACATTGCGCCGCATCCGAATGCGGTTGAGCCATGTATAGATTCCCGACAGGGGTCGAGGCCAAGCATGCTTGACCCAACCACAACCCTTTGCAGTGCGCCACCACCGCATCGCTCCACGCGCGTGTGTGAGCTGTTTCTGCGGCCTCGCGGGCATTGCATGATGTTTACCACCCCCACCGTCGTCTTCGTCTTGTGTCTTCTGGCCTCGTTCTGCGATGCCTCCGACCATGGACGCGTAATGATTCCGCTGGGCCATCGCCAGGACTATGCGCCCCTCACCTTCGCCAACTCATGGGAGGTGCTTGGGCCGTTCCAGATCGGGACGAGAGGCATGCCATCTGATCGCTTACTGACGCGACATCGTGAGGCTGACGATGCATAGAGCCGACGTGGGGAGCGGATCCTCTCGAATACGTCGGCGGGTTCCACGCGCTTCGCTACGACACTAACGCCGAGTTCCGGAGCTCTCTGCCTGCCAATGGGACGGCCAAGTGGAACATCACAGAGGCCAGCAAGGCTACCACCTCGCCAGAGTCTGTGGAAGCATCGTTGAGTATCGGCTATTCAAATGTCGACTGGGATTTTCTCAAAGTCGTTTACGGTTGGGCTGCTGTTCAGTACCAGGCTTGGGTGCGTGGGGAGCTCACCGTACGCGGCAGTGGGACCCAGTCCGTCATCCTGTACACGGACGCGATTCTGGAGTTCTGGGTTGACGATGTGCACTACTTTGGCGGTGACTTCTTCACCTTTCGAAAAGCCCCGCCAGTCCTTCACTTGACTCCCGGAACACACAGAATTGATCTCCGCCTAGCGCGAGATGTGAGAGCTTTTGGTGGCCTTGTCGCGCCAAACATCGACGTTGTAGTACGCGCTGAACTAGCTTCCGGGACCTTGGAACTAGCAAAGCCCGGTATCCTCATGTCGGACGTGGTTGATGGAAAGTTGGCCACTCCAGTGGGCTCCGTCGTGCTACGCAACAGTGGCGAACAAGACATCGAGGTGATCAGGATACAGCCCTCAGACGTGAGACAACCTATCTCGTTGCAAGAGCTCAATTCCCAAAAGATTTTTATTCCGGAGTTGCCGCCTCTGACTGCTAAGCAGAAGAACCAATCGTCCTCCCCTGATATCGACATTGGTATAGTATTAGCCGCTGGTCAAACCCGGCCAGTCGCGTTCATCGTTTCTTTGCCCGCTCGCAATGTCTCTTCTATCCAATATGTCGTCACCTACAAGACCGCTGGCGATAGTCAGATTTCCACTTTGCAAGTATCCCAAAATCTTACCACGACGTCCATCTACGAGCCTCACAAGATTACGTATCTTCATCCAGGTGGAATGGCATCATATGCCATGCTCCGCCCTCCTGCTAAGAACGCAACATGCGGTCCGGGACAGAACTCGAGTCTCCCAGTTCTCCTGAGTCTACACGGCGCGGGACTGGAGGCCGACAATGGGGTGGTAGCTCATACTCTTGATCCTGTGCCTGATCTCTGTGCTTGGGCCATGTTTCCGACGGGTGTGACGCCATGGTCGAGTGATGATTGGCGTAAGTGTATGCTTTCGTGGGAGGATACAAAGGCTAACACAGTGGCAGATAACTGGGGGTTCACTGATGTCGAAGCCGCCGTGAAGACGATCCCGGACTGGATCAAATATGTAGGCTGGGGAGGTCAAGGCGTCGATGTAAATCGATGGATTGTCTCTGGGCATTCGAACGGCGGGCAGGGTACCTGGTACGCGCTCACGCATCGGCCAGACAAAATACTCGCAGCGGCGCCCGTGTCCGGCTATGCATCGATTCAGAGTAAGTTATGAGCCGCCTTGTATGCTCTGCTAACTCTTCAAAGAATATGTACCATACGAACTTTGGCAGCCCGCTGATCCACGGCGCACAGCGATAATCAGCGCCGCTTTGAACAGCTATCGACACGAGATGCTTATGCCAAACGCTCGTGGTATACCAATCCAGCAACAACACGGTCAGCTAGACGACAACGTTCCTGCGTATAACTCCCGGTTTCTCGCGCAACAGCTCTACCTGTCAGGTACAAACTCAAGTTATAACGAGGTGCCCGGACAGAACCACTGGTGGGACACGGTCATGACGACGCCGGAGCTGGTCGAGTTTTATTACACGCAAACTAAAAGCAATAACACTCTTCCGAGAGAAATAGATGAATTTGAGTTTGTAGTGGGTGATCCAGGGGATACAGGGTCCAAGGGCGGAATTACGGTGCTCCTCCTGGAGGACCCGGGCCAGTATGGGAGAGTGCATGTCAAAGGCCATTTGATCACCACATCGAACGTTCTGAGTTTAGATTTCAACCCATCCCAATTCCAAAATCGAAGCCTTTCCATCGACGGCTCACCCGTCACCATGGCCTCAGCATTACAGAAAAGGGGAAATACGGACTCGATAGTCGTGTCTACAATTGATGGGAATTGGTCGTCTGGTCCGCTAATCCAATCTGACGGTGACGCACCGCACCGCTTGGGGAGGCAGCTAGGCTCAATGACGGCTATATTACGCACTCAGGGCCCGTTTATCATCCGACATCTGGGGGAAAACACAACAACACATCTCGCACTCCAAGTATCGCGCAACCTGCATCAATACTTTCAAGCCGGCGCTAACATCATCTCCTCTCCCTCCTGGAGTATAACGATGAACGGTACAGGCAACGTCATAACACTAGCCATCGGCGCCGCTATTGCTCCCAGCATACATTCCGACTTCCCCATTCAAGCAGACTCAAGTGGTATCACTGTGCGTGACTACAATGAAAATCCGCATCACTACGACGGTGAGAATGCTTCTCTTGGTGCGGCATTTCTTCGACCGCTTGAGGACGAGAGATTGGAGCTCGTGCTTTGGGGAAGCGATGCTGAGGGCCTGTCGCGAGCGGCGAGGCTGGTACCTATGATTACAGGTGTGGGTCAACCGGACTTTGTTGTGCTGGGCGAAAGTGCGAAGTGGAAAGGCGTGGATGGGGCGGTTGCTCTGGGGTTCTTCGATTACCGGTGGAAGGTTACGGCTTCGTCGGTTGTTGGGTGATATGGATTGGGGATGGGATTTGAATAGATGTGTTCCCTTTTGTCTTGCTTGGACGTTGGTATTTGAGTTCGTAGTATGCTCTGCTGTTTCTTTAATACTTGTCGTGTAGTTTTGCGTTTGTACGTTCGTCATGTTATGAGACGTACGCTTAATAAGAAATGCTGGGGCGGCGCTAATGAGAGCGCTTGACTGTACTAGTGACATGTTACGAGTAGCCGGGCCCAGAGTTGCTAGCAGATGTCGGTTAAGTGGGGCTTATGTTTAGATGATTGGCATCCTATTCTGGCCTAGCAGGTACTTCTATAAGTTTAACTCCTATTGTATTAGGTTAGAGGCTCTTTCCGGAGAGCAGACTGAGCTGATTTTTAGCAACTCGCATGCCACTGCCATTGCCGCTGCCACTGGGCCGATGCAGGCGCCTTCTGGTGGACAGGACAATGATTATGCAATGGCTGTTGAGGGTGCGACCAAAACACCCAACACGATACGAGATACAAAACACGGATACACATCGTCGAAATACACATAACTTAGGAATCTGTGGGGCATTTTACCAAACATTCTAGCATCTAACTTCCAGTAGGAGTTAGAGGGGGTCCCTCAGCACGAAACTTTTGTCATTGCAGATAGATATACGAGTACCGACATCTCACACGGTACATGTACCAATACTGATATAATGACAATCAACCAAACATCCGAATAGCCGTATTTCAGACCCCGATGACCGTAGTGCCATGAGTGTCCATGCTTCTCAGCCTCAACTTCCCAAGGCCTTCGTGTTCTAATTGCGGAGGTTGAACTTGGCACTTTTGTCCGCTTCGGGACGAGAACGCACCATGACCACCTGGAATTTGCCCATTTCGTACAACGGGATACTTGTGGAGATTGAGAACGGAGAACAATAGCTGCGGGAATGTTTTATGAGAGGGCACGGTGTGCAGTGATGGCGTGTACCATCAGCGGTGTGCAATTAGGGCGTGTGCCATCAGCTGCTCAGGGGACATGGGGCTCGAGGAAAGGAAAATAGCTTGGTATAAAAGACATGGTGCATCGCTGTGTTGATGTACTCACCATCTACAAGCAACTCTCTCTCTTTCCACAGATCAAAACAGACCGTTTCATTTTCCATTGTTTCCTTCGACAAACTCATACAACTCTCGTTTAAATCAGTCGATTTTCTTAACAATCACCATGCACTTCACTACCCAGACCATCGCACTTGTTGCATCACTCCTCTCCGTAGCCGCTGCGGCACCAACCCAGGCCACATCTCCCAATGTCGCCAGAGCCTTCATCGTGCTCCCCGGAACGACCGACCAAGGTCAAACCACATCCGCGCGCAGTGCACCAGTTGAGAAGCGCGGTGCCACGGACAAATTCGGCGACTACTCTGGCTCAACGAGCCAGTACCCCGACGGCTCTGGCACCTACCTCCGCACCGACGACGAGCATAGATATGGCGGTGGAGACAAATGCTGGACCGGTACGTAATCCTCCTGTACGAAATGCATGTGAAACATGAATTGACTTCGTACGCTATCCTTTAGACATGTTCTACGTAACCTCGTCCTATAATCCGAAGACCACTTTCGTCCGCGAGGGCTCCATCGAATGTGGGACTACATCCGAGTGCGAGATGGGCGTCGACGATGGGGTGCAGACGTGCACCAACTGGAGCGTCGCAGTCACCGTGGGCTTCGAGGCCGGTATTCCCGATATTGCTACAGCCTCGGGGAGCGTGACCACGTCGTTTGGTGGCGATAAGTGTGACCAGGCTACCACGAAGAGCACGTGCAAGTGGGATGATGGGGGCTGCCATGCTGTGTGGAGCAGCCAGTCGGTCAAGACGAACCATGGATACATTAGGCGCAGGTGCGATTTCCATGACGGCAAGGGAGATGTGACAGTTTGGAGCAAGGACTGGGATGTTACGGAGAAGGCTACTGCGCTTCATCTTGGATGCAAGGCGTCTTGCACGGATGTCAGCTACACTGCTTAAGCGACGATGGTGTTGGAGGGGATGATGGTGGGGAATGGTGGTGGGACATGGTGGTTTTGAAGTGTTGACTGATTGCATTTCCATGAGCTCTGCGTTTTTTCTGTCGTCTTTATTCTTAGATTCAGTCATTACCAATTGCAATTCTCTATCCTTTTGTTTATAGACAATTTTATCAACTTTTTCTAGTTAATTGTAGAATAGAAAGAGTCACAAGAACGAGGATGCTCTCGCTACCCAATGCTATAGACCAAGGACTGCATCAAACGGACTGCAAACCATATCTGATCTAGACGACATTGGGAGCCACGACATGCGCTAGCACAGTCACACCAATAACCGCGTTTTGACCGGCTTCAGCTCCAAGCTGTATAGCTTGGGTACTGTTTTGTGTGTGCTTCGACGAATGGATCTGAATCACAGGCGCGAATAATTGAGGTGATGGTGCTGGACAGCGTCACGGGGATAGGTGACCAGGAGCACACGGATATCTACACAACTGTTGCCCAACCATTTCGTTGATCTAAAGAATGTAACGCATCTCAAAGTGCAATAGGTTTATTTCATAAGTACACGCGAAACAGTCAATTGAGATCCGGTCCAAAGTCTATTCAATCCCCTCGCCATCTAATATAAGCTTTCAAGGCCGTGGCTATGCCTTCACCCGACGAAGCTATGTCCTACCCGTCTCATTCAATTCAGAGCCATATTTATAACCTGCAGAACCATAGGACGATCAATCGCCGTTGAACCCTGCTATGATTCCAGCATCGCTCACCCGGTATGCATGCTTCACGTGTTCTCGAATCCTTGGAGCTAAGCGTCCGGCCCATACTACCACGACGGCAGTTTCTTTCCCCCTCGGATGCACAGTATTCTCCCGACCATTCTCGACTCACATTGCGTGCATTGCGAAATGTCGATGTCCACATGGAGAGTGAGCGTCAGCATATCACCATCACCCATGGCCTCACCACCACGCTACCACGTCTGCTCATCTCACCTCGACCGATCAGATTCAGTGGTCCTGGGGGGTGAAGCAAACCGGCATTTCGTCGGCTTACTCGACGCCTTGCCATTGCCAGTACTGAGGCGCGATAGGACTCGCGGTGACCTCGCATGGCACCAGTGATTGCAACTGCAGCCGGTCGCCAGAAGCGCAATGCAACGTCCACTAAGCCCAGTTGGGCTGTCTCGAGTGAGTGAAGTAGAGTGGACGGCCACTCGACGACGCGTTCCTGCGGTGAAGTTTGATTTCTCGCGCAAATAACGCGCCGGCACCCAGCCGTCGCGCCTTCCGCTTTTATTGTTGTGCGCCTCAATTGTCCACCCCACCCGCCCTGAGTACTTAGACCCCGTCCGCGACCCTCTTTCCTTGCCTCAACTCTCCTCTTCTTTCCTCCACCACCTCGCTCAGTCGATCCGCCGCTGCGGCTTGTTAATACTGTCGCCCTTGCCATTGAGGTGTTCCAGCAGGAGCTATTTGATCGATATAGCTGCCATCTGTCCCCGTTACCCCTTCGCTCCGGTTCCTGTATCTACTTTGGCAATTTACGCCGCCAGACCCGGTTTGTTGCACAGTTGCAAGGCATCACGCATCTTATCTCCGTACCAGCTCGCGACCTGATATCTCCGGATCTCTCCCATCTACCTACGCTTCCAGCCATGAGCTTCAATATCACAGCCGACGGCTCGCCCACCCCCCGCAAGGCCATGGGCAGGTTTCCCGTCCCCGACGACCTCAGGCTCGATACGTCACCCGAGGGATTGGGCTTGGTGGTAGGCTCTCGCTATCAGCAGCAGCATTACCCTTTCCATCGCGGCTTCAACTCATCATTGACCTCCAATGCGCAGGGTACGAAGCGACCTCTCGGTTCTTCTACTCAAGTCAATCAGATGATGCCGCAGCAGAGCCTCGATGGCTTCAAGGTCTGTCAAGCTGCACATTCTCCCCCGCACATCTACTTGACACTGACAAGTCTAGAAGCCCAAGGTCGAATCGAGCAGCTACCATGACGCTTCCGTTGTTAACTCTCTCTTGCAGCGTCTGAACGAGCGATCTTCACCACAGGACCAGTACGGCTCTTCCAACGGCTCTTCCATTGCGATGACGCCGGCCACGGACGAGTTCGCCAGCTCCACGCCTATGACTGAGCCCGATGCTGTCGTCGTCGAGCGGTCTGAGTATCAGAAACTGCAGAAAGAGCTCCAGCAGGCCAAGAATGAGGTCGCTCGCATGAACCAGGAGATCCACAGCACCCACGTTGCTCGGTCAACCGTCGAGCATCTTGGTCAATCCTCTGAGGCCGACTATACCTACACTGATGATGTCTCGGAGCAAACCATCACGCACTTGCAGAGCAAATTCAACGCGGCTACGCGGACTGGTCACGGCTGGGGCAACGACGCGCGATCCTTATACAACACTGCACCACAGCAAGGCTTCGGAGGTATGCAAGGCGGTGGTCAAGGCCAAGCTCCGGCCCGCCCTCTCATGACG
>Ga0247803_1001231_pt1 | contig 13491 bp, 11 predicted proteins | sample UWRJL014104B1_FD_180928 | JGI IMG/M metagenome (GOLD analysis project Ga0247803, IMG submission 180928) | Plant litter microbial communities from Arlington Agricultural Research Station in Wisconsin, United States - UWRJ-L014-104B-1 | ecosystem: Environmental > Terrestrial > Plant litter >...
GATTCAATTATTCACTAAAAATTTTATACAAAAACGGAAAGAATAAGCCTGTAAGCCGGATTCTGTCTCACTCAACCGATTTTCACCGGCGATATGACTTCTACCATTTATCCAGGATTCCAGTCACCCGGAACCTCTAACGATCTACCCGTGCTAATGCTCCTGTAAAGGAACGGGGACGAGTAGCCCCACAAATTAACACCTATTTGATCTTTCAGCCCGTAAGGTTTACCGTGCCCCAATGGTCGCCCATTGAGCGGTGGTCTCTTACACCACCTTTTCACCCTTACCTGGTATATAAAAAACATGCCAGGCGGTACAATTTTCTGTGGCACTTGCTGTCAACCAATCGTTCCCAATTAATTGCCTTCCCGTTAGGAAGTACGGCACTCTGCGCTGTCCGGACTTTCCTCCCCAGCTCAAGGCTGCGGCGGTAGAACAGCTTATTCCTCTCGCTCGACCACAAAGCTAAGAAATACTTTCCTTTGATTAGCAGTCAATATATCATAAAAAGTAAAAAAATATGACAGAAGACCGCTTTTTATCTTAAAATGTAACTTAAAAACTCTTTAATCCATCTACCCTTAAATTAACCTTGCCCTCAGCAAAAACCACCGAATAAATGTGATTTGGAGTCAGATACACTTTGTCAGGCAATATGTCGGTGAGCGTCCCTTTCAACAGCACGCCGTCAATCAGCTTCAGATTGGAAAGCGCGTGCTGAATGGTTTTCTTGGTGTCGCTGATCTGATCACCAACAGGAAAAACCATCTTGTTTTCCATCATACGGCTGAACTGCCCCTGTAACAACCAACCCGCCGTTTTAAAGATCGTATTCTTTGTATCCAGATCATAATCAAGTCCTTTCAAAGATAATTTTTGGGTGATCGGGTCATAATGAGGTACTCCTTTAAGAAAAATATTTCCATTGATGCTTCCCTTCAAGCCGGCTTTTATGACCAGCTTTTCATTTTGTCCGTACATTTCTATTGACGTAACTTCAACATGATATCTTCCACCCAGAAAGTTGAACTTTTCTCCCGAGAATTTAGCAGTTGCAAGTCTTGCAGCCTCTTCATAGGAAATCAGACTGATGAGCCCTACCCTGAAATTTTCGGGAACTCTATCGACAATCGTGAGATTAGGGACCTTCTGTACGGCAGGCACAACAGGCTTATTTACAGACGTTACCGTTTGGGTATAACCCTTTATTCCTATCACGGAACGCAGTACATTGTTTTTCGCGAGCAGAGGTGTCATCACAATTTCTCTTGGTGAAACCACCAGCCAGGTATCGAATTCTTTTGAAAGCAAAACGGGCTTGTGCGCAAGTTGCCATGCCGTCTCCACACTTTTCTTCAACTCAATGTTGCTGGCAACCTGTTTGTCAATGGACTCCGTTATTTTTTCAAAATTCCGGTTCAACATCCTGCTTACCATACTTTTAATAGGAATATTTATTCCTCCAACCTTTACATTAGGCTCCGTAATCCAGTCATAGCTGTCTACATAACTATCTGACTTCACCTGCCAGTTGGGTGCAATTCCTATTTTTGAAATCAGTCTGATCCGGATTGAAAATTCGGTATCCTTGTAACCGGACATGGTTATACCAAGCGGACTTATCTTATATCCTGCACTCACCCAGATCTTTAAAGGAACTTCAAACAAAAAAGAGGAGTCAATCGCTGCTACTTTGATCGGACTTATTTTCCAGACCTTGGCCTTGATATTGTCGTTGTCCTCATCCTCGTAACTATTGTCTTCATAAATCAGCCCTTTGATCTGCGCATTGATTTGTGCTTCCAACTCCGAAATCGGAATTTCAACCGGGACGTTCAGTACCGACAAATGTTTTTCGTTCTGAATTTCTTTATCCGAATATTTATACTCTTCCATAGGCGCCCTGGGCGAAGTACTGTTTGATTTGCATTGCCAATGACCTAATGCAACGGCAGACAACAATAAAAAAAGTATCTGCTTTTTAATGTAATTACTTGACTTTAACGAGTGTAGCACCGTATCCGAATTTTTCTTTCTGAGCATCTTTATAATACTGAACATGCTGATTTTTGCTCAGCCTGCGATGTAATTCCGTCCTGAGTACGCCGCTTCCCGAACCATGTATAAAGGTGATTTCATCCATGCCATTCGCAATGGCGCGTTCCAGATTGTCTTCAAACGCACCAAGTTGAATTTTTAATATTTCATCATTTGAAAGTCGTGAAAAGTCTGTTTTCAGCTTTTCAATGTGCAGGTCAACCACATTCGCCGGTTTTGGCAGACTGAGTTTTTCCTGTTCTGCAACTTTTCCCACGCTCGCATCGCCCATGAGACTTTCTCTCAAATTTTTCGAAAGATCAGCAGGTGCAGCCAGTTCTTCTTTTTTCAGACTTTCTTCATCCAACTGATATACAAATGCTTCTCTTGCCAAAACGGGTGCCTGCGCTTTACTTTTGTAAAACGATTGAGCTCTGCATTTCAGTTTTTTCAAAAGTGGCTGAGGCAACAGATGCTTTCCTTCACGGTAGTAAAGAATTTTAAAATCAAAAGTCGGCCAGGATTCAAAATCCTTCATCTGCAATTCCGACAGCTTCTGAGAGCTTCTTGGCTGCAAAGCTCCGGCAGCAAGTCCATTGCTGACAGATTCCTCCCAGGCCGTAGCGACAAACGGAAGTATCCAATCAGTATTATTGACCATGTGAACCGTTACAGCGCGGTCATTGATGGAAACGAAAGCCAGAAAAATCCCTTTTTCTGCAAAAACGGCCGAACGGGAAACTATCTTATCGCTCTGAGCTGCAAGAGTTTGTACACCACCTGACTTCACCATACGCTGTGCTTCGACCGGAGAAATCGTTACGACTTCATTGCGAAGAACTGGTATCCGAAAACCATCTTCAATCTCTACTTCAACAACATTTCCTGGCAAAAAAGCATAGATAATACCTTCTTCCTTTCCGTGGACCAATCTTACTTTATCTCCAATATTCATGTTTGTTTGCTTTTAGCTGTTGACGGTCCGCCGCGCTACGAATATCCGCCCGGCTGACTGCTGTTAGCTTATTTACTGTAAATTCTCAATTTAATCAATTATTTTACTTTACTGGTTAAAAATACAAGGGTTTAAAATCAATCCCGTTTTTACTGATCTGCAAAGCGGGAGCTGGAATTTTAATAGAATTAGCCATAAAAGTAATCGTTCTTACAAATTTGCTTCGCGTTTTAATTTTTGTCAGATCTATATCCATAGACAAATAATATTGACGATAAGGTCGGTAACCCATCTCAACACTTTTCGATTTTTCAGCAGAAACCATGTTATTAATTCCATAACCTACTGAAAAGCAAAGCCATGCAGGCCAGTTGCTTCCTTTAAAAAAAGACCTGGGACTGGCAGAAAACCAATAGGTTTGTCCGTTGTAATCTTTCAGCCATCTTTCCGTATACCCTGAACCGAGCAATGCAGGCCGAACCGCAGCCAGAGAGGTATAATGAAACGAAAACTTGGGCTGAATCCTGATTTCATCCCAAACCGCCATTTGTCCAAAAAAAAGAACGGAACCCGCAACGTTTCCAATCATGTCGCCGGGCGAAAACCCATAATCAGGGGAAAACCCATCCAGGATTTCTATGGGTGTCTGGAAAATAATACCGGAGACGGCCCCATAAATTAACATCTGTTTTTTTGAAATTCCTGTCTGTTTGTAGATAGCAGCAGTATGGCGTGCAATCTGGTAGGATGTGTAAACGTGCCCCATTTTGTCCATTTGAAGCCATTCATGGGAATCATCTTTTACACTAAATTTTGTCAGCGGATTTTTATACCAGGATTTGCTCAGCCCGTAAATGCTTCCCAGATAAAGCGCCGACTGTCCTGCGAATATGCCGCGAAGCATGGCGTAGTTTGGAGATTTTACCGGACCTGTATCAACTTTAAGACTGTCTTTTTGAGCTAATGATGTATGAAAAGTTAAGCCTGCTATTAAAAAAACAAGAAATACACGCTGTTTGAAAATCCGGCTACAACCATTATCTATTTTTAAATGATAAATAAACTTCCCTGATAAACTGTACTTATCAATATCCTCCATGGTATTTTCTTAGTCCCCATTCAACTCCCAGCAAAATTACCAAAAGAAAAAACAACCATTTTAAATGAATCAATTCAACCATTTCCTCCGTGCTGTCCAGACGGTCGGAAGGACGGTCATTTTTTAGATTTTGAACAAATTGCGATAAGGCAGAGGGTTTTATGAATGTACCTCCGGTACCCGCGGCAAGTTCACGTAGCATTCCATAGTCCGCCGTCGTATTGTTCATTTCCAAATCCGCATTTTTGATTACAAACTGCCCGCTTGCCTTTTCCTGACCGCTTCTTAATGCCGCCGACGCCTGAAAACGGTAAACGCCTTCCGGCAAACCACTGACATTGAATCTTGGATTTTCGGCGCTGTGGGTATATGTAAACTGGCGGATTCGCCCTTTTTCGTCGGTCAAAGTAAGAGAAACTTCCTGTCCGTAAATCTGTTCATAAATGTCATTGTAAACTTCCGTCTGGAAAACCACCTGTTCACCGGCATCATATTCAGAGCGAACGGGATAAACCCGGAATTTCCGTTTGTCTTCCCTTACGGAAAGAATCTGAATCAGTTTTTGAAAAAGATTATCTACAACATCCTGTCTGCTCGTTAAAGCGTATTCTTCCTGCCTCCACTGCCAGATTCCTTCACCGGCAAGCACAGCCGTTTTTTGTTCGGATGCGGTGTTCAGTACCAAAAGCGGTTTGCTGGTATTCAACGTTCCCACTTTTTGAAAAAGAATCGGCTCTGTTCCTGACGACAAATTATAGTCACCAAAAGGCACTGTAAGAGGGGGTAATTGTTCCAGTATTTTAAGACTTTCCGCGTCCAGATTCAGCATTTGAAAGGCAGTATTGTATCGCGCGGTAACTTTATCCGTTTGCCCGTTTGCCGCATTGATCGTCAGAGAGCGGTTCAGGGAATTGACCAAAGGCACCGCCGACTGATTTCCCAGTATGTACCAAATCGGCGTTTTGGCATCAATAAATTTGCGGATCAATGCATTTCCCTGTCCTAAAACATTGGGGACCTGATGCAGGATAACCAGATCGTAGGGCTTGCTCGTAGCAGGAAGATTGTTTGAAATGGTCAGGATTTGAATATCCAGCTCATAATTATCGTTGCTTTCGATCAGGCTGCGCAAGGCTTTTATATCCGGATGCGGCGCCAGGGCAAGCAGCAGTATCTTTTGACGTCCGTCAATAATATCGACATAAATATCCCTCTTATTGTTTCTTATCGAAGATTCCCCTGAAATCCCACCCAGTTCTATCGTGTAATGCTGAACTCCTTTTTGGTTTGAGGAAGTTTTGAAATCATATGCTTTGAAAAATGCGTCACGGTCAACGATCACTTTTTGCGTTTCAATGATCCTTCCGTTTTGTTTCAGAGAAATCGTTGTCGCTTTTCCTGAAAGTCCGTTCGCAATGAGTTCTGCGCGAATAGGAAATTCGTTACCCAGATACGCGACGCGGTTGTTTACAACATCCTTTATCCGAATGTCCAGTTCAGGAACGGTGTCGCCGACAGCCACTGTACTTACTTTAAACGGATAACGGCCGAAAGTCGGAGAAATTCCCTGATTAACGATCCCATCGGAAAGCAACACGACGTCAGTCAGATTTCTGCCTTCAAAATTACTTTTTACCGTTTGAAGCAAACCGGAAAGATCCGTTTTGTTTTTGTCGAATCTGACCGCGTTCGCGGTCGAATCCGTGTCATCATTTTTTACTGTTTTATCCAAAGTCTGGATACTTACTTCAAAACCGGAGGCGCTCAGCTCACGCTCAGCTGCAATGATTTCTTTAAACAAAGGTTCGCCGAATTTCTTGACTGATTCCGAATTGTCAATTGCAAAAACCACCTTGGCCTTGTCGATGGTAGTTTCAGTTTTCCTGATCAATGGGCTGAGTAATAAAAAGCAGATAAACGCAACAGTGAGCCCACGAAGAACTGCCAGTGCGTAATTCAGCATTTTATTCCAGGAAGGGATAGGCTGATAAAGTAACCACGCGTATGCAATACCTGCAAGCAGGCAGAAAATGATAAACCAGTATGGAGTTTGAAAAAGAAGTTCAGAACGCATATTGAAAATAAGCAGTTTGCAGTAGTCAGTATAGCAAGATACAGCAAAACTGCTTACTTTTTACTGCAAACTGTGCGCCATTGTTTAAACAGACAATCTAAGTTTCTTCTTTTTTTGACGCAACTATTTGGTTTATAAAGTCTTAAATAAATTTCATTTTACAAAGTAAGCCAATTCCAGATTAGGTCAGCATACCGCCATCCACCTGAAGAACCTGTCCGGTGATGTATCTTGAAAGATCAGAAGCCAGAAATACGCAGGCATCAGCCACTTCTTCAGGCTGTCCGCCGCGTTTCATTGGAATGGATTGTTTCCAGTCTTCCACCGCTTTTCCGTCTATCGCATCCGTCATTTCTGTTTCTATAAAACCCGGAGCAACGGCATTTGAACGGATATTTCTTGAACCCAATTCCAGTGCAATGGATTTTGTGAAACCAATAATTCCGGCTTTCGACGCAGCATAATTTGCCTGTCCCGCATTACCTCTGATCCCAACTACGGATGTGATGTTGATAATCGAGCCCGTTTTGGCACGCATCATGGGTTTGATTGCCGCCTTGGTAAGATTGAAAACCGATTTTAGATTGATATTGATAACCGTATCCCAGTTTTCCTCGCTCATGCGCATCAGCAAACCATCGCGGGTTACGCCTGCATTGTTGATCAGAATATCCAGTTTTCCGAAATCGGCAATGACGTCCGTAATCAACTGATCCGCGGCCAAAAAATCAGATGCATCGGAACGGTATCCTTTTGCTTTTATTCCAAACTGTTCCAGTTCCTGTGCCAATGCCTCACCTTTTTCCACGCTGGAAAGATATGTAAATGCAACATTAGCGCCTTCCTGAGCCAAACGCAAAGCAATTGAACGCCCTATACCCCGTGAAGCGCCGGTGACCAAAGCCACTTTATTTTCTACTAATTTCATTTGTTAAGTATTGAAATATTGTACCCACAGGATACATCCTGATCCGTATCGTGAAAGGTGAATTATATTTGGCAAAAATAGGGTATTGTATAGAGACGGGCAAAAAGTGGATTGGTATAGTTTAATTTTTGCGGAAAAGCCTGATGGATTTTGTGTTAATTAAGATAGGATTAATTAAAAATCCCGACGCAAGCGCTTCATCGACGATTTGGCTGATTTGGCATTAATTTCTGTAAAAACAAGTGTAAAACCCTCGCCGACCAGGCGTTGGAAAAATCTTTCAGATTCTTTAACCTCCTCTTCCGATATTTTAGAACAGGATATTCTTGATGAAATTTCAGAAGTTCGTGCCAGAGTTATCGGTGGCAAGGCTGAGATATCAAGCTACATTACTTTCTTTCTCCAAAATCTCCCTCTTTCCAAACCTTCCTGGCATTGTCTTTGTTCAGGATTCATTGGTTTAATCTATAAAATTGACCTTTACTGGTCTGAAAAAAATTTCAATACATGTCAGAAACAATTAAAACTGCGCTGATCACCGGTGGTTCAAAAGGAATCGGATATGGTGTGGCAGAAGCGCTGATTAAAGATGGAATTTATGTTGCCATCACCAGTCGCTCTCAAAAAAGTGCCGACGAAGCTGCGGCTTCTCTCAATAAAATTAAAGAAGGTTATGCAATCGGAATCGAATCGGATGTAAGAAATCTGGATTCCCAGGAAAAAGCAGTTGCGGCTGTGATCGCAAAATGGGGACAACTTAATTACCTGATTGCCAATGCCGGCGTTGGTCACTTCGCCCCTATTCAGGATCTGACTGCGGAGCAATGGCAGGAAACGATTGACATCAATTTAACCGGAGTATTTTTTAGTGCAAAAGCTTCCCTGAAAGCATTGACGGAAACGGAAGGTTATTTTATCACCATTTCCAGCCTCGCCGGAACCAACTTTTTCCCCGGTGGAACTGCTTACAACGCGAGTAAATTCGGACTTGTAGGATTTTCACAGGCGATGATGATGGACGTGAGAAATGCCGGAATCAAGGTTTCAACCATTATGCCGGGGTCGGTTGCGACAGAATTCAGCAACCATCAGCCATCTGAAAAAGATGCATGGAAAATTCAGCCGGAAGACATTGGACAAATCGTATCAGATCTGATCAAAATGCCTGCAAGAACACTTCCAAGCAAGATTGAAGTAAGACCTTCCATGCCTCCGAAGTAAAACATATTAACCGGCAGATCGTAAAATAATTTGCCGGTTATATTTTCCCAATGTTCGCAAACCATTTCGTAAACATAAAATAGGCATAAGTCCATACGATTAGTGCGATGATCAAAATGGGAATTTTATATAATATCAGTAAGGTCAAAACGATAAATCCGATTAAAACCGCCCGTGTCGTATCTTCTAATGATCCGTTTCTTTTATACAAATAGCTGTGAAACATTAAAATGACGGACAAGCCCAATCCGTAAATTTGCAATAACTCATTAAAATCCATTAGATTGTAACGTACGGCGATGAGTGTTTCGGGTAAGATGATCAATGCGTGCAAACTGACAATTCTCAAAAACCGCTTGCTCATGGAAACTGGCAGGGATCTGTTCCAGAGCCAGACTGAATTTTCCCATTGGAACAGTTCAAAAGAAAGACCAATATTTAGAAGATATCCGAGGGAAAGTCCGATTGCGGGCAAACGCAGATCATAGGAATCCGTTCCGTAGTATATCAATGTACAGGCAAAAACAAAGGCGGAACCGGCTTTACAAACAAGAAGCGTCACTCCCTTTTCGCGCACCAACCATTCCAGAGACCAGTAAATCCACGAATTGGGACGGGGTAATTTCCATTTTCCCACACCTTGCTTTTTGTTGACAAACAAGTCCGGATTTCTGATTCTCCATTCTGCCGAGCCGGCTATGGTTAAACAAAGAATGGAATAAAATAGAAAGACCGGCGCCGTTCGGATCAGCAAATTATCCTGTAATGCAATGGAAACCAGGTAAATCCCATAATACAGCAACGGCTGAATAAAACCCAGGGCGAGAATAATAAAACGGATAAAACGCTTTCTGCTGTTCCAAAGACGGGTCAGATAAATAAAACCGTAGTCGGGCTGCTTCCAGAGATTAAGCAGGAAATGAACGCATAAAGCCGTATAAAAGGCCCAAATCCCCGATAAATAAAGCATCCCGAATTTGTCCGTCAGGAAAAACACGGCAAACGCATGGTGCTCACGACCGCTCAGGAAACCGAATAAAATTCCGAGCAAAACAAAAAACATTCCCGCCCGCTGTTTGAAGAATTCCGAAACGGTGGCAACCAGAATCGTCTTCATACAACCGGAATTTGATGTAAAGACCTATCTTTCAACACATAGCTACCCGTTACAGAAAGACCTTCCTGCTGAAATGTCTGGTGTGAAGAAAGAAGAAATGTAACGCCATGGGCATGATATGTTTTGATCAGCGAAAAAAGCGCAGACCTTGCTTCCTGATCAATGGTGATCAGCGGTTCGTCCAAAATGATGATGGAAGGATTGCCCAGGAAAGATATGGCCAGGGATACTTTCTTGACCATTCCAGTCGAACAGCTGCCAAAGGGATTTGTCAGATAATTAATTCCCAAGGCTGAAATCAGCATTTCCGCCTGTTCGGCCGGACTTTGTTTTGCTTCTGCTACGAATGTGATCAGATCTGCCGGTGTGAGAAAGGAAGGATATAACGGCTCTGCTTCACCAAGATTCAGTCGTAAACGGTAGTCAACAGGATTCTTTTTGAGATCAAATTTTTCATTGAGTAATACATTTCCATGATAAGGAAGCATTCCTGCCAAAGTCCTGAATAATGTCGATTTACCTGCGCCGTTTTCTCCATGTATCCAGTAAATCCCGTAATCAATTCCCCAGGAAGGAATATTCAAAATTTCCAGCGAACCATAACGCTGACGTAAATCTGTGAGTTTTAAAACCATTGCCCAATTTATGAAAGAATCTTAAATATCTAAGAAAAATCAGGAAATGGAAATCAATGCCAAGCACGATAAGTCAGAAATCAAATTCATCTTTTAGCACCTGAAGTGCCACGGATTCTTCGTATTTGTAAAGGTCTTTATTAAAAAGTGCATCATGCCCGGCATTTTTCAAACTTACCCAGCTATGAATGGCAAAAGGGTCGTAATCAAAATTTGCAAAAGTATGCCCCTGGTTGTTCAACTGCGAAAACCATTCCACTCCGATGTCCAGCCTGTTTAACGTGCCGAACGGAACCGCTTTTCCTTTTGGAAAAGTGGCCGATTTCGCTTTCGCAAGATTAATCATCGCAACATATTCATTTACCCGGCATTCAGGCAATGGCCATGGCGTATTTTTATCCACAGCTCCCTCGTAAAGATGCGTTCTTGCGCCAGGAAATTTGGTTGACAAATCCATCAATTCCTGGTAAGTAGGCTTATAATTCATATAAGTATCACCATTGCAAAGATTTGCCATATGAGCCGGACAATTCCAGCATTGCCCGATTTTACCGATTGCCGTATGTCCGTTGATCCTTTTCAAGTATTCTCCCACCAGATCGCCGGTAAAATAAACATCGTTATGCATAACAAGCAGGTACTCTTTGTTGGATTTTTCCCAGGCATATTGATATCGGATTGAATACCTGTATTTTTTAAAATATTGAAGGGGGCCGTAAATTTTATTCACCCAAAACCAGAATGATGGTTTGTAATAAACGACCTTACTTCCCAATTTATCCAGGATAAATTGATAATCAGGAGGTTCCGGTTGCTTTTTCTCCTCTATAAAATAAATTTTATCAATCCATTGACCCGAATGTTTCAATAGTGTGTAAAGTGTCACCGCGGTTTGATATGGCTTACCGTACACGTTGATGGCCACATCTACGCTCGACTTCGTCATTTTCATACTTATAATATTGGCGTTGAGAGTCTTTTTATCCAATTCTTAAACGCAATATTAAAAAATTCGTGATTTTTGGCGATACCCGGTACAACAAATTCTACATGATATATACGTTTTTAACCAATACTTTTATTAAGCGGTAAGATTTACATCCTTTGAACCCTGAAAAACATTAATTTTGTAACGTTCAAAAAAAACGGGAGCGCACAAAATGGAGGCTATCGTCAGCTATTTTGATCATATTCCATCCTCACACCGGAGCGCGATTCTGGTGGGCGGAATCCTGTTTTTCTGGCTGATCGAAGGGTTCCGTCCATTATTCCACTTTAAATATAACAAATGGAAGCATGCGGGGATCAACATCTTCTTCACCCTAACCACCATTCTGGTCAATTTCCCGCTTGCTTTTATACTTGTAAAGGCGAGCGAATGGGCAGTGCATTCGAAATTCGGGATATTACAATGGCTTCCTGAAATGCCTTTATGGCTGCAAGCCATAATTGGCTTGCTTTTTATGGACCTTATCGGTGCGTGGCTTGCACACTGGACCCAGCATAAAACAAAATGGTTGTGGCTTTTTCATCTCATTCACCACGCGGATCAAAATGTCGACACAACTACCGCCAACCGGCATCATCCCGGGGAAAGTCTTGTCCGGTTTTTCTTCACCACCATTGCGATTCTCATTGCCGGCGCTCCCATGTGGCTGATTTTTCTGTATCAGTCCCTCTCTGTTATTTTATCACAATTCAATCACGCTAATATCGTTTTACCCGAATGGCTTGATAAAATGATAAGCCTGGTGATTGTGACACCGAATATGCACCATGTGCATCATCATTACATCCAGCCGTTTACGGACTCGAATTACGGAAATATCTTTTCAATTTGGGACCGCATTTTCGGAACATTTCAGTGGATTGAACAGCAAAAAATCATTTACGGAATCGATACGCATCCGGAGCCCTCAGAAAATAATCGTATAAGCAGTCTTCTGAAAATCCCTTTTCAAAAGTACCGCCAATCAGAAAAATCTAACTTTAAAAGAGATCACCAGCGATAATGTCCTGGCTAATTTTTAAAATGAATCACTCGTTTTACCATACTTCTTAAATATTTTTAATAAATTGTGAGCCAATTAGGGGTGATGAGGGGATGTGAAGCCTGCGATTAAGAAACATCGACCCGGATATTAGTTAAACTTATAAAAATAGCAAAATGCAGTCCACTTCTTCCAGCCGTCGGGTATTCCTGAAATTATCAGCGTTTCTTCCGTTTGCACATAATAAAATCATCCCTGATATTGCCAATAAACCACTGGTTGTTTCCACCTGGGACAGTGGTCAAATTGCCAATGCAAGTGCCTGGCCCGTTCTTGAAAAAGGGGGAAAAGCTGTGGATGCGGTAGAACAGGCAGCAATCGCCATCGAAAACGACATCAATTGCTGCGTAGGACTTGGAGGAAATCCGGATCGAGACGGATATGTGACTCTGGACGCATCTATTATGGATGAAAAAGCCAATTGCGGTTCAGTTGCCTTCATGGAAAGGATTAAACATCCTATTTCGGTAGCCAGAAAGCTGATGGAAACAACGCCGCACGTATTCCTTGCCGGTGAAGGTGCCCAGCAATTTGCCCTGGCAAGCGGCTTTAAGCTTGAATCTGAAAAATTATCTCCCGATGCTGATAAGGCTTATAAAGAATGGCTTAAAAAGGCTGAATATAAGCCGGTTATAAATATCGAACATCAACAATCACACCCAAAGGAAAAGGGACACGGGCCCTTCGCGCCAAACCGTTTTGACGACGGATCGTTCAATCATGATACCATGGGCACCATTGCCCTGGACGCGAATGGAGATTTATCCGGGATGTGCACGACAAGTGGGATGGGTTTCAAAATGCGTGGCCGTGTGGGTGACACCCCTATTATCGGGGCAGGTTTGTTTGTTGATAATGAAATCGGAGCTGCCACTTCCTCCGGTCAGGGCGAAGAAGTAATCCGCGTTTGCGGGACACATTTGGTTGTAGAATTTATGCGTTCAGGCCTTTCACCGCAGGAAGCATGTAAAAAGGCGGTTGAGCGTATTGTGAAACCAAATCCTGAACGTGCAAAAACCTTCCAGGTAGGCTTTATTGCCATCAATAAGCAGGGAGAAATCGGTGCTTATTCGGTTCAAAAAGGATTTAACTACACCGTTACCGAAAAAGGCGGAAAAGGAAAAGTGATTAATGCGAAGAGTCATTTTGCATGATAAGAAGGTTTCACGGGATCGCCCATAGTCCCCGTCTGACAGCTTTTCCGCTGTCAGACGGATACCAAAAAAGATATTTTAATCGAAAAATAAATAGGCTATTTTGGATACTTTGTGTAAAAAACGCACTCGTTTCGGTAAAAAATTAACCTTTGAATCATATAAAATTACAATGAAACCCAATACTGTTTTACTTTCCATCCTTGCGCTCGTCTCT
>Ga0247803_1001232_pt1 | contig 13477 bp, 9 predicted proteins | sample UWRJL014104B1_FD_180928 | JGI IMG/M metagenome (GOLD analysis project Ga0247803, IMG submission 180928) | Plant litter microbial communities from Arlington Agricultural Research Station in Wisconsin, United States - UWRJ-L014-104B-1 | ecosystem: Environmental > Terrestrial > Plant litter >...
AGCTCGAACAGCGTCCATGTGCTGAATGCCTTTCCATCGCTTTTGGGGGGTGTTCGGAACAGGCGCGTGAGCTCTGCAGTGTCGATGGTGGTCGCAAAGTTCGGATTGCAGTAGAGTATAAAGGCGGCGTAGGCCCCGTCGAGGGTATCGTCGGACACGTCGCGAGAAGGAGCGTGGCGGTCGGCGGGGGTGTAGTTGGACGTCTGCTTGGACTGACTCGCAGGGGAGATGGCCGAGAAGCGCGGGGAGGCATTGGATGGCGTCGAGGGGGTCTGCGAGGCGCGCGACATGTCCCCATAGAAGGCGTGCGGGAGGTGTTGGCCGCTGAGGCCGCCATTATCGGGCTGCAAGAGGTGGTTCGGGGCAGATTGGTGGACCGATGACATCGGATGGTCGAGGCCCGGATCAATTCCTGGTACCTGGGGATGGCGGAAGGGCGCGTACGCCGGACTGCCGTGGCTGGCGTGCTCGTAATGTGCGTGCGGTGGAAGATGTATATTGTGGTCAGACTCCGGGCCTGCGCCGTAGTCGACTTGCATGATTCTGCGAGAGATGAAGCTTATTATGGCTGAAGCCGGAGCGTGTTAGCTAGCCATGGACGCGACACGGGGGCCTGTCAGTCACGGTGGCAGGCCATGTAGCTTTTCCAACAGTGCGCAGACGATAGGCTGGAGTCGCAGTGTCGCGATCTGATCGTCGTCCAGACGAGGCTACAGAGGGCGGCTGCGGGCCCAGCAGCTGGCGGCTCGAGGCCAGATGCACGTCGCGCTTGCGCGAGTGAGCGGTGCGATGCGCGCGCGCGCCGTCGCGGAGTGGATCGTCGCGAACGGGCGGCGTGAAGTCGTTCGGAACGGAAACGCAATGACGCGCCTGAGGATCGGGTGGGTGTAATTTGTGTAGTTTTCGACGGGTACTTCTTGCTGCTTCGGGTCATTTTGCGTACATGTATGTTGCCGCGAGGGCCAAGCCGCAATCTATTAATAGCTTCTTCTCTCCACCTCCACCACGACCGTCGTGTCCACGCCGCTTCTGACTGGTCCTGCTACAGATTGTTCGTATCCTCATGAAACCGCACGACCCCGTTCCCAGCCGCACCCGCCAATACAACAAGCTAATAAGCTCACCATTGTAGGAACATGAACTCCATGTCCGGCATCTCATCCTCGGCGTGGGGAAGTGGCACTGCAACAGTTTGCTCTCTGCCTCTTGCATCCATGACGCGAGCACGGATGTGATAATAGTCCGGCCATATATGCCCATCTTTTTATCAGCGCGGCCTCGTATTTCCGGACGGCTGAAAGGTCCTGTGCAGAGGTATTTGATGCCCGAACCGCGCCGCGCCCAAAAGTTTATAACTTCGTTGGCATATTGCTGCATGCCAACGCGAACTAAAGATACTTGAGACTCCTTCGGCTCCCACGCTGCGTCATCTCCAATTCAGAGAGCAGGCGGTGATCTACAATAGGCACATATAAGTTTCTGACTGCGCGGAGATCTTTGTGCAGGGCGATAATTTCCTAGGTCAAGTTTATTAACTAAGTTAACGTTTTGGCATGAATTACACTTACTAGAAATGCTTCGAGTTCGATGTGAAGTGACAGGTTACTCGAGCTTGACAAGTGGAAATTGTCACCGAGACTTTCCACGGGCTCTAAGTTGATAGGTGGGAAATGCATCGCCAGCGTCCTTAAGCCTTTGCAAGCGTCCAGGATTGTATGCGGATTCGCCAGCGGAATGATGTCTTATTTCATGGTATAACGTCAGTGAAGCTCATCCAGAGGGATCTTAGAACGTAATCCCTCGAATGAGGACAAGCTGCGCTGTCTCGGAAACAAAACGCAGTTTGTATCCCGAAATTACTTACCCCGGAACACTGTAACTGCAGTTCACACCCAGAGCCACCAGTGTATCCCGATGATGAACGAAGCAGTCCTTGTCTACCAGCCCATACTCAGGTATGTCGAGCCAGAGTGACTCCAGGCCGATGAACGAGCGTAGCAACATTTCAACAGCGGAGAAGACTTCCGTGCTATCGTCGCGGTCTCGGGCATCATGCGATATGTACAAATCCTTCGGGGCGGGTTACCTCTGCTCAGAGATGTTGCGAAGCCTGTGATTAAAGCATTTGCACCGTTGCAACGGTGCAAGCTGAGTGAAGTCAGAGTCTGAGTGTCGATGCGGTCCAGCAAATCGGAAAGATGCTCGATGAAGCTGACGAAATCTAGACTCAACGACGCAATGTTTGACCATCTAGAGCGATGTTCTGCAGGCATTGGGAGAAGAAGAGGCGCACTCAAGTATTGTTCCCCGCTCGCTGAGATTACCAGGTTGTTGAGCTTCTTGGTGTTGTTCATGATGAACCGGTAATTTGCTTGTGAAGCTGGAATGCTACCACGGCGCGACGTTAGCTTCCAAGCCGATACCTGGAAGCTTTAAATCAACAAGCCCCGAAGCAGTCTCTAGACTCTAAGTCGCGCTTGGGTACTGCTGTTTTCCACAGTGCAAGTGTGGCGGATATAAGTCCTGATGTCGGTGCCCACGGAAACAAAATTCACGTCGATAGCTCCAATACCACGATGGGTGCTACCATGACAAGCGGATCTTAGGCAGCTGAGAGACAGTGCTAAAGACAGGAAATACCGAACTGATGTCGAAGTTTTGTGTTAAATTACGAGTCTCGAGTCCAGGCCGAGACAGCTCAAAGTGGTCCGAACTGTACAAGTTCACGGGACTGCGATAGTTCGTTGCCAATGACTAAAGCGTACAAGACGCGTCGTCAAAACAAGCCAATGGGGATATCGAAGTATTGGACAATACGTGCTGAGATCCGCACTGTGTATTGGGAATGATCATGCACCCAGTGAGTTCAGAACCTCAATCTAAACGGCTAAATTCGCCAGCTTACCTGTTCCAGTCCACCTCTTGGACGCGTTAGGTTAGCAATTCGCATTAACTCATCCCGCCCACGTCATCACGCTTGCGTCTCGTGGATGTCAATTTAAGCTTCTGCCGGGCAGTGGCAAGCATTGCCAAGGGGACCCTTGATACTGGGGATACGAGTTGACCTCTTCATTCACGAGACTCCGCTGCCCCGACCATGTAGCTTCCGACAGCCTATTCATCGACGAAGCTGAATGCAAGACAGGTGTGCCCAAATCTCCAGTGTCATCTTCTTAATCTCCTTCTTCATGCGCACATCTACGCTCGTCCAGGCGCGAATATGCTTTTGTTTACACGCTGGTTGTTCCCTACTACGGCTATATGCCGAAACAACCGCGGAAGTTTTGAAACCGCCCTAACGTTAATCAGCTCGGCAATCTATATGCTCCCCGCATTTCATAGCACTGCATGGACAACCCCAGACTCTCTCTGCGAATCCGTCCGGCCCTTGCTCATGCGCAACTTTCGGCTCGATTCTAAGAGGTGGAAGTCAGAAACATGATGAGTACACCGAAAGCAATCAGGTAGAAGTGGACCGGGGCGCCGGTCCTACTCTGGTGATTATCATCCCTTCATTAACAGTCTCGAAATAAGAAACTATATCTTCAAAACAGTGTGATCACAGTAGACGTCGTCACATTAACCGGGGACAAGCCCTTGGCATATATAAATCCAGGTCGTGTTCCCCCTCTAGCAAACACCAAGCATTCACCAAGCACTCGCCTAAGCATTTCCAAGCTCTTGTCGAAGATTGCCTCACTACCCATTATGGTCGCCTTTACCCACCTTGCCGTTGCTTTGTCAGCCGTCGCTGGCGCCTTTGCTGCCCCGGCCGCCGACCCCAACGCCGATGCTCCCGACTTCGAGCTTACTGGCAACAGTCTCATGCGCCGTCAAGACTACAGCCAGAACTACAAGACTAGCGGTAACGTCAACTTCCAGCCGACCAACAACGGATACTCGGTTCAATTCTCCGGTGCTGGTGACTTCGTCGTTGGCAAGGGTTGGAAGACCGGGACCACAAGGTACGTCACGAAACGATTCCAGTGTGCAGCTTTAGAGTCAAGCTCCAGCTACTTGCTTGAGGCTATTGCAATGTTTCTTGTGTCTATATCGTGTGGTGTTCTCATGTAGCGACGATCCCATTCGAGCAAAGCAGGCTAACCTTCTACACAGGAACATCAAGTTCGACGGCTCCACCAGCGCCACTTCAGGCACAGTTTTGGTTTCCGTCTACGGCTGGACCACCAATCCCCTGATCGAGTACTACGTGCAAGAGTACACGAGCAACGGCGCCGGCTCTGCTCAGGGCCAGAAAGTGGGCACCGTCACCTGTGACGATTCCGTCTACGACATCTGGAAGCACCAGCAGGTCAACCAGCCTTCAATCCAAGGCACTTCCACCTTCTGGCAGTACATCAGCAACAGGCAGCAGAAGAGGCCCGGCAGCGGAACCATCACCACCAAGTGCCACTTCGATGCGTGGGCGAGCCACGGCATGAACTTAGGACAGCACAACTACCAGACCCTCTCTACTGAAGGCTGGGGCAATGCAGGTGGTAATTCCAAGTATACAGTTTCGGCCGCATAGGCTCGTCGCGAGACTATGCCTTGGACAGGTCTGAAAACTGGTGGAAGTATTATAAGGACGCTGTACTGGTACTGCACAGGGAGTTATTGAAATGGTCTCCCGACACTCCATTACGGCATGTTTCCTCCTTCTTAACCCATCCTGGCTGGCATGTAAATAGTAAATTAGCGCACGTATTGCGCCGCCCCAGCGGGTAGTGGTTGGCAACGTGGCTAGAACAATCACAATGCATTTCTCATGATCTTTCCATCACGAGACGAGGTATTAGTGTCCTCTTCTCGCTTCGCAGATGCAAGGGCCCAAGATGATCTTGAGTCGGTAAAGAACTGGCTCTTGATATATTGACTGATTTGCTGCCGTGGCTGCTGGTTTCTCAGGGTTTCCCATTCACCTTTGAAGCGGTCTGGAGCATGACTGTACATTCGATCTCCACATCAATGCTAGCTGGCCAGATTGCGTGGCATTCGTGGATCAACGCGTAAGTGAACTCTGCTTAGTATAAGTATTACGAGTAGAGGTGGCATGTAACACTGATGAGGAGCCTTGCTTGAAGGCGGGGTATGTTAATGCACCAATCAGGTACATGTAGCGAGATCCATCCATGGCATCACTCTCGTCGCGGGCCGCTTCATGTCCATGGCATCTTAGCATGAGCAATGTCATCGTAATCTCTGTAGTTAGCAGTCAATGAGACCGTTGAAAATTTGAAGAATAGCGCATGGAAGGTGGCGGAGGAGCAGGGTACGCTTGTCATGAACAGCATGCAGATGCTAAGAGACCAACATGCAGTACTCGAGAGCGAGAGAGATCCGGAATGTCGCTATATAGTGGCTGTGAGACTGTGGAGAGCTAGAGTCGCAGCTGGAGCACATTGGTACGATGAATGAAGTGACAACTGCAAGGGATGGTAAGATGTTAAGGCTAGTTTCACTATGATCCGCCAGAGCGACGCGTCGTTGGAAAATTTGTTCCGTCCCTTTCAGTTAACAATGCTTCATTGCAACGCTTTTGACGCATTTCGACTATAGTCCTTCCTTGTTTTCGCCTGCTGAACTTCCCCGGACCTGTGGGTCTTCGATCCCCTGCCTGGTTGCTTCTCTATGCGGTATATACATCTCTAAACCACGAGGAGACGCCCTCCAGCCCCTCAAAGGCCAGCGATTATATTCCTATTGTATTGCTAAGCTGCTAGTCGTTATGACTCGCGAGCCCGCTACTTCAGAGCGTCTTTAAGTGTCAAGGAGGGCTGCGTTGCCGTCCGAGCATCGCATTGCGATTTCACCTCACACTTTCTGGCGGAAGTAGTAAGCCGTTCGAAGGTCAGATTGGTATGAGGTATGGCTTTGCGTCCTTCGTACGTAGCCCCAGGTATCGCGTAGGCAATACGTCTCAATGGCTTCCCTGCGCTACCCCTCGTTCGCTCTAAACTGCCACCATCGCTGCTCTTCGACACCACACGATCGATATCGCATCCCGTGCAAATGGGTCGAATTAACATCCCTCCGCTCGCCTTGTGGAAGTATCGCTTTCCCTCTCGCTACTGAAGCGGTTGTTGTACGTAATTTGGTCACGATCTCCTGGGCTGCTGCCTAGAATGTCGCGAGCAGCCTTATACCAATCAGGCCACACCTATAGTAACACCAGCGTACACTCCCTGCATGGTGCATGCACACAGCCACGGCCTTATTGTCGACTTGTTGATGGCCATTAAAGCGCACTGCCCACTTGTTGACCACCGAAGTTCACTACTCAACAGAAGATTTTGGGGCCATTTCTCCCAGCCTTCATGCCGCTATAACATCCACGCTTCAACTTAGGGTAACTGGCAGCGGGCTGAAAAGTAGGCGATAAGGCCAAGTGACAGCAGGATCTAATTCCAGCCTGCTAGACGTTCAGATTTGCCAATTGCACACTCTCCTACAAGCCTACTTCCAGAACAACCTTCGCTCTTCATTCTCCAGCGTAACGACTGCAGATGCCAATCCGACTACCCCGAGAAGATTACACGGTGGGATGGATATGCGCGCTCCCGATTGAGCTGGCGGCGGCGCAGAAGATGCTGGACGAAGAACACGACCACCTGGAGCACAACCTTAACGACAACGATGAGAACCTCTACGTCCTAGGTTCAATAGGCGAACACAACGTTGCGATTGTGTGCCTGCCGGGACGGATCGGCAACAACCCAGCGACCGCTGTGGCGATGCAGATGCGGGCGACGTTTAAAAGGCTTCGGTTTGGGCTGATGGTGGGCATTGGCGGAGGTGTCCCAACTGCATCGGACATCCGGCTTGGAGACGTGGTCGTCAGCAAGCCGGACAAGACTTTCGCTGGGGTGGTGCAGTACGACTTCGGCAAGGACACACCTAGTGGGTTTGAGCGGACAGGGTCGCTAAACGCTCCGCCGTCAACGCTGCTCCATGCAATGGCTAGAGTGCAGGCGAACGACCTGATTGGCAGGAGCAAGGTCTCGGAGTACATTGCAAAGCTTGGTGGCGACTTCCAGCGCAGCATGGCGGGGCCTGACGTACTCTTCGAAGCTGTGTACGACCACGAGGGAGGGAAGACGTGCGATACGTGCAACCCGGACAGAAAAAAAGCACGGCAGCCACGCGACTTGGGGAAAGACGTGGTAGTCCACTACGGGACAATCGCATCAGGGAATAAAGTAATAAAAGATGCTTTCGAAAGAGACAAGCTTGACGCTGAGCTTGGCGGCGTACTCTGCTTTGAGATGGAGGCAGCAGGCCTGATGAACAGCTTCCCGTGCCTTGTAGTCCGCGGCATCTGCGACTACGCCGACTCACATAAGAACAAGAAATGGCAGCCGTACGCAGCGGGGGCGGCGGCGGCATATGCGAAGGAAGTGCTATTAGTAATTCCACCAGCACAGGTGGCAAAGACTCGCACGGCAGAGGACGCTATGCAGAGCGGGCCGCCCGTCCAGAATACATCGAGACCAGTTCGCTTGCCCTCACCTGTTGTATCTCCAGCGTACGGTTTGCAAGCATCGGGGCACTCCACGACATCAAGCTCTTCTATGTCAACATCCCAAAAGCGCAAAGGCGGAAAGAAAAACTCGAAAGTAGCCAGCGAATGGTCCCCTGCGGAAGATAAGAAGCTTTTGAGTGTAGTACAGACGACGAATCCGTGCAAGTGGGAGCGCGTGGCAGAGTCTATCGATAATCGCTCTGCCTGGGCATGTCAGAAACGGTATGAGAAGGTGGTTGGAAACATACACACTTGACACGATGAACAACTTGGGCGCTTTTTCATGCAAGCTAAGACGATACGAGGCGGAGCATATTTTCCAGCAGGTGCTGCAAGTCAAAGAGGAAGACAAGGGGGATAACCATATAATACTTGAGATAGTTTACAACTTGGGCAATCTCTATTAGAATCCGGAACAACTTAACGAGGCGGAGTAGATGTACTAACGGGTAAATAATGGATTAGACAAGTGCCTCCGCTATGAACACAAGCAATATTGCAAACAACGTCGTGTTCTTATTACGTTAGGATTTCAAAAGTTATCTACTGTAAAAGCCTAGGTCTAGGTACGCGTAGATTAGCTAAGGTATTAGCTGCTAGTGTAGTAGAGTCGCGTTGAATCACCTGCTTAACCGAGCGATATTCCCGAAACTTGGTCGCCACACGACCGCCCGGAATTGCACAGAGAAAGCATCTTGTCACTCATGACTACGTCCAAATCATGGTTCATGAAGCTTGGTGATCGACAAACGATGATATGATGGCAACAGCCCTCAAACTTGGTTCGTGGTCAGAATAGTCTCAGGGGTATGACATTCACGTTAGACGTCAGATTGTTCCGGTGAAAGGCAAGGCTGACGCATGGCGACACACAGTATGAGGACGGCACCAAGTAACAATCGTAAACAACCTCAAACCAATCACGCTCATCCGGCATCTACGCCATGCATGACGCATGCACACAGCCACAGCCTTACCGTCAGCCTACCGACAGCTATCAAAGCTCATCGCCTGTCCAAAAGACTGATGGAGTGTGGTCCTCTCCCAGCCTGATCCGACCAGCCTCTCGAGGGTTTTCCAATAATACCGAAGCCTGCGATTTAGGTGCTACACCTCCGCCTTCGAATCAACGTCGAAGGCACTGTCAAAGCGAGCATCAATTTTCGGCACTGACAAGTTCACCATGGAAAATGACTCAATTTACGACATTCTTGACGAGTCACGGAAAATGATCCGAATACTCAAAATCCTCTCTACCGCACCAAACATCAGCTGCGAACTCAAGGTCGTTTCGCTCGACGACTCGCCGGTCTTCAGTGCCCTCTCGTACATGTGGGGCGATGCGACTATCACCGAGTCAATCAAGATCGACGGCAAAGCCATTCCCGTTACCGTCAACCTTGCGAACGCCATCCGCGGTATCCAACACCAGTGGGCTGAAGGCGAGTGCTCAGAAGAACCTCTGGATGAACAGTGGCTCTGGGCTGATGCTATCTGTATAAATCAGCAAGACGACCAAGAAAAGAATTACCAGGTCCCATTGATGGCGCATATATTCTCGTCTGCCCGGCGAGTGTTCTGCTGGCTAGGGCCCAAGGATGAAACAACATATTCGGGATTCGAAAAGGTGCTTTCAGCTTCCGTTGAAATTTACAAGCTTCCTTCGACCCATGAGGTTCTTGAAAAATTAGAAGACGAGAGGGTCCACGACCTAGATCCAGAGCTCTTGCATGCGTTTGGAGATCTTGATTGGCTCGAAAAGTTTCACAACACAGATACAAAAGCTGGAATTCGCGTTTTTGGCTTCGGGTTGATGAAAGAAATCTTCGACCATCCCTACTGGAAACGCCTCTGGGTTTTCCAAGAAGTTGTTCTGGCCTCAGAGGCGGTAGTAGTCTGCGGAGCTAGAGCGATTCCCTGGTTGCTTGTCAAGTTGGTGAGGTCCTGGATCGGCGCCGTACATATACGGTATGTAGACGAGGGTCATCCACGGGTTGTGCCCTTACTTGAATGGAAAGAACTGGAACGGTGTTACCACACTATACACTATTGGCGGTTTGATAGCGCGAAAGTAATGGTCAAGAAACGTCGAGTCCTTCATACCAAGGAAGCTTCCACTAGGGACAGAACCGGATTTCCGCTCATTCGTTACGCTCCCTCGTGCCGAGCCTCCAATCCGAAGGACTACGTATATGCCCTTCAGGGTATAAGTGGAGACCGGATACAAACGGATTACAGCGCACAGAAGACGGTGGCCCAAGTTTATCAAGATTACGCCGCACACTGGTTGGGCACTTGCATCACAGATCCAGAACGTTCTTCGCTGGGCATTTGCGACCTTTGGTTCTTGGAATTGGCCGGGGTTGGCTTCTTTCGGCAGGCGTTGCCCGGACTGCCTTCATGGGCGCCGGACTTTGCCGGTGTCGCGCAAGCTATCCAACAGGATCACGGGCCCCTCTGGGTACCGGTTGGTAGATCGGCCGACAAGTGCGTATTTTCCAACAACTGCCCGGTACCCAAGCTTGCGAGATCGACGCTCTCCTGTGTGGCCGTATTCGCTGGGCAGGTGTCAGCACTCGGGCCTTGCATTAATCCTTCGTATGATGCACTTGGTGATACGTTGTGGCGGTGGATGTTTGACTATGCGATGGCATCGACGACGCGTGACGTTGATAGAAGCCTTGCCCTCAAAGTCATCGTCAAATCGCTGTGCTATTGCAGATTTCTTAACTATCCGGAAAAGAAGCGAGGCAAAATACTTGAATTCCTGCTCACTGATTTAGAGTACGTGTTATGCACGGAGACGAAAGCTATGAGTCGTACATACTTCTGCGATTCACTCCACCTAAGAAACCCTCCGAGCAATGAGTTTGTCGTCGTAGATGGTCTTGTTGAGAGATGGTTTGACGCAGCGCCTAGCCCGGAAGATCTCCATGACACTACCAAACTCGAATACAGGAACCTGAAATGGGATTTGGCTAACCTCCGTATGGCCAAAACAAGCTGGGGTGGTGTCGGAATATTTCCTCCTTTGATTCAAAAGGACGACGTAGTGTGCATCTTGAAGGGTTTCAGTCTCCCCGCGGTCCTTCGAAAGTCTGAAGATCATTACACTTTCGTGGGAGGGTGTTGTATTCAGGGGCTTATGGAAGGAGAAGTTGGAGATTGGCTTCGAGATGGTCGGGCGCGTATGGAAGAGATTGAAATTCGCTGAGGCTAGTGCGGGGGCATGAACGGGTTTACGATCTATACAGATTTACCCGCGGTTTCGTCGTTACATATAGAGAGAGAAACTTCGACAATTACGAAAAGGCCCGGATGCGGAGTATAAACTTTGTTAAGTATCGTTATTTACACAGTCTATACTAGGCGTCTCCCTCAATTAAAACACAGAGACCTCTAAACGACCCCAATTATGAACGACATATGAAAGGACTACACCTAAGCATCTACCAAACTCGTGGGGGGTTGTTCCATGCCCTATGTGTAGGGCAAGCCACCTCCCAACAAATATCCCGGCCAGACGCGTCGTAGAATTAAGATGATAGGGGGTATGGTATAGGACAATACGTGCTGAGGCCCATCTAGATGAGCTTTGCAGAGGTAGTATCGGCAATGGATTACCGCATCCCGCAATCTGCAGAACTCATCCACGGGGGTGTCAGTGCGTGATGACTCGTACCAGACTCTCCCGATGCTTCACTTTTGCGACGCCGCTTGTATCCCAGCCTTACAGTCTATCAAAGATCCGATAGCTTAGTTCCTCGAACCGTGGTACTACGAATACCGATCAATAAACGTTCTTTTCTTGAGTTTTGAGCTTTGCTATAAAATCTGGCCTTCACTCTCCACAGTCATTAAATTGTACTAGACACTGAACGTATGCACAAGAGCTTGACCATAAAGAGGCACAGACACATGACCTAGGTTGGGCGTAAAAGATGCGTCGTAAAATTTACTCAGGGTTCAAAGTAATTGTCTGCAATGCTTGCTCGGAGGGGTCTCAGCACGTAGTACCTTGTACTGATCCTAACTGATGTTTTGATTTTGCGACGCAGCTTCTATTCCAACCTTGTCGGGCATGAGGTGCTCCCAGTCGAACGACCACGTGCCATCAGCCTGGAACGGCGTCTTGTGAATAAACTTGGAAACGTCCTCCTGCATCTTAAGCAGTTCCAGGTATCCAGCGACCTGTCCCAAGATGTCCTCCTCGTTGCCTTCGTCTGTGACGCCCATGAACTCGGGGATCTCCAACAGGTTGTGTGGCTGAGCGGCGGCCTTTAACGCTGAGTCATCGATGAGAATCGTATTGCGCTGGTCAAAGCACTTGCCCTCCTCCTGTCCGACCACGTTACGCTGAATATCGGCCGAGGCCCATACGCGAGTGAGGTCCTTGTAGCACTGCACATTTAGGGAGTAGTGCTGCGGCGCAAGTCCAAATTTGTCACGGGCCCAGACGTCAATGAGTTGTGACTTCCTATCCTCCAATCCGATCTCGACAAGGGTCTTGACGTTCTCTGGCTTGGCCGAGGACCATATCATGACGGCGAAATTGTCGAAAAGGTAGTGAAGAAACTGTGGAAGCATAGGTCGTCCAATCATCTTCTTCGGCTGCTTGCGCGGGTTCGGGCGATACAAGAGCGTTCCATTGAGGTCGAGGATGACCAGCTTATGGTTAGGAGGATCTATGACTTCAGGCCTACTTGCAGCCTGTAGCAGATACTGAGCGGAAGGTTGGGGTGCAGGTAACATGATCTTCGCATCTTTGTGCTTCTGCAGCTTAAACGGTGGCTCCACAGCGGGTGCCCTGTGTGCTTTGTTAACTCGGCAGCTGCGTGACCGGTGGAGGATGTCATACTCATTGTTCAGCTGCTGAATCCCATGCGTTGCGATGGGGCCGAAATTCCTAGCTTGAGTGTTAACGCGTGCACGCCTAGGCCATTCTTTGCGCTGGCAACGGGACTTGTCGTACTCGGTAGCTCCTGGGACGCCAGTGTTGACAGGCTGAATGGGCGCAAAAGCGTTTTGCATGCCATACATATTAGGGTAGAAGAATCCCTGCGGGCCTGGCATTGGTGCTTGAGGGATACCAGCATAAGCCATGTACTGGTTGTATTGAGCCCATTGCTGTTGATACTGCGCCCACTGGTAGTAGTACGCTTGCTGCATCTGAATGGGATATCCTGAATAGTGCGCTGCATGTGGATTGAGCGCGTTGTAGGAAGGGTTCGGCGCGCCCGCCGGGGGACCATCAGGATCGTCGGTTTGCTCTTGAGGCGCGGAGGGACCGCCGAGGCGATTCGGGTTACTCATGTTGGCGGTTTTGGGGCTGTTGTTGGAGAAAAGGCTCTCCAGTGAGCCGGACGTCTTGTGAGGGTCAGTTGCGGTGACGGGAATCGGAAAGTGTTGGTGACAGTACCGTAAACCAAGAGCGAGCGTCATTAGGGTGGTGAGCCACGAGGTTTTGGCGGTGGTGAAGAAATGTGCGTGTGGCTAAACGAAGTGAAGTGAAAAGGCTGTTGCGCATCAAAAGTAGGCGGTGGTGGCTACACGGCGTGATTCTGCCTTGCCTGCCGACAGTAACACTGACGGGGCGGAACTACAATTGGCCGGGCCTGGCCAATGGGATGTGGGGCACCGAACTTTTGTTAACAGGCCTATCTACAACCAGCCCGCCCCAATGCCGCTCTCCTCCAAACTCGACCGCAAGCTGCGCGCTGCGGAAGAAAGCTCGGATGAAGAAGAGTACTATGAAGTCACCGATCGGTCCTCTTCAGCGTCGGTAATCGAGTTCGGCGATACTGAGGAAATTCCAAGCTCAGGCGATGATGGCGAAGGGTCTGAAGGTGAAGAGATGGTGAGATCACCCCTGTTCTGCAGCTTCATAGGCTAATATGTAAAAGTCAGAGGAGGAAGACGAGCAAGTGCAGGCACAAATGAGCAAAGTCTCATTTG
>Ga0247803_1001233_pt1 | contig 13471 bp, 13 predicted proteins | sample UWRJL014104B1_FD_180928 | JGI IMG/M metagenome (GOLD analysis project Ga0247803, IMG submission 180928) | Plant litter microbial communities from Arlington Agricultural Research Station in Wisconsin, United States - UWRJ-L014-104B-1 | ecosystem: Environmental > Terrestrial > Plant litter >...
GCCCTGGCGCTCGTACCCGCCCAGGCCCTCGACGCGCTCCTCGAGGTAGCGCGCGCGTCGGCTATCGGCGAGCCCCACGAACTGCTCGAGGGCGCGCGCGCCCACGCCGTCATCGGGTCGCTCGCACCCGCGCCGTCGCTCACTCCGCGGGAGATCGCCCTCGCCCGCGTTCTCCCGCGCGCGGGAGGCACGGCCGAACTCGCCGAGATGCTGTCGGTGTCGCCGAATACCGTCAAGTCCCAGTTGCGCAGCCTCTACCGGAAGCTCGGTGTCGGCAACCGCGCCGAAGCTCTCATCGCCCTCTCGGTGATGGTGCTCAGCGAGGAACCCGCTGGCTCTCGGCGTCGGGGAGATACGCGCTCGTCCGATTGAGCACCGGCCGCAGGAAGATCAGCGGAACCAGGGCCAGGAGGGCGAAGCCGGCAGCCGTCGTGTACAGGGCCGCGTAGTTGTCGGTCGCGGCGGACAGCGGGTCGGAGCCCGTCGCGGCGAGCACGGCGAGGGCGAGTGCCGGTGCGAGGGTCTGCGGCAGCGTCTCGGCGATGTTGAACACGCCGAGGTAGGTGCCCGACTCGCCGGGCGGCACGGTGCGGAGGGCCAGGGCGAGGTCGACGGCGTAGAAGATGCCGAGCGCCATGCCGCCGAGCGCTGCGCTGATCCACAGCTGCGAACTGTCGCCCACCCCGGCACGCAGAATGCCGGTCGCGGCCAGACCGAGAGCCGCCACCACGATGTACGGACCGTACCTGCCGTGGCGGGCTGCGAGAAAACCGGCGACCACGGCGGTGACCACGATGGCCGCCCCGCCGACGAGTGTTGTCACGGCGACGACCGGCGACGCCTCCTCCGTTCCGATCCGCAACCGTGCTGCGACGAAGTACAGGGTGAAGACCGTGACGAGTGAGAAGGAGGTCTGGATGAGGAAGCGCTGCAGCCACACCCACGCGAACGCTCCGTGCAGACGCACAGTGAGCCGCCCGAGCGGGCGCCGCACCCGCGCATCCGTCGCCGCCAGCGGCGGGTCGACGATCAACGCGCAGCAGATAGCGACGACGACGACAGCCACGACCGGCATCGCGAGCAGCACGACGGGCAGGCGGGTCGGCGCGGCGGCGGCGAGTATCAGCGGCGGCAGGGTGCCGAGGAAGGCGGCCGCCCCGAAGATCCCCGATGCGGAGGCTCGTCGGCGCTCGCTCACCTGGTCGCCGAGCATGGCCGCCACCGCTGCCAGCGATGCGTTGTAGGCCGTCTGCGCGAGCACCCAGCCCAGAGTCAGCACGGCGATCGAGTCCGCCGCCGCGATGATGGCGGTAGCGGCGAGCCCGACGATCACGCCCGCGAGCAGCCAGGGGCGCCGCCGACCGAAACGGCCGGGGGTGCGGTCTGACAAGAACCCGAAGAGCGGATTCGCGAGCACCGAGGCCACCGCGCCGCAGATCGTCACTGCCGCCAACACCGACGTGCGCTCCGGCTCGGAGACCAGCCGTGCGATGACCAGGGGGAGACCCGTCACGACGGGGGCGGTGAGCGATCCCAGGACCACGAGGTTGATCAGCGCGAAAATCGCCACCTTGCGCATGCCGCCCCCTCAGAACCCCTGACGATCGTAGTGCGAAAGAATCCTCGCCGTTTCGTCGATCGCGTTAGGTTCGCTGCTCGGCCGGAAACGTACTGATTGCCGGCGGCCGTCGGCGTTGTCGCGAAGTGGCGAAGACGAGGAGTGGCAATGAACCGTTCACAGAGTCCGGTGATCGAGACGTCGTTTCGGATGGCCGTTGTCATCCGCTGGGTGCCCGATCTCGTTCCCGATACCGAGTCCGCTCGAGCCAGCAGCCTCGAGGTGCTCGACTCCCTCGCCGTCATCGACGTGGCCGCGTAGACGGCGATGCTGGAAGCCGAGGAATTCAGGCAGTCAGACGAGACTCGCGGCGCGCGCACGGGCGGAGAGAGGCGTCCCCACGTCGTTGTGCCGATGTCCGGCGTCGAGAGGCGCTCGATCAGTTACGCGGACGCCGACGGATGGCGCTGCTTCTACCCGCTCACCCGTGGCCACCTCACCGCGGCCGAGGCTCGGGCCGTTCTGCGGAGGGAACGAGGCATGCCGGAAGAGACCGCAGAGGAGGCGGCGGCGGCCGAGTTCGTGCTCGTCGTCGGGCCCGAGAGGTTCTGACCTACTTCTCCGGCCGGTCGTCCTTCTCCGGTGACGGGTCCGTCTTGGTGGTGCCGCTCGCGTCTTCTCCGACCTCGCGGATCGACCGGAGGGCGTCGTCGAGTTCCGCCTCGGCGGGGGTCTTGTCGTCGGGCGTGCTCATTCTCGTGCTCCTTCTGGTTCGGCGTTTTCGTTCTGGTTCGGTGACGAAGGTGCGGGGCCGGTGCCAGACGTGCGTCGCGCGAGTCGGGTCACGACGTAGAGCACGCAGCCCACGGCGACGATGATGGCGCTGCGCAGCCATACCTCCCCGCTCTGCTGCGTGAGCAGCACGACGCACGAGAGTGCGCCGAGAACGGGGAGGAAGCTCCAGGCCCTGAAATGCCTGTGCTCGACGCGATCACGACGCAGCACGAGCACGGCGATGTTGGTGGAGAGGAAGACCAGCAGTAGAAGCAGTACGACCGTCTCGGCGAGGGTGGCGATGCTGCCCGTGACGGTCAGCAGCATGGCCACGACGGTCGTGGTCGCGATCGCCACCCAGGGCGTTCCCCGCTTGGGCAGCACCTTGCTGAACACCGGGGGGATGAGACCCTGTGTGCTCATGCCGTAGGTGAGACGGCTCGACATGATCATCGTCAACAGGGCGCCGTTCGCCACGGCGACCAGCGCGATGGCGCTGAACAGCCACGCGGGGATGCCCACCCCCGTCGCCGTGATGACGGTGAGGAGCGGCCCGGTCGACTCGGCCAGCTCGCTCGACGGCACCGCGATCGATGCGGCCGTGCCGACGAGCACGTAGAGGACGCCCGCCGTCGCGAGCGCGCCGAAGAGGGCCTTCGGGTACACCCGGGAAGGGTCGCGCACCTCTTCGATGACGTTGGCGCTGGTCTCGAACCCGACGAACGAGTAGTAGGCGAGCAGGGCCGCTCCGAAGATCGCGAACACGGGCTGCGATCCCTCCTCGAACCGCACCGCGCGCCCGACGTCGCCGCCTCCGCCGCCCAGCATGAGGCCCACGGCGACGACGACGAGCACGAGGCCCGTGGTCTCGATCACCGTCATGACGAGGTTGGCCCGCACCGACTCCTTGATGCCGCGGGCGTTCAGCAGACCGATTGCCGCGAGGAAGATCACCGCCCCGAGTACCGGCGGAACGTCGATGAACGTGGCGAGATAGTCGCCCGCGAAGGCGAGCGCCAGGCCGGCCGCGCTGACCACTCCGGCGGCGAGCATGCAGAACCCGACCAGGAACGAGATCAGCGGCTTGCCGTAGGCGCGTTCCGCGAACACCGCGGAACCGCCGGCGCGCGGGTACTTCGTCACCAGCTCGGCGTAGGAGGCGGCGGTGAGCAGTGCGAGCGCGAGGGCGACGAGCATGGGAACCCAGGTGACGCCTCCGACCTCCCCGGAGATCTGACCGACGAGGGCGTAGATCCCGGCGCCGAGCACGTCGCCGAGGATGAACAGGTAGAGCATCTTCCCCGAGATATTGCGCTTGAGAGCGGATGGCTCGGGAGTGACGGTCTCTGGGGTGGTGCTTGTCGCCGGGTTGGTCATCCCTTCACCGTAATGACGACCCCGTTCCGATTCCTCGACTTGCCAACGGCCGCCGTTTGTGGTGTGCGTCGGCCGGGGCGCAACCCTCGGATGCGGCTCCGCGTCGCACGGTTAGCCTGTGGAACCCGAGTCAGTGAGAGGACGACGATGAATACCCCGAACGCGGAGCCAACGGAAGGCAGCACCCGATTCACCCGAAACGTCGGCCGCGGCATCCATCGGCTGCAGCACGCCTACGTCAACTGCTATCTGCTGGAAGACGAGAGCGGCGTGACCGTCGTCGACACCGCCCTCCCGCACACGTGGCCGTTGATCCGCCGCGCCGTGAGGGCGATCGGGCGGGGGCCGTCCGACGTGGCGGCCGTGGTGCTCACCCACGCACACTTCGACCATCTCGGGTTCGCGGCCCGCGCGCAGAAGGAGTGGTCGGTGCCGGTCTTCGCGCATCCGCTCGAGACGTACATAGCGCGGCATCCCTATCGCTACGCGCACGAGCGCTCGCGGCTGATCTATCCGCTGCGATACCCGGGGTCTATACCCGTGCTCGGCCGCATGGCGGCGGAGGGCGCGTTGAACGTGCGAGGGATCACCGATCTCGAGCGGTTGGATCCGGGTCAGGAGCTCGACGTGCCCGGGCGCCCGCGGGTGGTCTTCACGCCGGGTCACACCTTCGGGCACTGCGCCCTGCACCTGCCGGAGTCCGACGCACTGCTCACCGGAGACGCGCTGGTGACCCTCGACCCGTACACCGGGCGGGTGGGACCCCAGATCGTCTCCGGCGCCGCGACCGCCGACAGCACCGCCGCACTCACGTCGCTCGCAGCGCTCGAGGACACCGATGCACGCATCGTGCTGACAGGGCACGGTCAACCGTGGAGGCTGGGCATCCGTGCCGCCGTGCGCGAGGCGCGGGCGTCCGGACCATCGTGATCGTTCTCGCTACGGCGCTCAGGTCGTGAGCCGACCGCTCTCGGGCAGGCGTGACGCGACCTCCAGCAGAACCTCGTCCGAGCCGGCGTAGATGCCGTCGGCCCGGGGCCAGTGCGAGATCACGTCGGTGAATCCGAGCTCGCTCGCGCGACCGGCCAGCTCCTCGAACGCTCCGACGCTCGAGAGCGAGTACGTGCCGCCCGAGTCGAGCGAGAGGTAGCGGTCGATCGAGCGCGGGTCGCGTCCCGCGGACTCGGCCGTGTCGTCGAGCCGCTTCGTCAGGTCGGCTACCGCGCGCCACCAGTCGTCGCCCGTGGCGCCCTCCGGTCCGGTCGTCACCCAACCCTGCCCGAATCTCGACACCAGAGCGAGCCCCTTCGGCCCGTTCGCGGCGATCACGAAGGGCAGCCTCGGCGACCGGGCCGGCGTTCCCACCATCCGGGCGTTCACCGCGTCGAACCATTCGCCGTCGAAGGAGATGCCGTCGGAGTCGTCTTCCTCGAATCGCAACAGCGTGTCGAGGCGCTCGACGAACTCGGCGAATCGGTCGTGCCGCTGCCGCGGCGTGTACTCCGGCTGGCCGAGCACGAAGGCGTCGAAGCCCGTGCCGCCCGAGCCCACGCCCAGCACGAGACGGCCGCCGGCGATGTCGTCGACGGTGGCGAGCTCTTTGGCGAAGGGCACGGGATGCCTGAAATTGGGGGATGCGACGAAGGTTCCGAGCCCGATGCGCGAGGTCACCGCGGCCGCCGCGGTGAGCGTCGGCACGGTCGCGCCCCACGGCTCGCCCGCGAGCGATCGCCAGGAGAGATGGTCGTACGTCCACGCGTGGTCGAAGCCGAGTTCCTCGGCGAGCATCCACTTCCTCCTGGCCTCCGGCCAGCCGTACTGGGGCAGGATCACGATTCCATGGCGCATGCGCCCAGTCTGCCAACTAATGCGCGAGGGGTCGAACGTCACATAATCGGCCCGCCTCCGGTCATACCTAGTGACGACGGCAGTCGGTGCCGTGGTCATCACGAAAGGACGAGGCGCGCCATGACGCTGACAGCCAGAGGGAAGCCGAGACAGCCGCACGCCGGTTCGTCGATGACCTGGGAGCGCGTTCTGCGGCCGGTGCGCCACCGTGCGGTGCACGCCCTCCGGGTCGCCGCCGAGCACGGCGACACCGGTCGACTGGGCGAACTCCTCGACCCCGCAGTCGCGGTGGTGGTCGAGTCCGGCGACACAGAGAATCCTCTGATCCGGATGGTGAGCGGCACGTACGACGCGGTCCCGGTGCTGGTCCACGGCCTCTCGGCGCAACGGGGGCAGGTCGTCGACGAACGCCCGGTGAACGGGTACGCGGGCCTGGTGCTCAGCCGCAACGACGAGCGCACGGCGGCCGTCACGGTGGACTTCGCCGGACAGCTCATCCGGTCGGTGTGGATCCGACTGAGTCCACAGGGCTAGCGGGGGACAGAATCTGGAGGGGCTGACGGGAATCGAACCCGCATCATTAGTTTGGAAGACTAAGGCTTTACCACTAAGCTACAGCCCCGAAATCGGCGGAATTGCGCCGGTATTCGAGTATTCAGTTGTCTGCGCACCCAGCGAGGAGAACCTCCGCGAGCGCCGAAGAACACTGTACCCGAACTGGGGCGTAATTTTCGACGACCCCGAGCGCTAGGCTTACGCGACAGTTTCGAGCGTATGGGGGAAGCAATGAACAAGACCGGCTTTGGGGAGCGTTTCCGCTACTGGTTCGACGGAGTGATGTCGAAGGGCACGATCGCGATCATCGGCCTGCTGGCTCTCGTCACCGTGGCTTTCATCGCCGTCATCGCCGCGGTCGTCGCGATCTTCCGCCTCGGGCCAGAGGGCGACCCCGAGATGAGCTTCTCCGAGGCGATGTGGGGCAGCCTCATGCGCACGCTCGACAGCGGCACCATGGGCGGCGACGCCGGCACCGGATACCGCGTGCTGATGCTCATCGTCACAATCGGCGGCGTGGTCGTCGTCGCAAGCCTCATCGGCATCATCTCCGGCGCGTTCGACTCCAAGGTCGAGGATTTGCGAAAGGGCCGCTCGAAGGTGCTCGAGAACGATCACACGCTCATCCTCGGCTGGAGCTCGAAAGTCTTCCCGATCGTCTCCGAGCTCGTCGTCGCCAACCAGTCGCGCAAGCGTCCCGTCGTGGTGATCCTCGCCGACCGCGACAAGGTGGAGATGGAGGACGAGCTGCGCGCGCAGCTTCCTGCCACGGGCAAGACGCGCATCATCGTGCGCAGCGGCGACCCGATGAACCTGCGCGACCTCGAGATCAGCAACCCGCACACCGCACGCAGCATCATCATCCTGGCCGAGGAGGCGGGCGACGACCCCGACGCCATCGTCATCAAGACCGCGCTCGCGCTCACCAACAACCCCAACCGCAAGGCCGGCGACTACCACATCGTCGGAGAGGTACAGGAGCCGGCGAGCATGGAGGCCGCCCGCCTCGTCGGACGCCACGAGGCCCACTGGGTGCTCGCCAGCGACCTCATCAGCCGCATCACGGTGCAGAGCTGCCGGCAGAGCGGCCTGAGCGTCGTCTACACCGAGCTGCTGGACTTCGACGGCGACGAGATCTACTTCAGCCGCCAGCCCGCGCTCGTCGGCAAGAGCTACTTCGCCGCGCAGCTGTCGTTCTCCGATTCATCCGTCATCGGCCTCGTCAAGGGCGGCGCCGTCATGATCAATCCCGACGCCGACACCGTCGTAGAGTCGGGCGACGAGCTCATCCTCATCGCCGAGGACGACAGCGCCATCCGCGTATCGGCGCCCGCGGCAGCCGACATCGCGGCGATCGCCCCGGTCACCGCACTCACGCACGCCCCGGAGCGCACGCTCGTGCTCGGATTCAACGCGGGGCTCCACGCCATGGCGCGCGAGCTCAGCGAGTACGTCGCCTTCGGCTCCGAAGTGGTCGTCGTCGCCGACGTCGAGGCTCCCGAGTTCGAGCAGTTCCGCAACATGGCCGTGCGATTCACGCGAGCGGATGCCACGAACCGTGCCGTTCTCGACGGGCTCGAGGTAGCCGGCTTCGACCACGTCATCGTGCTCGCGTACAAGGAGACGCTCGACACCCAGCGCGCCGACGCGAAGACGCTCATCACCCTCCTGCAACTGCGCGACATCGAGGAGAAGGCGGGCATCGACCTCAACATCGTCAGCGAGATGCTCGACGACCGCAACCGCGAGCTCGCCGAGGTCACCAAGGCCGACGACTTCATCGTCAGCGACAAGCTGATCAGCCTCATGCTCTCGCAGGTGTCGGAGAACAAGCAGCTCACCGAGGTCTTCGAGACGCTGTTCTCGAGCGCCGGAAGCGAGGTGTACCTGCGCCCCTTCGAGAACTACATCGTGGCGGGTGCCGAGGTCGACTTCTACACCGTGCTCGAGGCCGCCCGCCAGCGCGGGGAGACGGCCATCGGCTACCGCACGGCTGCCCGGTCGCGCAGCGCTGCCCACGCCTACGGCGTCACGATCAACCCGAGAAAGCACGACGCGATCCGTTTCGCGGCCGGTGACAAGATCATCGTGCTCGCCGAGGACTAACGCCCGAGGGCCGGAGGCGCAAGCCTTAGCCGTGCTCCCGAGGCGCAATTAGCCTCGAGACCATGGCTGTCCACGAACTCTGGCTCGTCCGTCACGGCGAGAGCGTCGCCAACCTCGCCGCGACGGCCGCGGAGGCAGCGGGGCTCGACGTCGTCACGGTCGACCTGCGCGACGCCGATGTTCCGTTGTCGGAAGCGGGGGAGGAGCAGGCCGCGGCGCTCGGTGAATGGATCGCCGCCCTTCCCGAGAGCGAACGTCCGACATCGGCGTGGGCGTCGAGCTACCTGCGCGCCCGGCAGACCGCCGAGATCGCCCTCGAGCCGCTCGGAGGCTCGATTCCCGTCGTCGTCGACGAGCGGCTGCGCGACCGGGAGCTGGGTGTGCTCGACCTGCTCACCTCGCACGGGGCGGAGGCGCGCTACCCCGACGAGATGGTGCGCAGACGCTGGCTCGGCAAGTTCTACTACCGACCGCCGGGAGGCGAGTCGTGGGCCGACCTCGCACTGCGAGTGCGGTCGCTGCTCGTCGACCTGGAGCGGCAGTCCAGAGCCGAGCGCGTGCTCGTCGTCGCCCACGACGCCGTCGTTATGAACTTCATCTACGTGTGCACGGGCATCGGCGAGGCGGAGCTTCTCGAGTTCGCCCGCACCCACACCGTGGCCAACGCCTCGGTGACCCGGCTGAGCCGCGCGGCCGACTCCGGGCTCTGGGAGCTCGACGCCTTCTCGCTCGCCGACCACCTCGCCGCCGCGGGAGCGCCGGTCACACTGCACGAGGGGAACCCCGATGTCCGACCGCACTGATGTACCGAGCGGCGCGCATCCCGTCGAGGTGACGGCCGAGACTCTCGCCGGCTGGCCGCTGCCCGAGGCGGGCGATTCGAAGTACGGGCGCGGGGAGGTCACCGTCGTCGGTGGCGCGCTGCGATCGCCCGGCGCGGCGCTGCTGGCCGGCAGCGCGGCCCTGCGCGTCGGTGCTGGCCGGCTGACGCTCGCGGTGGGGGAGTCTGTCGCCGCGCACGTCGCGGTGGCCCTGCCCGAGTGCGGCGTCGTGCCGTTGAAGGAGACCGCCGGGAGGAACGTGAGCGGGTTCGGCCTCGGGGCCGCATCCGACGACCTGGGCGGAGCCGACGCGGTACTCCTCGGTCCGGGACTCGACGACCCGGAGGAGACGGAGGTCATGGTTCGCGAGCTGCACCGGTTCGTCAGCGACGACGCCGTCGTCGTGCTCGACGCGTTCGGACTCGGCGTGCTGCCCGGCCTGCCGAACGCCGTCGACGACTTCGCCGGGCGCCTCGTGCTCACCCCGAACAAGGTGGAGGCGGCGCGCCTGCTCGAGCGGGAGCTCGACGATCTGCAGACCGACGTCGTCGAGATCGCCCGCCGCTACCGCGCGGTCGTCACCTGCTACGGCGTGGTGGCGGCGCCCGACGGGCGGGTGTGGACCATCCCCGGCGGGTTCCCCGGACTCGGGACTTCGGGCAGCGGCGACGTGCTCGCCGGAGCGATCACCGGCCTCTGCGCTCGCGGGGCCACACCCGAGCAGGCCGCCGTCTGGGCGAGCTTCGCGCACGTCGCGGTGGGTGTCCGGCTCGCGCGAGACATCGCCCCGCTCGGCTTTCTGGCCAGCGAGATGCTCGACGTGCTGCCGGGCGTGATCGCAGAAATCCCCGCGCACGCTCAAGAAATGCGCACAGCCGAACTCCGCTAGACTTGCCGAGGCCAAATTGGGTTGCGCGTGCGCGACCAGGAAGCGGCAGTGATCAGCACGGATTTCCCGGGGCGTAGCTCAGCTTGGTAGAGCGCTCGGTTTGGGACCGAGAGGCCGCAGGTTCGAATCCTGTCGCCCCGACACAGTTAGTAATTTTGCCAAACGGACTGTCAAGTAACGAACATCAGGAGATACCCATCGTGAAGACCACGGTCGAAAAGCTCAGCCCCACCCGCGTGAAGCTCAGCATTTCTGTTACGCCCGAAGAGCTGCGCCCCAGCATCGATCACGCTTACGAGCACATCGGTACGCAGGTCAACATCCCCGGCTTCCGCAAGGGCAAGATCCCGCCGCAGCTCATCGACCAGCGCGTCGGTCGCGGCGAGGTGCTCAACCACGCCGTCAACGACGGACTCGACAAGTTCTACAAGCAGGCCGTCAGCGAAGAGAAGATCCGCACCCTCGGCCGCCCCGAGGCCGACATCTCCGAGTGGCCGAGCGAGAAGGACTTCTCCGGAGACCTCGTCCTCGCCATCGAGGTCGACGTGCGCCCCGACTTCGAGCTGCCGAACTACGAGGGAATCACCCTCACCGTCGAAGAGGCCAAGGTCTCTGCCGACGACGTCAAGGACGAGCTCGACAACCTGCGCAGCCGCTTCGGCACGCTCGTCACCGTCGACCGTCCCGCCAAGAAGGGCGACTTCGCCCAGATCGACCTGGTCGCCACCATCGGCGGCAACGAGGTAGACACCGCCAACGCCATCTCCTACGAGGTCGGCTCCGGCGAGCTCATCGACGGCATCGACGAGGCGCTCGACTCGCTCAGCGCCGGCGAGACCACCACGTTCGAGTCCGAGCTGCTCGGCGGCGACAACGCCGGCGAGAAGGCCCAGATCGTCGTGAACCTCCTCGCCGTCAAGGAGCGCGAGCTTCCCGAGGCCGACGACGACTTCGCGCAGGTGGCGAGCCAGTTCGACACCATCAAGGAGCTCAAGGCCGACATCAAGGCGCAGGTCGCCAAGTCGAAGACCTTCGGCCAGGGTGCAGAGGCGCGCGACCAGATCGTCGACGTCCTGCTCAAGGACGTCGAGATCCCCGTTCCCGCGAAGCTCGTCGAAGACGAGGTGCACCGCCACCTCGAGAACGAGAACCGTCTCGAAGACGAGGTGCACCGCGCCGAGGTCGCCGAGTCGAGCGAGAAGACGTTCCGCACCCAGATCCTCCTCGACTCCATCGCGGAGAAGGAAGAGATCAAGGTCAGCCAGGACGAGCTCACGCAGTACCTGATCCAGGGCGCAGCGCAGTACGGCATGGAGCCGGGCGAGTTCATCCAGGTGCTCGACAAGAACGGCCAGATCCCCGGAATGATCGGCGAGGTCGCCCGCTCGAAGGCCCTCGCGGTGGTTCTCGGCAAGGCGAACGTCGTCGACACCAAGGGCAACAAGATCGACGTCTCGGAGTTCACCGCAGGCTTCGACTCCAACGACGAGTCGACCGACGACGACGGCTTCGACACGTCCGACGCCGCCGCGATGCTCGGACAGGCCAACGCCTCGTCCGGCTCCGAGCGCGACAGCCACGGCCGCAAGGCCAACAACGAGCACTTCGGTCACGACCACAAGTAGTCCGCTGCAACGAAGGGCCCGACACGAGAGTGTCGGGCCCTTCGTCGTCTAGCGTTGGTCTATGAGCGACCGTCCCGACAAGCACACTCCAGCCACGCTGCATCCGCTGACCCAGGCGGTGCACGCCGGCAACGCGATCGATCGGGGCTCGGGCGCCCTGCGCACCCCGATCGTGATGGCGAACTCCTACGCGCTGCCCGACGACCCGTCGCAGATCAGCTGGTCGGGCACCGACGTCCCCCTCTACACGCGCAACAGCGGCGTCAACCAGCTCGCGCTGCAGGCGAAGCTGGCCGCGCTCGAGGGCGGAGAGGACGCCGTCGCGCTCGCCAGCGGGGTCGCCGCGCTGCACGCCGTGTTCTTCACGTTCCTGTCGACGGGCGACCACGTCGTCGTCGCCGACGTCACCTACGAGGCGACGTGGCGGCTGTTCACCGAGCTGCTGCCGGACAAGTACGGCATCCAGGTCACCATGGTCGACGCGAGCGACCTCGACGCCGTGCGGGCCGCGGTGCGGCCGGAGACGCGCCTCGTGCACATCGAGTCGATCGCCAACCCGACGACGAAGGTGACGGATGTCGCGGGCGTCGCAGCCATCGCCCACGACGCCGGCGCGCTGCTCTCGATCGACAACACCTTCTCGCCGCCGTTCGTGTTCCGTCCGATCGAGCACGGCGCCGACCTCGTGGTGCACTCGCTCACCAAGTACATCAACGGGCACGGCGACGCGATGGGCGGCGCGGTCATCGGCAGCGCAGACCTGGTGCGGCAGATCAAGCAGGACGCCATGGTCGACGTGGGCGGCGTCATCAGCCCGTTCAACGCCTGGCTGATCATGCGCGGCTCGGTCACCCTGCCGCTGCGTCTGCGCCAGCACGTGCTGTCGGCGCAAGCGATCGCCGAGTTCCTGGAGGCCGACCCGCGGGTGGCGTACGTCGCCTACCCCGGTCTCCCGTCGCATCCGCAGCACGAACTCGCCGCGGCGCAGTTCGGGGGAGTGTTCGGCGGCATGATGGCGTTCGCGGTCGACGGCGACCCCGACACCCAGAACCGGTTCGTCGCGAACCTGCGGGTGATCACCTCGGCGGTCTCGCTCGGACACGACGAGTCGCTCATCGTGCACGTGGGCACGTCCGGACCGCGCGTCGCCGCCTACCCGCCGCAGTTCGCGCAGTGGGGGCACCTGCGGTTCTCGGTCGGGCTCGAAGACACCGGCGACCTCATCGCCGACCTCTCGGCGGCGCTCGACGCGACGTTCCGGTGAGACCGCATGGTCTACCGTGAGGGGTGATCAGAACCGCTTCCGCATCCTCCTGGCGCTCCGCGCGCACCGTCGCACTGGTCGTGGGTGCCGGTCTGGTGCTCTCCCTCGCGGTGGGCTGCACGTACAAGCCGCTGGTCTCGGGTGAGCTCGAGGGCCTCGCCGACGATCTCGTCGAACTGCCCGGAGTGGCAGACATCAGGCTCTACATCTCCGACTCGCCGTTCTCCGACGAGTCGACGGTGACCGTCGATCTCGCCCCCGACTTCGATCGCGCCGATCTCGATGCGGTGCGCGACGCGACCTGTACCGCCGACCTCCGCAACGAACCCGGGATCACCCTGCGATACGAGTTCGCCGGGGGAGCCGTCTTGCTGCAGGGTCCGATGTCACGCTGCTGGACGCAGCCGCTTCTCTTCGTCGAGGCGCTGCCGGCGTTCGCTGACCACGCAGACGACTTTCGCACCGTCAACTGGGGCGAGTACGCCGACGGCGGCGCGAAGGCCGACTTCGACATCAGGCTTGGCGACATGACGGAGGATCGCGAGCTGTCGACCGACGGTGTGGGTGCGCAGGCTGCCCTGTTGGGCGACGTGCTCGCCGCACTGCGCGACGACGGCACGGCCATCTCGGGGTCGATCGACGGCATCGCCTTCT
>Ga0247803_1001235_pt1 | contig 13466 bp, 9 predicted proteins | sample UWRJL014104B1_FD_180928 | JGI IMG/M metagenome (GOLD analysis project Ga0247803, IMG submission 180928) | Plant litter microbial communities from Arlington Agricultural Research Station in Wisconsin, United States - UWRJ-L014-104B-1 | ecosystem: Environmental > Terrestrial > Plant litter >...
ATCTTCGGGATTTTACGAACATGGATTTTGTAAAGTTCATGGGGGATCATTTGAAAAGAAAAGAAGGGCAGGTCAGGCGAGAGGATGTACTGGAAATGGTATACAAAATGCCTTCTTCCAATATGAAGAACTATTTGTATCAAAACAAAAAGGACCTCACTTTTACCAACGTTGCCGAAAACTGGGGATTGGACCAGATTTCTAATAGTGGAGGCGCAGCTTACTCGGATTTAGACAATGACGGTGATTTGGATTTGGTCGTAAATAATATCAACAACCCTGCATTTATTTACCGGAATGACAGCGAGAAACATTCTAAGAATAATTTTCTCAGATTAAAGCTGGAAGGCGAAAATAAAAATACTTCGGGCCTTGGGGCAAAAGTTGTGATCTACCAAAACGGGAAACAGCAATATCTGGAACAAATGCCAACACGTGGCTATCAGTCGAGCGTATCACCATTTTTGCATTTTGGATTGGGAACAAACAATACTATAGATTCTCTGTCAATTACCTGGTTGAGTGGAAAAGTACAAAATCTTATCAAGCCAAAATCCAATCAGCTGCTGGTGTTGAGCGAAAAAAAGGCTGGGATAACGGAGCCTAGAGAAAAGATTCAGGCGCCCGATTTTATTTCCATTTCTTCACCTTTGGACTTTAAAAGTGCTATTTCCAAAACCAATGATTTTAAACGGCAGCCATTGCTGATTAATCCAATATCTTTTTCCGGTCCTTGCCTGGCAAAAGCGGATGTAAATCGGGATGGATTGGAAGATGTGTACGTGGGAGGAGGCTCTGGTGAAGCAGGAAAACTTTACTTTCAGCAAAAAGGGGGTTCTTTTACCAAAAAAACTATTTCAGCTTTTGAATCAGATAAAAACAGTGAAGATACCGACGCTGTATTCTTTGATGCAAACGGCGATGGATTTACGGATATATTTGTTTGCAGCGGCGGGTACGCAGCTTTTATGCCCGAAGATCCGCTTTTACAAAGTCGGCTGTATGTCAATGACGGTCAAGGGAATTTTACAAAAAAGACGGATGCTTTGCCCAAAATGCTGACAAGCACAAGTTGTGTTCGGGTCGCTGATATTAACAACGATGGCAAACCAGACCTTTTTGTTGGAGGAAGGGTCATTCCCGGACGCTATCCCGAAACACCGGAAAGTTATATTTTGATTAACGATGGAAATGGCAGATTTTTGAATCAGACAAAATCTGTTTCGTCTGAAATTGGCCGGATTGGTATGGTTACGGATGCAGTCTGGACTGATTTGAACGGGGACAAAAAACCTGATCTGATCGTCGTAGGAGAATGGATGCCGGTCACCGTTTTTAGTAATGTGAGTGGAAAACTTGTTAATAAAACCAACGATTATTTTGCCAAACCATACATCGGCTGGTGGAACAAAATTCTGGCGGAAGACATCAGCGGTGACGGGAAACCTGATTTAATAATAGGCAATATGGGCTTGAATACCCAATGCAAAGCAAGTGATGCCGAACCTGCCGAAATGATCTATAAAGATTTTGATGACAACGGTTCTATCGATCCGATCATGAGTTTTTACATCCAGGGAAAAAGCTATCCTTATATCACGCGCGATGAAATGCTGGATCAGATGAGTATCATGCGGACGCGTTTTCAGGATTATAAAAGCTATGCAGAGGCAACGGTAAATGAGATTTTTACGGCAGAAGAACTCAATGGAGCAAAGTCTCTGAAAGCTAATTATTTCAAAACGGCATATTTTGAAAGTGGCACAGGCGGACATTTTACGGAAAAATTATTGCCGCTGGAAGTTCAGATCTCCCCGGTTTACACCATTACGTCGCTGGATTATGATCATGATGGAAGCAGGGACATTTTACTTTGTGGAAATGTAAGTAAGGCGCGGTTGAGATTTGGAAAATACGATGCAAATTATGGTGTGCTGCTGAAAGGAAACGGAAAAGGAGAATTTGCCTATGTGCCTCAGAACAAGTCTGGTTTTTCATTAAAAGGGGATGTTCGTAGCGTACTGGCTGTTGGGAATAAATTACTGTTTGGCATCAATCAGCAGGGAGTAAAAGCATATCAAATGAATACAAAATGAAAGTTAAAGTCCTTCAATTGATCATCCTTTTTTTTGCACTGTCCGGATGTAAAAAGACTGATCAGAAAACACTTACAATCGGTCCTGAAACCATTGGTCAGATCACTTCGCAAATGACGGATGTGATGGTGCATGACGTGACCAATCCACCACTTGGTGCACGTTTTTTTTCATACGCATGCCTGGCCGGATACGAAGTTTTGGCGCAAAATGACCCGGCCTACAAAAGTATGCACGGCGTTTTAAACAACTTTCCGGAAATTAAAAAACCGGACAGCGTTGACACTTATTCTTACCAGTTGAGCGCGGCATTGGCCATGCTTGAGACGGCAAAGAAAATGCAGCCATCGGGGAAGCTGCTGCAAAAATACCAGGACCGTTTGCTGGATTCCTGTCGGGTTATTGGATTCAGTGATGAGGCCATTGCTGGCTCACAAAAGTATGCACTTGTAATTAGCAAGCAGATTTTAAAATATGCAAAAGCAGACAAATACAACCTGATCAGTAATTTTCCCCGTTATGAACCCAAAGAGGCAAAAGGAAGCTGGTATCCAACTCCTCCGGGATATTTTCCTCCTGTTGAACCGTATTTCAGAACCGTGAGACCATTCACGCTCGATTCTGCATCACAGTTTAAACCAGCTCCGCCAGTCGCTTTTTCAGAAGATAAAAACTCGGAATTTTTCAAATTGATGAAACTGAATTATGATGATAAAACGGTGGGGGAGCATCAGGTTATTGCGGCTTTCTGGGATTGTAATCCCTTTGCATTAGACAACAAAGGGCATTTATTGGTAGGCATGAAAAAAATATCACCGGGTTCACACTGGATGGGAATTACGGAAATTGCCTGCAGACAGGGAAAAACGGATTTCGGAAAAACCCTAAAAATTAATATGGCAGTTGCCGTTGGGATGATGGACAGCTTTATGACTTGCTGGGATGAAAAATACAGAAGCAACCGCATCCGGCCCGAAACAGCAATTCGTAAATACATTGATCCGACCTGGAGACCATTCTTGCAAACGCCTCCTTTTCCCGAATATCTGAGTGGGCATTCGGTGGTTTCATCGTCCGTGTCAGTTATTCTTACTCATTATTTAGGTGATAATTTTGCGTATGACGATACCGTGGAGGAGCGTTTTGGATTAAAATCCAGACATTTCAAATCTTTCAACGAGGCTGCAAAGGAAGCCGCTATTTCCAGATTTTACGGCGGAATTCATTTTATGGATGCCATTGATGAAGGCGTGGTTCAGGGGAATAAAGTGGGAAATTGGGTGGTTGGGAAGCTGGAAGGGAATCTAATTGGGTTCAAATAGAATATGGTTTTAAACTTTGGATTACTGGGGCTTGGGAAATTAAAATATTTTTCTTGTAGAATAAATCCTCGAAAGTCAGGATACCAGCTCTAAATTTTCACCTCATTTCTCACCAGCAATTCCTTGGTGTAGTTGTACCCAATATCGAATAATTGTTGTGTTTTTGTGAAATCAAAAATATTAAAATCACATAGTCCCGGCGCTTCAATCAGTAAGTCGCAGCGATCCAGACTGGCTTTTGCTTTTCCCCGCATGGCCAAACGAAAACTGCGGTAAGTGATGGCATGCATATGCCGGGAGGATTTTTGAATAATGATCGGATTGCAATGAACTCCAATAATAAAGTCTGCCTCTTTTTCAATGGCACCAACCGGCAGATTTTGAGAAATAGCGCCGTCCACGAGATCCTTTCCTTCAAAATATATGGGTTTAAAAAGTCCGGGTAAACAGCAGGAAGCCAATACTGGTTTTGCCAATTCACCAGTCCGGAAACGTACTTCTGTACCGGCGTGAATGTCGGTCGTGGTTACAACCAATGGGATTTTTAATGCTTCAAAAGTATTCTCAGGGATTAGTTTTTTCAGTATTTCTTCGGCCTTGTCAATCCTGAGCAAGCCTCCGAAGCTAAATCCAAATCTTAAATATCCGGAAAATCTGGTTTTTAAAAAGATGCTCAAAATTTCTTCAGGAGAATATCCATAAGCCAACAAGGCACCAATAAAAGCCCCCGCGCTGGTTCCGCTTATAATATCAAATTTTATTCCCTGCTCCATCAGCGCTTTGATCGCGCCAATGTGAGAAATTCCGCGGGCTCCGCCTCCGGATAGTACAAGTGCAATCTTGGTCATATATTTTAAACGCGGAGTTTAGGAAGAGTTTTCGCTGAGTTTATTTAGATAATTTCTCCGGGGCTCTCTTAATCACTCTGTCAACCTCTGTGTTATCTATTTAAACAAATTTAACGAAATCTCCTCTTTCCCGGATTTTAATTCCTTTTTCAGTTTGTTCAACAACTGCCGCTTCATATAACGGATCGTGTTCGAAAAGTAATATGTATTTTTCGTCAGCTGCTTTTTGCAAAATAAATTCTTTTTCCTGCATGGTCAGCAGCGGACGTACATCGTAGCTCATGATCCAGGGCAGAGGAATGTGAAACGAAGAAGGCAGCAAATCAGCAACATATACGATTCGTTTGTCCTGATACCGGATTACCGGCAGCATCATTTGTTCGGTATGCCCATCTACGTGAATAAAGTCAATATTGCCAAACGGAGTTGATCCCTTTTCGATGAATTTTAGCTGTCCTGATTCTTTTATAGGCAAAATATTTTCTTTCAAAAAAGACGCTCTTTCTCTCGGATTCGGATTAACCGCCCATTGCCAATGCGCTTCGTTAGACCAGTATGTTGCATTCGGGAAAGTCGGAATCAATAAAGATCTGTCCTGATTGTATTTTATTGCGCCTCCTACATGGTCAAAATGCAAATGCGTCAAAATTACGTCCGTCACATCTCCGGCACTGTATCCTTTATTTCGTATGGATGATAGCAAAGTAGCTTCTCCATGCAAGTCATAAAATCCAAAGAATTTTTCGTCTTGTTTATCTCCCAATCCGGTGTCGATCAGTATCAATTTGTCACCGTCTTCAACCAACAGACAACGTGCTGCCCAGCTGCACAGGTTTTTCTCGTCCGCCGGATTGTGTTTGTTCCACAAAGTTTTGGGCACAACACCAAACATGGCGCCACCATCCAGTTTAAAGAAGCCGGTATCGATGATATTTATTTTCATAAGGGAAAGATCAAGTAAAATCGTCTTAGATTTACATTAAAGGTTCGTATTTTCAATTTTTTCTTTTGAAAATGCTGTCTAAACATATCATTATTTTTTCGATCTACGTCTCTTTATCTGGTAAAGCCTGTTCATTTATGCCAATTAATTTAACCAAATATACCTTCCAGCTGTTTGTATTCATTGGTCTGACGATCTTTAATCTGTCTTATGCCCAAAAATCACCATCAGATTATGTGGAAACAAGAATTGGAACGGCACCTTCTACCACCGAGAGTGCGCGCTCACACAGTGAAGCGGGCAGTGAATTAAAGGGACAAACCATGCCGGCGGTTGGAACACCTCACGGAATGACGCAATGGACACCACAGACGAGGTCAACCGAGACAAAATGTATAGCTCCATATTATTTTAACGACAATCGGTTCCAGGGTTTTCGCGGGACTCATTGGTTGAATGGTTCTTGCGTACAGGATTACGGAACGCTGACTGTGATGCCAGTGTCGGGGGAATTGAAAGTAAACCCTGAATTAAGATCATCTGCTTTTGTTCATGAGAAGGAAAAAACATCACCGGATTACTACGGAGTCTGGCTCGAGGACTATCAGATTCAGGCCGAAGTGACGGCGTCACCACGTTCGGCCATGATGCGCTTTCGTTTTGAAAGTGGTGAAGAAAATTTTATTGTCATAGAGCCAAACAGTGATGAAGGAGAAGGATTTGTAGAGGTTTTGCCAGAAAAAGGTGAGATAATCGGTTATAATCCGGTGCATAGAATTTATCAGGGTTCTGGCCAGGCGGCGGGTTTCAGCGGTTATTTTGTTTTGAAATTTGATAAAAAAATAACCCAGTTTGGCGTCTGGAAGGATGATACGATCGTTCCGATGGGAAGGTTATTGCAGGGAAAAGGAAAGCGGGAAAAGTTGGGAGCCTATATTGGTTTTGGAAATAGTAAACAGATGGTTTCTGTGCAAATTGGAACATCATTTACCAATATGGAAGGTGCAAGGGCAAATCTTGAAAGAGAGTTGAAGGGAAAGACTTTTGAAGTAATTCAGGCCGCTACTAAAAAGTCCTGGGATGAAGCATTAGGAAAAGTACAGGTAAAAGGCAGTGAAAATGATAAAATTTTGTTTTACAGTGCTTTATACAGAACGAAACTTTCACCCAGACTTTATTCGGATGTGGACGGCAAATATCCGTCTTTCGCTGGTGGAACGCCATTGCAAAAAGCAGAAGGTTTTGATTATTACTGCGATTACAGCATGTGGGATACTTTTCGGGCAGCTATGCCACTGCACCACTTATTGGAACCAAAACAGTCCGGTGATATGATGCAGTCGTTGATAAAAAAAGCAGAACAGGGAGGCTGGATGCCCATTTTCCCAATCTGGAACCATTATACAGCTGCAATGATTGGGGATCATTCTACTTCTGTGATTGCCGATGCTTATGTGAAAAACATCAGGAATTTTGATTTGCAATCGGCTTACGCCTCATTGCGTAAGAATGCTTTTGACATCAATTCGGATCCGAAAAGTTATGCTTCCGGCAAAGGGCGTCGGGGAATGGATTCGTATTTGAAGTACGGTTATGTTCCCTTGGAAGATAGTGTCTGGCAGGCTTTTCATAAGCGCGAGCAGGTTTCAAGAACGCTGGAATATGCCTATGACGATTTTTGTTTGTCTGTGCTTGCTTCCGGTCTGGGTCATAACGAAGATGCTGCGGTTTTACGAAAACATGCGATGAATTATCAGCATGTGATAGATCCGTCAACAGGCTATGCGCGTGGGCGTTATGCCGACGGAAGCTGGATAAAACCATTTGATCCATTTGTAAAACGTTCGCCTTTCATTACAGAGGGATCGCCTGCACAATACACGTGGTTTGTGCCTCAGGATGTGGCTGGTCTGGAAAAAATAATGGGTGGAAATCATGCATTTGTCAATAAGCTCGATACGCTTTTTGAACAGGGGCATTACTGGCATGGCAATGAACCCAATCATCAGATTGCTTATTTGTATGCGTTTGCGGGGCAGCCCTGGAAAACACAAAAATGGGTCAGGAAGATTATCCGCGACGAATATGATAACGGAATGGGTGGTTTGAGCGGAAATGAGGATGGCGGTCAAATGTCTGCATGGCTTGCTTTTAGTATGATGGGCTTTTATCCCGTTACGCCCGGTACACCGGTTTACGTTTTAGGAAGTCCTGTCTTTGAAGAAATAACGCTCCATACGGGCAAAGGCAAAAAGTTTGTAATCGAAGCAAAAGGTGTTTCGGATCATGCTGTATATGTTCAATCTGCTACATTAAATGGCAAAGCTTTTACAAAAAGCTATTTGCTGCATGACGAACTTACGAACGGCGGGAAACTGGTTTTACAAATGGGAACCAAACCCAGTGAAAAATGGGGTACGGGCCCAAATGATATGCCGCCATCCCTGTCAAAATAGTATTAAGATGGCTTTTTTTTGTTTTGCATAATGAAAAGTTATTATTGGATAAATAACGAAAAATAGAAACATTATTCTGGTATATTTATTTATTGCAATATAAAATTTGTAAAGGGCGGTGTTGTTCATTAATTTTCGATTGAATCCATTTTCCTTAGCTCATCTAATGAATCGTAGAAATTTTTTCGAAAAAGCACTACCCGCCAGTCTTGCAGTAGGTGCGCTCGCCACCTCCTGTGCTCCAAAAGGACAGCAATTATATCCGGACAAACATTTTTACATCAATCGCGGTTATCATCAGATCCCTAAGCTTCGGCTCTCGATGGACCGGATTGTGAAAGAAACGGTTGGGTTGCGCCCTTTTCGTCCTTCCGGTCCGAGACTTGACGTGGAGCAACTGGGGAGCAAAACGATTGTTCACAATTATGGGCATGGCGGTAGCGGCTGGTCATTGTCGTGGGGAACAGGAAATATTGCAAGAAATAACGTTCTGGCTACGGGAGAGAAGAAAATTGCCTTATTAGGTTGTGGAACTGTCGGAATTGCAACAGCAAGATTGTTGCAGGAAAGTGGCTGCGAAGTTACGATTTATACCAAAGATGTTCCCCCGAATATTACCAGTAATCTGGCTACCGGAACATGGTCGCCAGCTTCCCGGGTTTGTGATGTCAAAGTCGCAAAACCCGAATTTAAGAAAGTTTGGGAAGATGCCTGCCGGTACTCTTTTCGCAGGTTTCAGTTTATGCTTGGCCTGGATGATATCGCCTGCTGGGCCGAAGAATATGGTGTTTTTGAGAAGGAGCCGGTTTACATTCCGGGAGCGGGAGGTGAGGATTTTGACATCCATGGTTTAATACCTGAGCGAGTGAAATTGACCGAAAAAGAGCATCCCTTCAAAGCCGGTCACGTGACGAGAAGGACGAACCTGATGTTTAATATTCCGTCCTATTTAAGACATAATCTGAACGACTTTCTGATGTTTGGTGGAAAAGTTAAAATTCATGAGATCAAAAAGCTGGAAGACATTGATGCCTTGTCAGAGAAAGTGATAGTCAATTGTATGGGATTGGGTGCAAAGCCGATATTTAATGACTCAGAATTAACGCCGGTTTCAGGACAGCTTTCGTGCCTGATTCCGCAGGCTGATGTCAACTATAAATTGTACACCCAGGGAGCGAACTTCATTTCAAGAAAAGATGGAATTTATATCGGCAGCAATGGAATTGTGGGGAATTGGGATACGACGCCAAGCAAAGAGCAAACTGAAAAAACGGTTGGTATTCTTCAAAAACTGATGATGGAAATGAAGGGGTAGGGAAATGAGAAATTGAAATAATCCTGAGAGGGTTTCATATCCTGGCCCCGGGCACTGCCCGGGGTTTTTTTAATTTGTAGCGTTATCCTGCGCCAGATATCTCCTTCTTATGTCATTAATCAGGAATTTTTTTTGCGCTGTAAAACTTTCGGGATGCATGGTCTGGAACAACTCACTCCATTCCTTAAACCGTTTATGATCCGCTTCCTTAAAAGCGATTACATCTATTTTTTTTTGTGACAGATATTCTTCGAACTCCATTCTCCCTGTTTTTTTGATGCAATATATCAGTTTATTAAACGCCAGCCAATAAAGCATTCCCGCGGCATTTGAGATCGAGGTAAAGTGCAGTGATTATGATAGGTTTTTGGTATTCCTTTCATACCTTCACGTTTGGGCGATCAACGTATTTAAGATCAAAATGCCAGACGATTTTCTAACACTATACGTAAAAAATAAATGATAATAGACCTCCGTAGTGATACGGTAACAAAACCTACTACCCTGATGCAGGAGGCAATGTGGGCAGCAGAAGTTGGAGACGATGTAATGGGTGATGACCCGACTGTCAATGCTTTACAGGAAAAAGCTGCACGGCTTTTCGGAATGGAAGAAGCCTTGTTTTGTCCTTCCGGCACAATGACAAACCAGCTTGCCATTCGCGCTCATACACAGCCGGGAAGCGATGTGATTTGTGATAAAAATTCGCATATTTACCTGTATGAAGGCGGAGGCATTATGCTCAATTCGCTTTCTTCGGTAAAGTTGCTGGATGGAAACCGGGGAAGAATTACAGCAGAGCAAATTGCCGATGCGATCAGTCCCGAAAACGATATACATTCAACGGTTACGCGTCTTATTTCATTGGAAAACACGATGAATAAGGGCGGTGGTTCATATTATGACATCAATGACATCAAATCGATCCGTCAAATTTGCTGGGACCGGAAAATACCACTGCATCTGGATGGAGCCCGACTATTTAATGCGCTCGTAGAAACCGGTGAAACTCCACGACAGTATGGTCAGTTGTTCGACAGCATCAGCATATGCCTGTCAAAAGGATTGGGTTGTCCGGTTGGTTCGTTACTGCTTGGTTCAAAGCAAATTATAACCAGAGCGCGGCGTTTCAGGAAAGTAATGGGTGGCGGCTGGCGGCAGGCCGGTTTTCTGGCTGCGGCAGGAATTTATGCGCTCGATAATCATGTGGGCCGTTTGAAAGAAGATCACGTACGAGCACGCGCGATTGGTCAGATTTTTGATGGCAAATCAGAAGTAAAAGAGGTGTTCCCGGTAGATACCAATATTGTAATCATCCGTTTAAATGATTCAATTTCAGAAAGTGATTACGTCAAAAACCTGGGGTCGATGGATATCAGAGCAGTAACTTTTGGCAAAAATCTGGTACGTTTTGTAACACACCTGGATTTTACGGATGATCATTTAACAGAAATGAGAAAAAGACTCGCATAAAAAAAGTGGAAGCTGTCCGGCACTTTCCGGCGCAGCCTCCACTTTTTAGCTGATGGTTGATAGCTAATTCATAACCGGCAGTAAAGCATATTTTTTTCCATAATCCATCATTTGTCTGAAAAAGGATTCAGGATATTCCAGTTTTATGTCCGTAATTTCTTCACCTTCCATAACCGGCGTCAGACGGGGCTGGATAAACCCTTTATACGGTTTCACATTCAGTTTGGCATATCTTTCCAGCACTTCTTTGTGCAATTGCTGGTTTACTTTTACCCCATAAGTTTCAACAAGATTTTTTCCGGCCTCATAATCACCTTCGGATTTTATACGTTGAATTTCTTTCAGCAATTCTCCAAATAAAGTACGTAGCTTATTGTAATCGTTTACCTGAACGTAAGTCTTTCCATTCTTTTTGACAAATTCTACAACGTTGTCTTTTTTACCCTTTTCATAAACCCAATAAGCGTTCATCGCCCGGTTTCGCATGTGCGCTTCTTCAATGTTGTCTCCCAGTTTCAGGCGCGTAAGCTGAGTCATCAACCCACCCATCATGTAGGTGTCATACTCTGCTTTGCCAACTTCCAGCGAGGGCATTACGCCGATATCTATCAGCTTTTTATCCAGAATATAATAAAGCGCAACAAGGTCTGCGCGTGCTTCTTCCAGACAGGATGCATAGCTTTTCAGGGTTTTGTCAGGAGTTCCCACGCCCGGATTTAATTGTCCTGATGCGTGGCCAATGCATTCGTGCATATCCGTATGCAGGTCACTCGACAAATTTCCGTATTCTTTTATCCTTTTCAGTGTTTCGGGATTGCCGGTAAATTCATCCAAAACGCCGCTTCCTTTTCCGGATTCATTGTATGCGTGCACAATGTTACTCAATGAAACGGATTTTGAGCCATGATCCTTTCTGACCCAATCCGAATTGGGAAGGTTAATGCCTATGGGCGTATTGGGTGCTGCATCTCCACTTTCTACGATAACCGTAATGGCTTTCGCGCTGATTCCCTTCACCTTTTTCTTCTTATTGGCTGCCAAAAGCGGGGAGTTATCTTCAAACCATTGCGCCTGGTCTGCAATGGCCTTTATCCGTTTTGTCGCTTCCAGGTCTTTCAGGGAAACAACGCTTTCAAAACTTCCTTTGTTTCCGATCGCGTCATGATACACTTCCACAAAGCCATTTACGACATCAATCCTGCTGGCTGTGTCTGCGACCCAGGCAATGTTGTACTCATCCCATTTTTTTAAATCACCGCTTTTGTAATATTCAACAAGTAATTGAAGTGTTTTTTTCTGCTGTTCATTTTCTGCGACGGTAACAGCTTTGTTCAGCCAGTAGATGATTTTGTCAATAGCTGCTCCATACATACCACCTGATTTCCAGGTCTTTTCAACGATTTTTCCGTTTTCTTTCAAAAGCTTACTATTCAGGCCCCATTCGGGTTCCTGGTCACTTTTTGGGAATTTTGAATAAAAATCTTCCACCTCCTTTTGAGTAACACCTTCATAAAAGTTATTAGCCGAAGCGGCAACATTGTCGATTCCTTCACTTAAGTCTACCATTTTGGGCTGAAACGCCGCATCGAATATGATTGGTTTGATCCGTGTCAGGAATGCATCTATACTCTCTCCGTTTTGCAATGGCAGTTTCCGATGGTCACTATTTTTTGTCAGTTCAGAAAAATAGATGAAGGAGCATTCAGGAATGAATTTGTCATTGGAATAATGGTGATAAATACCATTGCTAAACCAGACCCGGCCGGCATAGGTCTCAAATTTTTTCCAGTCTTCATCCGATTTGGATCCTTTGTAGGAATCATAAATCGCCTCAATGGTTTTCCGTACCGTCAGGTTATATTTTCCACGCTGATCGTAACCAATGTCACGACCCACCAGAGCTGCTTCATACAGATAGTAAGCCAGGGTTTTTTGCTGCAATGACAACTCTTCCCAGCCAGGTACCTGGTACCGTAAAACCTGCAAATCGGCAAAAGATTCTGCCATTACGTTAAACTCGTGCTTCGGAGAAGTTTCTTCTTTTTGTTCTTCTTCCTTTGATTCATTGCACGCTGTAAAGCAAATACTTAATGAAATAAAAATGACGGCTGATTTTATTCGCATGGTGGTATGCAGAGATTCAGGTTTAACATTTTTTTATATTTCCGGAATAATTTCCTCGTATTCATATTCAGAGTTCGGACCCTGATAAATAATCTTCATTCCGGTTACATCCGCAACGTAATAATGTATGCCCGCATTTCCAATTTCCTTTAAAAAAGTGGGGTAATCGGTCAGCTTTTCCTGAACTCTTTTAACGGCCGCTTTAACCTGTTCCAGCTCAAAAGTTTCGGCACATTCGAATTCCGGAAAGTCCCCTGCGATAATCAGTTTTTCTCCATTTGTGGCCGTATAAGTACGCTTATGGTTGCTTACCTTGACCACATAATTATCGATTCCAAGCGTTTTAAGGTTTTTGATGAGATATGGATAAGGTTGCCCTTCTGCTCTTTTTTCAGCGCTGATGATGAGGTCTTCCGTTAATGTGATATTTTCCATGTGGTAACGCGTTATTAAAGTCTCGGGTAAGTTATTGTTGTATTTCAAATATAATAAATCAATGCCAATAGGGCTCTGAATAATGTGTTTTTGTCTCTTTTTCAGGACTTTCTTACAGTTTTGACAGCAAGAACCCATTCGTCTTTTTTACAATTGGAACAAATTGCCTTGCCTGGTTTTTGAGTTTCAGTATTGCCGCAAAAAGAACAGGCGTAGCATCCTTCCTTTAAAATGAGCTTGCTTCTGGAATCATACAGATGAGGCAGGATCGGCAGACCGGGTTTGATGTCTTCATCTTCGTAAAAAAAGATGCTCACTTCTCCGGAAGTTTCCAGATATGCATTTTTAACCTGACCCAGATGGTCGATGCTTTTAATTCTTAATTCAGAGAAAAATTCATCCTGGGCAAGACTTTCTTTTTTGAATTCCGTTATTGAAAATTTTCCGTCTTTGA
>Ga0247803_1001236_pt1 | contig 13462 bp, 8 predicted proteins | sample UWRJL014104B1_FD_180928 | JGI IMG/M metagenome (GOLD analysis project Ga0247803, IMG submission 180928) | Plant litter microbial communities from Arlington Agricultural Research Station in Wisconsin, United States - UWRJ-L014-104B-1 | ecosystem: Environmental > Terrestrial > Plant litter >...
CGAGCGATACTTACCTGTTCCGAAGGCAGATGCGTGGGCGTAAAACCATATTTCTTCTTAAAAGCAAAAGAAAAATGGGACAGATCTTCAAAGCCCACCTCAAGATAGATTTCAGTGGGCTTTTTTTTGTTAACCAGCAAATGGTAGTAAGCAAGTTCAAGTCGTTTATCAGTGAGCCATTTTTGAGGAGTGGTATTAAAATTCCTTTTAAAATCCCTGTTGAAGGTAGACAAGCTGCGCCCGGTGAGGTAACTCAATTTATCGAGCGGCATATTGAATCGAACGTTACGCTCCATAAAACTGATTAAGTCTATTTTACCCGGATCGTCAAAGTTTGCCAATACGCTGTCGACCGTCTTGTCAATCTCTCTCAGGATGGTTATGGCTTCGATAATTTTAAGCGATGCGATATTTTCAGGAAATTCACCTTTCAGGTCAAAATAGGGTATCAAAGAATTCAGGCAACTCTCCAGCAACGGGTGATTGGTAAAACTGAATATTTTTTGCTCTGATACGAACCGCCTGTCAACCTCTATTTTATCATAAAACCGCCTGAGTCGTTCGGTTGCCAAATGCATCACCACCGTCTTGTGCGGCATTCCATTTTTGGGATAATTTATAATGGTGGCAAGCTGATTTCTCGGGATCAAAAATATATCACCGGCTTTAAAATAATATGTCGCATCGGCCTGTATGATCTTCGTCTCTCCTGAAATAAACCAGATGAGCATATGGTCATCAAACATCAGATCGGATTTAAACAATTTGTCATCATAACTGGAAAGCTTGATCTCTTTTGTCAGGTATTTTGAAATGTGTTCCATACTTGCAAATTTAAATGCCGCTCCTGCAAATGAACGGTTCCTAGAAGAAACAGCCACCTGAGGCTGCTGTATTTTTCATTTGGCCGGATCAAAAATAGTTAACTTTTACGACTGTGCTGTCAGCAGTTCAGCTCCAAATGTGATGCCCGTCATTTGTTCGCTCCACTTCCACAATTTCTTTGCATTTGTTTTGTCTAAGGAATAAGGTCTTACACCATGCTGCCTTTGTGATCCGTTGGTATCGGCGTTTTCAAAACTCAGTTCAGCCACATCGGCGTCTTCACAATAAACCCCTCCAAGATGGTCAAGCATCGGGCTCGTGGCACACCAAACTGTGGTGGCCGCACCTTGAGGAATTGTCTTTAATGACGCCGCCACTTCGGGCAAAAGATTACCTTCTGAATCCAAAAAACCCATCTGCTGAAATAATTCCAGTGGCGCCTCCCTGCCCAGTTCGGTGCCGTTTATCGAACCGGGGTGCAACGAGTAAGCCCTCACATTGAACCATCTGGCATAATTATCCAGTTCAAGAGTGAATAAATTGCAGGCAGTCTTTGATTGTCCGTAGGCTTGCAGCGTTTCGTAGTCCCGATAAAGAAAATTAGGATCCTCGAAATCGAAAGCGGCCATTTGATGGCCCAGCGATGAAACGTTAACCACCCTTGCGCCATTCGCTTTTTTAAGTGCCGGCCACAATCTTGCGGTAAGCTGAAACTGTCCTAAATAATTGGTTGCCAATTGTGATTCAATGCCACGGCTATCTCTGCGCAAGGGTACCCACATAATGCCGGCATTGTTGATCAGCAGATGAAGTGGCCGGCCGGATGCCAAAAAATCCTTTGCAAATGCATCAATGGAATCGTTATCCATAAAATCAATTTGTCCCAGCTCAACATGAGCAGTATCTCCCAGGTGCTTTTTGGCTTTTGCTACATCTCTTACCGCAGCAATCACCGTAGCTCCTGCCGCAGCCAGTATTTTAGTGGTTTCCAAACCGATGCCTGCATTGCCGCCGGTTACGATCGCGATTTTACCTGTAAGGTCAATTCCTTTGATTACATCAGCTGCTGTTGAAGCCTCGTCAAACCCTGAACCAATCGGCTTCTGCAAAGCTCCCTGATAATTATTTTGTTCCATGTTATTTGTATTTAAATGTGATGGAACAAAATTACTGGGTCAACAGGAAGCCCGCTGTGTTTAAAACGTCAATTTACTTTGTTCGGAATGTCATATCCGGATGAGCGGTTCACCGACGATGAAGGCAGCAAAGAGTAACCAGGTCGACATCCTCAGGAGCGCAGAAATAAGAATGAAAAAAATACCGGTCATACCCAATCAATAGAATTACATAAAATTTGTCTTTATACAGAAGTCAGACGTTTGTATACAAATCCATTCTCCATGAAGTTTCTTCGGTATTACCTGTTAATAACTGCTGCCACAGCTCTTTTAGCAACACGTTGTTTGGCTCAGAATGACATAAAAATCATAAAGCAGCGCATCATCGCTGATCTGATGGAAACCAAAATCGACGACAAAAAAGTAGATGCCCTTTTGGCCAATATGAGCGACGATGGCAGCTTTAAGGATATTAATTATACAGACCTGAGCCGAAATGCCAGCTTTCCGCACGGAGGACACACGCGTGATCTGGTCTACATGGCCAAAGCATTCAAAAATAAAAAATCCCGGTTCTATAAAAATAAGGTGCTGAAAACTCATATTGAAAAGGGATTGAATTATTGGGTAGAACATGATTTTGTGGGAGATAACTGGCATGACAATCAAATTACAACGCCAACTAATCTGGGAAACCTGATGCTGGTAATCGGAGACGAACTCCCAAAGGACCTCGTTGCCAAAGCCCAGCCTATGATTGGCCGGGCCAATATGAATGCCTCAGGCGCACGTCCCAGCGGTGACCGCATTGTAATTGCCGGAATTCTGGCCAAAAACCTGCTTTTCATGGAAGACTATAACGAGTTTGACAAAATCATAAAGATTATCGAAGGTGAGCTCAAATTTTCTACTGGTGAAAGAGGGATGCAGCATGATTACAGCTTTCACCATCGGGTAGACCGTGTGAACAACACTTCTTCTTATGGGTATGGCAAGTATGCCAATGCTTACGGAGAATGGTCTTATTATGTGTCGGGAACACCCTATGCGTTTTCGAAAGAAAAGATAAACCAGCTGGTTGATTATTATCTGGACGGAATTTACAAGCAGATGGTGTACGGAGTTTATGAAGATATCAGTGTAAAAAATCGCAGTATTTCCAACCAGTCCGCGTTCCTGCCATACAGCACGCTTGAAATTGAGCGGGTCATGGTGAGTACTGACCACCGAAAAAAAGAACTGGATGAAATTGTCCGTTTAAGAAAAGGAGAGGCCAAACCTTCGTCCTCCTTTGCCAAATTTTTCTGGCAGTCTGAACATTTTGTTTTCCAGCGACCTGGATTTTACACGACGGTACGAATGTTTTCGACCCGGAACAGAAATATGGAAGAACCCTACAACGGGCCTGGAAAATTAACCCATCACCGCGCAGACGGCACCAATTATCTGATGCTTAAAGGCGATGAGTATCTGAACATCTGGCCGGTTTATGACTGGCAAAAGATTTCAGGAACTACCATTTTGCAGAAACCCCGACTCCCGGGACCCGACGAAATACAAAAATCCGGGCTGACTGATTTTGTCGGCGCCGTGACCGACGGATTATACGGGGCGGTTGTCTTTGATTTCAAAAGCCCGCACGATCCGTTGGAAGCAAAAAAATCCTGGTTCTTTTTTGATGAAGAATATGTTTGTTTGGGCACCGATATCGGGTCAATATCCAACCTTGAAGTCGCCACCACACTCAACCAGGCTTTATTGCGAACGGATGTATACATGCAGCAGGACGGCAGCCAGCAAATGATGGCAAAGGGAAACCGGGTACTTCAACATGTAAAATGGGTCCACCATGATAAAATCGGCTACATTTTTCCGCAGCCAGCCACAGTTAACTTGTCTAATCAAGCCGAAACAGGTAGCTGGTCGGCGATAACCGATCAGAAAAACATCAGTAAGGAACCAGTCAGCAAAGAAGTATTCAAACTGTGGCTCAGCCACGGCAGCAAACCCGCAGGGGCCTCCTACCAGTACATCGTCGTGCCTGACATTTCGGAAAAAGACTTGAACGAGACCAGTAAGAATAACCGTTTCATCGAAGTTCTTTCGAATACACCCGCATTGCAGGCGGTCAGACAAAGCAAACTTGGGATCAGCCAACTGGCGTTTTACAAGGCGGGCGCCGTGGAAATTGAAAAAGGTATTAATGTCCGTCTGGATAGCCCGGGCATGATTATGCTAAACACGAAAGAAGGCAAATTAAAAGAGCTGACCCTGGTCGATCCGTCCCGAAAACTCAGTCGCATTCTGCTGTCGGTAAGTGGTATTTATAAAAACCAGGGAGAAGGTTACCGAACCGTTGTCGACGAGAAACAGAACAATACGATGTTTATAGTTGACCTGCCCCAGGGTGTTTACCTTGGAAAGAGTATTCATCTGAAGCTTGAATAACTGGTAAAGAAAATTAACTGATCTGTTTTGTGGTGTGTCTCCCCGTACAGGATTGGCAAGGCAAAAAATTACTCAGGTTATGCATGTTTATGAGCTGAAACCAAAATTTGGCTCCCATGGAGTACTTACATAAGGTTCGAATACTTTCATCCCAGATCAACCCAGAACCTGAGTTCTGTTTTTTTTTATAGAGGGCAGTGTTGATTTTCTTACTTGAACCTGGATTGTCAGATCGCCTCAACATGCTTAGTCCTTGTAAAGTCTCGCCAACAGCAATGACGCCCGTTAAAGAATTAATGGACGTGCTTAGCGGGAATTGGAAGATCTGATCTTATCCCGCCGGTTTGCTGCTACGGTAAAAGACGGTTTTCAGATATTTTAAATGTTGTGAACGGAATTTCCAACAAAATGTTGAGCAAGGAATTAAACGAATCAGAGATAAACCTGTTGTTAAAACGAACCGTTTAAGACACACAGCCCATTCATTAAAAAAACTCATGTTCAATTTAGTACTTCCCTACTAAATCATAATACTTATATCGGGCTGGTTTATACATTTGTTACAGGCACTGACTAAGTTTCTGTTCCCGTTCTTAATGGACAAAAACGACAATTTTAATCCTTGATAACCATTTCAAATTACCGGATCGGCGCAGAACTGGTGTTAAAAATCATGTCAATGTCAAATCATCCTGAATGACCCTTTCAGGTGTCATTATTAATTCATTAAAATATTAATCTATACCATGGAGGCAATAAAACTGTCAAAACAGCAAATCGATTTTTATGCAGATAACGGTTACCTGGTCGTAGAAGACTTGATTTCCCTGGAAGAAGTGGAGTTGTACAAAACGCTTTATGACGAGTTTCTTACCGGGAAAATTGATGTTGGCGCAAACCGGTCCGACCTGGGCGCAAATCTGGGCGACAATGATAAGGTCGAGAACATTACCCAGATTATGTGGCCCAGTGATTTTAAACCGGAGCTTCTGGAAATGTCATACCACCAGCGCGCACTCGATATCAGCAGGCAACTGATGGGTGATGATCTGGAGATGGACTTTGACATGCTCATCAATAAATCTCCGTTTACAAACACGATCACACCATGGCACCAGGATGAAGCATACTGGCTTAATGTTCCCGATAAACGTGCCGCGAGCTGCTGGTTGTCACTCGATCATGCTACATTGGAAAGCGGCTGCATGTGGTTTGTACCCGGGTCAAACCTGAAGGAAGTCAGGCCGCATACCTTTGCTGCAAAAAAAGGCGGGGCATTGACCTGCGTCGCCAGTGAGGACGAAGGTGTGGCCATAGAATTGAAACCAGGCGCATGTACTTTTCATGATGGAAGAACCTTGCATTACAGTCGCGGGAATTCAACCGAAAGACAGCGTAGGGCATTTATCGTAAACTTCCGTCCCGATGAGATGATTCGATACGAGCGGGCCAACGGGTTTGACCATGGCAAACAAAATGCCGGGGACCGTCAGTTGAAAAATGATGAATTTATTAAGTAAAAAGGCAATGAAAACGGTATGATGGCAGAATCGATCAATCTTGAGAAAAAAGGAAATCAATCCCGATACATTATCATCATCGGTATCCTGTTTTTTGTATTTGGCTTTGTGAGCTGGCTTAACGCCGTACTGATCCCATATTTTAAACTGGCCTGCCAGCTGACCACACAGCAGGCGATGCTGGTAGCATTTGCCTTTTATATTTCGTATCTGATCATGGCACTGCCCTCGTCGCGTATCATTAAAAAAACCGGATACAAAAACGGAATGGTGCTTGGCCTCTGGATCATGGCCGCGGGTGCTCTTATTTTTATCCCCGCAGCCAGTAACAGAGCATACAGCCTTTTTTTAATAGGTTTGTTCGTTCAGGCAACCGGCCTGACCCTGTTGCAAACTGCCTCCAATCCTTATGTTACCATTTTAGGACCGATCGAAAGTGCCGCAATGCGCATGAGCGTGATGGGTGTATGTAACAAAGTGGCCGGTGCCATTGCTCCGCTACTATTGCTCTCTGCCATTTCCAGGGATCCTGATGAAATCGACAGACTTTCAGCCATGTTGCCCGGCTTATCGCCAACTGAGCAAAATCAGCTGCTGAACGAATTAGCAGAAAGACTGATCTCTCCGTACATGGTCCTGACCCTCGTGCTCATAAGTCTGGGTATTTTGATACGCTTTACCAGTTTACCCGATATAGCCGACGAGTCGGAAAATGACTTTAAGGAAACCGAAGCAAAAAGAAAAACCAGCATCTTTCAATTTCCACATCTTATTCTGGGCGCCATTGCGATATTCTGCGGCGTGAGCGTCGAAGTGTTGGCGGTGGATACCATTATCAATTACAGCGAATTTCAGGGTGCCGCTTTTAAAGAAGCCAAATTCTTTTCGACTTACACGCTGCTCATTATGATCATCAGCTACGTATTTGGAATCTTCTCGATCCCCAGAATCATAACTCAGCGACAGGCACTGCTGCTGTCAGCGAGCGTAGGGATTGTCTTTACGGTGATTGCCGTCGTATTGCATGGTGATGCTTCCGTTTGGATGATTGCCTTTCTGGGCCTGGGGAATGCGTTGATATGGCCGGCTATCTGGCCGCTGGCGATGGATGGACTGGGAAAATTTACCAAATCCGGCTCAGCACTGCTGATCATGGGGATTGTAGGCGGTGCGCTATCTCCCCTGCTCTATGGGAAACTCAGCGACAGTTACGACCCGCAGATTGCTTATTTGCTGCTGGTTCCTTTTTATCTTTTTCTGCTGTTTTATGCCATATCAGGTTATAAAGCAGGAAAAGAGACGGTGCAGGTTGGTTGAAACTTCTGTTACTGGCATCTGCTCCTATATTCCAGCGGCGTTATTCCTGCGTATTTTTTGAAAACGGTCGCAAAATATTGGGAGGACGAAAAATTGAGATCAAAGGCAATGTCTATAATACTGACCGCTCTGTCTTGGGATAATGTATTCTTAGCCCGCTCAATTTTCCTTCTTTGTATGTAATCCATTGGTGTTATCCCAACCTGTTCTTTAAACCATTTTTTAAAGTGAGATTCTGAAATGTGATGCTGACCGGCAAGAATAAGGATGGAAAGATTACTGTTAAGGTGTTCGTCAATATACTTTTTCACCTTTTCGATTCGCAAATTTTCTCCGGGAATTGCCCGGGGAGAAGCTGAACATTCAATAACCTGCTGAAGAATACGGGCCAGTTGGACGTGAACTGATAATCTGGAATAAGGGGATAATTCATCTTTGCAGCGTTGAAAGATTTCGTCAAAACCTGCTTTTATCACAGGATTCCCCTTAAAATGCCTGGATGGCATTGTTAACAAACCTTCCAGAAAGCCGGCGGCATTTTCATCACGGTAGCCTAAAAAACGCCTCCGATTTTCCGGAACTTCGATTTGCAACCAATATACAGAACCCTTTTCCTCCGGATGATTGGCTGTACTATGTGGTTCATCGGGAAATGTGACGAACACATCGCCGCCATGTATCACAAACTGCTGCTCGTTCACTTCGTATATCTGCTGCCCGGTAACGCAGTAAACAATCTCCATGATGCCGAAATGCGCATGTTTTTGCAGATTACTGCGCGCACCAAAATAGGAATAGCGTCCCAGCAGAACGGCATTTTCTATTCCCAACTCACCCAGATTTAAAACCTGACGTCCCGAATCATCCCGGATCATTTTCATAAAAAACTGTTTCTTAAAAAATCGCGCTCAGATCTCACTCATCTCCTTAAATTTCAATTGGTTCTATTTTAGGTGTGATCAGTTGAATGGCCAGCCATGCGATCAGAAATGAAACACTGCACACCAAAAATATCACGTTGTAGCCCGCTACCAGGTTACCAATTCCTTTGTAATAATCCAGAATGAAACCAATAAATAAAGGAAACAATACGCCGCCAATCGCACCGGCCATGCCACCGATACCGATGACGGAACTGACCGTATTTTTGGGCAGCATATCTGAAACGATGGTGTAAATATTGGAACTCCATGCCGCATTACCTGCAACTGCAAGTCCGATCAACCCGACTGCTGCCCAAACGTCTGTTACAAAGCGTGCGCCAATGATGGGCACCACGCAGAGCGCGGCGATGAACAGTGCCGCTTTTCTGGATTTCGATACACCCCAACCTTTTTTGATGAACCAGGACGAAAGCAAGCCGCCGCCAACCGCACCGATCGTGGCCGCCGAATACACAATCACCAATGGCAGGCCGGGCTTTTTAAGATCCAGGTTAAATGTGGTACTGAAATAAGATGGTAGCCAGAACAGAAAAAAATACCAGATCGGGTCAGTCAGGAACTTGCCTGCGATAAACGACCAGGTGGGGCGGAGCGAAAACAACCGCGTCCAGGATATCTTTTCCTGCGTTATACCTTGATCTGCCCGTTTTTCTGACGGTGTATCGTCAATTCGGATATAGGCCAGTTCCGATGCCGACAACTTTGGGTGTTTTTCGGGCTGTTTGTAAATCAGCCTCCATGCAATGAGCCACAAAAATCCGATGGCGCCCGTGATGATAAATGCCGCCTTCCAGCCATAAATCCCCAAAATCCAGGGAACCATAATGGGTGCGACGCAGGCTCCGATATTGGAGCCTGAGTCGAAAATCCCTGTTGCAAGGGCACGTTCTCTTTTAGGAAACCATTCGGTTACCGTTTTTACGGCCGCCGGAAAATTACCCGATTCACCAATCCCCAGAGCTGCCCTGGCAATACCAAAACCCAGCGTGCTATTTACCAAAGCATGACACATCGCCGCAATGCTCCAGATCGTCACAGAAATTGTGTAACCCGTTTTGGCCCCAATCTTATCAACGATCCTTCCAAAGACAACCAGACCGATCGCATAGGTTGCTGAAAAAGCCATGACGATATAACTGTAATCACTTTCTGTCCAGTTATACTCGGTTTCCAGGACTGGTTTTAACAGTCCCAGAACCTGCCTGTCCAGATAATTGATTGTAGTGGCAAAAAATAGCAGCGCACAAATCGCCCACCTGTAATTTCCGGTTGTATTATTTATCATGATTCAGTTAAGAAAAAGGCGTTTATATGCATAGTTAATCAGCAATACGGCAGATTAGTCATTTAAAGGTGATCGGAGACATTTCTGATTCCTTGTCAATATTCCCTGCACTTTCGGTGTCCAGAAACAGATATGCGTTGGACAAAGTACGCAGAATGGTCGACGGGTATTGCTCTGAAATCTCAGCATTCAAAGTATGAAAAACGGCCTCTGCCTTGGAAGGCCCCGGTACCATACTGTAAATAGCCTTCGCTTTTAGCAAAGCCGGCACCGTAAGTGTGTATGCATACTCGGGAACTTCACTCACATGAGCAAAACAATCTTCGTTGACCTGCTGCTGTTTACTTTCCTGGGCAAGTTTAACGACTTTGACCAGTTTATTTTCCTTAAAATCCGCAATATACGGGTCATTAAAGGCCAGATGCGTATTTTCTCCAATTCCCATGCAGGTAATATCAGTTGGATACTTCAACAGCAGGCCGGCATAGCGTTCGCATTCCGCTTCGGTATCTTCCGTGCTGCCATTAATGCAAAACACATTGGCAAAGGGGACCTTATTGAATATCTGTTCTCCCAGAAAATAAGAAAAATGCTGTTTAGCTCCTTCGGGTAGTCCGATGTACTCATCCATGTGAAAAGCATTGATGCGCGTCCAGTCAATATCAAGTTTAATCAGTGTTGCCAGAAATTCATTTTGTGAAGCAGCCGCGGCAAAAATGATATTGACCATCTGCTGCTTTTCCAAAAGTTCACTTATTTTCTCCGCAACCATCCCCGCAGCTTCCTCTCCAAGCTGTTGTCTGTTTTCAAAAATCAATACTTTCAACTGCTCTGCTGTTCCTTTTTTAACAATCGACATTTCCTTTTTTTTAAAATTTATGGTTTTATTATTTCAATGTGTTTTCTTAGACCGTTACAGCCTGAACTTCACTCCGGCACGTCCCCAGAATGAATAAAACTGCTTTTGATAAATGCGCTCGCGCTCTCCGAAGTAATCTGTTTGTGGAGCCTTTGTCAGGTTTTGTGCTTCTGCATAAATGGAGATCCTGTCCGTAACACGGTACGAAGCATTGGCATCGACCTGTATTCGTTGATGACGGATTACATCGGTTGCATCCTGATCGCCGAGCAGTACTGTGTAAGCTCCGTTGTAGTTCAGGTTTCCCTGTATTGTGAATTTCTTGTGGTTGAAAGAAAGTGATCCGTTGGCGGTATGATCAGCCTGTCCGGGCAGACGAAGATCCTTACGAAACTGTGCATCTGCGCTCGAATGCGTGTAGGTATAGTTGGCAAGAACTGAGAGTCCTTTCAATATTCCCGGCAAAAATGTCAGGTTCGCCTGAACGTTCAGTTCCACACCATACACATTGGCATTGTCGCCGTTCAGCGTTCTGAACCATCTCCAACCGGTATACCGCTGCGCACCCTCAAATTCGTTCCCAGCCAATGCAAACACGCTGTTATACTGGAATTTATTTATTTTTTTATAAAATACTCCCCCTGAAATAATCCCCAGATTGTTCAGATATTTCTCATACATCAGATCCACATTAGTAGCAAATGCGGGTTTCAGCTCCGGGTTTCCATCCGTGATCGTCTCACTCAGGATACTGATCACACGTCCTGGTACCAAATCGACAAAGTTTGGCCGCGAATATCCGTAAGTCAGTGCAGCACGTATCAGTGAAGATTTGTCAAGGTCATACTTGAACTGAATATTGGGAAGTACTTTGATGTAGTCATTCTTTTTTCTGTTTGGTGAGGTAGACACCCAGTTACCGTCTGCGTTGGTTTCAATGATGTTTCCTTTGTAGTCTACTTTTGTCTGTTCTATCCTTGCTCCCACCAAAAACATCAGTTTGTTGAACTGGATCCTGTTCATCACATATCCGGACGAAACAGTTTCCACTGCGTCATAGTAGTAGGAGTCAATGCTGTTTCTTGTTGCACCGGCATTAATCGGGAAAAGACTGGTACCCAGATTTGCATTCAGGAAATCAATCGTTTTATCTTTATCCACGCCCAGGCCGAAATTAGTATTACCGTCCAGCAGATCAGAAGAAATTTCAGGATTTCCACTGAAATTAGCCAGATTTCCGGCCGCAGCTGTACCCGCGTAGGTGGTGACAATTGTTTCGTCAGGACGGAATCTTTTGTTATGCATGCTTTTTAGCTTCGCACCTGCCTTAAAAAAGGCCGTATTATTTCCGATTTTATAAGGCACGCTGGCATTCAGGCGGGCGGTGAAATTTTTCCCGTTCGTTGTCCACCAATCCCTTTCGACGGTATTGTAAGTATAGAGTGAAGCGTTGTTTTTCCAATCTGTTCCGTAAGCAGATAGATAGTCCGTGCTGATATCTGATATGGAAAGCGGAATGTTGCCTGTGATGAAATTGTAGATACCCGACTTGTTAACGAATTCCGATTCATTCATAAACACCCCGGCATCGAGTTTTACCGTTCCGATAACTGTTTCTCCCTGAATATTAAAGTTCAGATTGCTGTTGTCTTCTGTCGCCGATTTGATCTCGTTGTAACCCCGTCCTCTGGAATTGGTATATTCTCCCTGTTCGTTGAGTACATTCCTTGCAGTTTGCATACGGGTACGTTTCCGGTAGCGGGTCAGCTCGTTGTTGTGATTGCTGTACATCACGTTGGCCACGATGCTGGTAGTCGGGCTGAAATTGTAATCAATCGTAGCCGAAGTCCCGGTTCTGGTACGCTGGTTTTCTACATACAAAAGACGGATATCGGTAGGGAAATAAATGCTTCCTTTTCCGTAATCATTTGCTTCCCAAACCTGGGAGCGTATTTCGTCATAACCATTCTTAGTCCTAAAATAACTTCCCGTTGCCATGATGCCCAGCTTACCGTTGGGATTTTTATCATCAGCCAAAAATCGTTTGCCCAGAGAGATATTTCCTATTCCGTTTAAATTGCTGCGCAGATTGTTATATCCGGCGCCCAGATCAACTGATAGCTTCGTTCTCAGTGAGGTGGCCGTAGGCGTTTTCATGTTGATCACACCGGCAATGGCATCACCATCCAGATCTGGCGTCAGTGTTTTAACTACTTCCATAGACGACAGCACGTTGATCGGTATCACATCGAGCTGCGCGTTCCGCGAACCGTCTTCCTGTGTTCCCATGATCTGCTCTCCGTTTACATTGATGTTCGTAAAATTACCCGGCGTACCACGCATCTGTACGGTTGCGCCTTCCCCGCTGCTATTTCTTCCAATTGTCACTCCCGGCAGACGCTGCAATGATTCGGCAACGTTCAAATCCGGAAACCGGCCCATCAGGTCAGCAGAAATGACCTGCTTGATGTTATCAGAATTCCGCTGCTGGTTGAGCGCTTTCCGTTGCCCTTCCTGATTAGCTGTCACTGTAACCTCACCCAGATTAAGATTTGCAGCTTTCATATTGATGTTCAGAAAAACCGTTTTTCCGGCCACCACGGTAATCTCTTTTTCGTCAGGCTGAAAACCCATATAATTGATTGAGACAGTCTGGACACCTGCCGGAACATTCAGCAGCGTGTAGTTTCCTGAAAGATCAGTGGCAACGCCAAAAGTAGTTCCTTTCAAAAAAACCGAAGCTCCTGGAAGAATTTCGCCATTTGTACCCATTACCTGCCCTTTTACATTACCACCGCCTTGTGCAAAAGCGGGTAAAGTAAGACTGAAAACAATCCAGAGCGCTGCCAGCATTCCCCCGGTGAGGGCACAGCAATTTTTGAGTAGTTTTTTCATACAATAGATAAAGGAATAAGGAAGTGGGAGATTTATTTAAATTTATAAGCGGTATAATCGACCAAAAACCGAAGTGCGAAAATGCTGCCCGTATCGCGGTTGGTAAGCCATACTTTGCCTTTCCTGAACCTGGTCCGTGTTTCCAGTACAGCTCCTCTCAGGTTGGGATCAGGATGGTCGCTTGCATATCTGTTTTGCAGCAGCCAGTTTGCCGATTTTTCAATGTTGGCATCAAACTGTTTGTATCCATT
>Ga0247803_1001237_pt1 | contig 13460 bp, 9 predicted proteins | sample UWRJL014104B1_FD_180928 | JGI IMG/M metagenome (GOLD analysis project Ga0247803, IMG submission 180928) | Plant litter microbial communities from Arlington Agricultural Research Station in Wisconsin, United States - UWRJ-L014-104B-1 | ecosystem: Environmental > Terrestrial > Plant litter >...
CTTCCATTGGAATTTCAACTTTAATATTGATATTCTTTAACAAATCCATAAACTCTTTTTTAAGATGGATTTCGAATATTTTTAAGGCATTTTCTTTACTGATAGGGGCAAAAGGTACAATTTCAGTCAAACGACCTAAAAATTCAGGTCTGAAATAATTACCCATAATTTCCATTAAAGAAGACGAAGTTGGAATCTCACCGCTGTTGAATGTTTCAACAATATGGTCTGCACCAATGTTTGATGTAAAAAGTATGATTGCATTCGAGAAATCACCTTCTTTTCCTAGTCTGTCATGTAATTTTCCTTCATCCATAATTTGAAGAAAAACATCATAAACAGAAGTGTGAGCTTTTTCGATTTCATCAAATAGCACTATAGAATAGGGTTTCTGCCTGATTTTATTCACTAACAATCCACCTTCTTCATAACCCACATATCCAGGAGGAGCACCATAAAGTAAGGCTGCTGAATGTTCTTCTTTAAATTCGGACATATCAAATCGTATGATGGCATTTTCGTCCTGAAAAAGGAATTCTGCTAAACTTTTAGCTAATTCTGTTTTTCCGGTTCCGGTTGGGCCCAAGAAAAAGAAAGATGCGATAGGCTGTCCGGCTTTACTTAATCCTGATCTTGATTCTAAAATAGAGCCAGCTACGGTTGCAATACAATGATCCTGACCAATCACCCTTTTGGTTAAAACTTCTTCAATGTTATTCAGTTTTTGTTTTTCTTCCTCTTTTAATTTTCCGGCAGGAATCCCTGTTTTTTGTGCAATAATAAGAGAGAGATCAAAAGCTTCTATATGAACTCGTTTGTCTAATGCTTTTTGCTCAATTGTATCAATAAGAGTTTCAATATAAGTGATAATTGCAGTTGATGTGTCTAATGATTTAACTTCATTTTGCTCTTCCTGATCTATTAAAAAAGTAGTTTTATTAATTAAATCTGTCAAAAACCAATTCGATTCTTTGATTAATTGCTCTTCGGATAAATTCTTTTCATTGATTTTTAGAACAGCCAATTTATCAAGAAGAGCTTGTTTTTCTTTTAAGAAAGTTTCGCCTGATGTCTTTAAAACAGACATAGTATGATCAATCAAATTTATGGCCGATTCAGGAAGACTTTTTTCTTTTAAATATCTTCTCGATAATCGAATTGATTCAGATATAGTTTCGTCGTCAATTTGTATTTTATGATGTTCCTGATACGTTTTAATAGATTCGCGAATCATTCGGAATAAAGTTTCATCATTAGATTCTTCCAGTTTTACAATTTCGAACATGCCGGAAAGTCCTTGTTCTTTTTCAATTCTCTTAGAATATTCATCAATTGTAGAAGTGGCAATAATGTTTAATCCTTTGGCTAGTTCCCCTTTTAAAACATTAGAAACCCCTGAATCTCCTCCGTTTTTATCTAATAAAGTATGAATTTCTTCGATAATCAGAATAGCTTTTGGATATTGTCTCAGCTCTTGGATGCAATTTTTTAATCGGTCTTCAATTTCGCCTTTATAAGAAGCTCCCGCAATTAACGAGGATAAATCCAATTCGAAAAGCTGTACCTTGTTTAGTACGTCCGGAACCTGATTTGAAATTACGTTTTGCACCAGAGTATCAATCAAAATTGTCTTACCAATACCTCTGTCGCCAATCAGTAATACATTTGGTTTTGAGAAACGGCATAAAATTTCTTTGATCGTATTCAATTCTGACTCACGGCCAATAGCAAGTATTTTATTCTTTTTTTTATCGATATTTTTGTGAATGCAATATTTGCCTAAAAAACCTTTTTTAACTTCTTGTTTTGTGATGCCTTCGGTTTGTGGAATAATTACCTGATCTTCCAATAATTCATTTCTCGAAATAGGATAACTTTTCATTTGATCGAAATTAAAACCTACGCCGGGAGAGCTAATGGCCACAATAATAGCATAAAGGCTAATTTCATCTTCATTCAAAGCAATACGCACTGATTCTGCTTCTTTAATTATTTCATCAATAAGATCGCTTGGTTCGGCATCCAGAACGTGAGTAGTTTTTTGTTCCTCTTCCATTCTGACTTCGGCCCATTCATCAAGATAATATACATCTTTTCCCATAGCCTCAAGACGTTTTAAAAGAGATAAATCTCTGTTTAAAATTGCTTTTAATAAGTGAGAGGCTGAATAGTATTTGTTTAAATTAGTTTTAGCAATTTTCTTTGCAATTTCAAAAGCACTTAATAACTCTATACTGAAAACGTTTTTTTCTTCTTCCATGACAATTTTAATCTTTAGACCAGATCAGGTATTTTTTGACTTTATAGCTGATATTTAATCCCTTAACGCAGTTGGTTTGTTTGTCTTTATTAAGGCGTATTGATTCTATTCTTATTTTTTTTCCTTTAATAGCAGCGCATAATTGAGAAAAAGTAATCAGATCTGTATCATTTTTTACGACAGGAACATCCAGATCATCGCATAAAAAATCAGTAAAATCATCTTTTACTTTGCTTCCTTCAGCTACTTTATTTAATAAAATTTCGAACTGATCTTCAGATATTTTCGGCGCTTTTTTAATAGTGCTAATACTGTCTTTTTGTGTTTTTGTTTTTGGTGCTACAGGAACATATTGCAGCATTTCTTCGAGTGGATCTTTTTTTACAGTTCCTCTTGGTAATGCAAAAGCTTCGGCGCTTTTTTCGTATACATACGAAGTTACATCCAGCGGATTTGTCTTTTTTATGACTCTGGGATGAACATAAATAACTTTTTTTGCTACCGTACTAAAGTTTCCGTTTGTAACAAGCGTAACGGTTTTTTCGCCGGGTGTCGAAAAGGTATAAACAGGGTTAGATGAAGTCTCATCAATACCTCTGTTTTCTCCAAATGCCCATTCCCAGGTTTTTGCATCTTCGGATACAGATTTAAAATAAGCGGGCTGTCCGACAGTGATAATTTTAGGTACAATAATTTGTGGAGTACCTAAAATATCGTCGGCATATTTGTATTTTATATTGATTTCTTTAGTATGTGTACAATCCCCATTTATAGTTAGGGTCACAAAGTATTTACCCGGTTTTTTATAGATATGAAAAGTGTGTTTTCTTACATCTATTTCAGACCCGTCACCAAAATCCCATTTCCATGATTTTGCATTGGGAGTTTTGTCATAAAACTCAATAGATTCGTCGGTTTGCGAATGATCAGAGAACATATAGAACTTTGTGTCTTCACAGTCTACATGGTTGAAAAGCTGAACGATAAAAAGTATAATTCCAATTAATAACAAGATGACAAAGAAAAAGACTACTCTAATGTCAATATTTTTTTTAATCATTTTAAGTTTTTAAATATTTTATAATGTCAGATATTTTTTAACAAATGGAAAGCGAAAGTAGTTATTATAATTTTAAAATACTTCAAATTAGTATTATAAATTTTACAAAAATAATTTGTATTCTTACAAAATAATTTGCTAGGTTTGCAACCGTACGATTTGGAAAAGTAAATAAATTCATAATAAATTAATAATAAGTAAGTTAGCTTTAAAAAAGGAAAATTCTTATTTATTTTTGAAATTATTCTTGACCGTAGTTTTAGATTTGTTTTGATGTTGCTCAGGTTTTAAAATTGAAAATTTAATTGTTACCAGAATTAAAATTGGTAAATAGTAATAATATTTTTTTATGAGGCATGCAGTTTTATTGTTTTTAATGATGCATTTATGCATAGAATGTCATGCTCAGAAATACATTTCTCAAATTCCGTTTAAATACGATTATTCCTTAGATCTCCTAAAAAAGCAATCCCATATGCAAGAAGTAGGTTTAAAGAATAGAGTAGTGGTCAATGACAATTCTGATAACTTAAGTGATGATATTTTAGCTCTTAAAGAAAAATACTCTATCGTATTGGCTGTCATGCCTAATAAAATTACAAACTACAAATTATACGCTTACATAGATCCCTGGATTAACACGCCTTATAAAGAAAAAAGTTTTTCTAAAAAAGGAATAGACTGTTCTTATTTTTTACAGTCTTTGTACAGTGATGTCTACAAAACCACATTACCTAAAGATCCTGCAGGTATTTGGAAATCAAAATCCATTCAGATTTTTACCGGAAGAAGTTTTCTTGCCGAGGGAGATTTGGTCTTTTTTAGATACGATAAAGATCACCCAATTTCTGATGTTGGTTTATATCTGCACAATGATAGAATTTTGGCTTGCACTGATAAGGGGCTTGCAATATATAATTTCAATGACGAGTATTTTCAGTTACGTTACATAGGCGCAGGACGAATCAATGAAGATGCAAAGAAAAAGTAAAAAAAGTCTGGAAGAACTGGTCTGTGAAATCGAAAGCATTTCGTATGACATCAGGGCCGAAGTTATAGCCAATGAACTCTTGCAGGGCAATGAAGTTGTAGAGGATGAAATTACGATTTCTAACCATGGACAATTTTCGCGTGCCTATAGAAGCGATGTTTTAGGCGCAGAAATTCAGGATGATAATTATGATAAGCAGGAATATTTAAACATGCAATTGTCGAGAGACAGTATGTATGATGCGCTTCCCGAAGGTTTTGTTCATAGTTTAAGTGAGAATAACGCCGATAAGTCGGTAAAGCAGATGATTAGGGAGCACAAGCACCAAAAAAAACAGGAAGCAGAAGCCCGTAATTTTTTTACTCCTTTTGAGAACGAAATTTTTCATTACAGAACAAAAATAGAAAGCGTCGAGAGAGATTTTTTATATAAGTTAAACGGAAGTAAACCACTTGAGTTCTTTTATGATTTTTGGGGTCTTTCGCATATTTATCCGGCAGTTTTGGTGTCAAAATTTATTCAGCTTTTGCCTTATGCGTTTAAAATTGTTGGAGATATTGATTTAGCTTGTCGTTGCCTGGAAAGTATTATTGAAGAAAAGGTAAGTTTTACTGCCACAACTTCTAAAGAATATAGTGATGAAGGTCAGGAAATTAGGTTAGGAGAGAACAGATTAGGAGTTGATTTTATTAGCGGAAACAATTATATGGATTATTCCATGAATCTAACGATCGAAATAGGGCCTATAATCAATAAACCTTTTAGCCATTATTTGGATAATGGAGAAATAAAAATATTTATAGATTGTTTTTACGAGCATTTTTTTCCGATGGAAGTAGAGGTAAAAACAATTTTAGTAATGAATGAAGAAACTGAAGAATTTAATTTTAGTAAACAACCTGTGCTAGGGTATACAACACGAATTTAGTAATGATAAAAAAGCATTTAGGAGCACTTATAGACGTTAGGCTTATTGTATTTTTAGTGATAATAATAGCAGTTAGTTTTATACTTACAATGGTTTTTAGCGATAAGGTAAAAGAGTTTGCCGCAAAGTATAAAAGAAAATTTTATATCTACGTTTTTTCATTTGTATTGATTTACGCTCTGGTTGCTTTTTTAGGGTACAATAAATTATTTACAGAACTGTCTGATGAGTTTCTATTTTATCAAATAGCCTCTTTGCTGTTTGGTATTTTAAATGTTTACCTGTATCGTTGGTACTTTGAGGAGTTTAATCTAAAGGGAGCTGTTAGTATCGAATTACTTTTTTCACTTGTTGTTACGTTGTACTCCAGCGTTTTATTCGTGATTATCTACACAGCCTTAAACGGTATTGCATTAACTTTTCTGATGTGTTCGCACTTTTTGGTATTTATTGTGCCAACGGGTGTGTATGCTGTTTTTAATTACATGATGCAAATTCCTCCTAAAGAATTTGTTACCTGGAAAATACCGCCCGGCGATAATCCTTTTCCTGTCGTGGAAGGTATAGAAATGAAAGATTTATTACTTATTACTTTGCTTATTCAGAAAAAAGAAAATAGTGAACAGTATACTTCTATACGATCAAAAGGTCCTGTGCGAATTGATTTCGGAAACTTATTTTATCACACTGTTTCAGGGTATAATGATCACAATGCAGATAGTAAAATAGATTTGACACATAAGGGAGAAAATTGCAATTGGGTATTTTTTCTACAGCCAAAATGGTATCAGTCAGCAAAATATGTTGATGCAAAATATACTTTAGGAATGAATGGTATTACAGAGAATTCGGTCATTATTTGTAAAAGGCAGAAAGAAAAAGAAGTTCAGTTGAAAGAAAAAGATAAGCTGAATGATCCTGATTTTGTATATGAGCATAAACCTAAAAGCAAAGATAAAAAGAAAGAAAGTAACGACATAAAGAAAGAAGATAAGGTTACAGTAGAACAAGATTAATATTTCGAAATCATGTATTATATAGAGGAGTCTGAGGTGCCATCATACGACAATTATCGCACTTATAAGATAAGAAAGGGAGATACATTGCAAAGTGTAGCCAATGAACTTGGTATAGATGCCAAGGAATTAAGAAGATATCATAATATCCGTTGTAATATTCCGGATTTGATTGAGGATGATTTTAAAAGTTATTTAGAATTATTGATTCTGGCTCCTGAAAAAAGTGATGTTATAGCATTAGAAGAAAAAAAACCGAAAAAAGTAATGTTTGGAAGCAAAGCATTTACCATTCCTTTTTATCCCATTAATATTAATAATAGCTATAAAGTAGAATACATTATTGATAAAGGAGATAATAAAATTAAGCATCTTGAGTATAACGCAAGTGTAAAGTGGTTAAATGCAGATAAAAATGGTATTTGTTTTTTTGAAATTGACAGATTATCAAAAGTGCTGATTGATGGAAAAGGCGCAGAGACCAAAGTAGAGGTATTGGCAGAAATGACAGCGAATATTTTATATCCAATGCAGGTTGTAGTGGATCAAAGCGGAAACTGGATTGATATTTTTAATTACAATACAATCAGGAAACGCTGGGAAGATGAAAAAATAAAAGTTCTGGATTATTATGAAGGGAAACATGTTCTAAAATATATTGATGCGGTAGAATATACCTTAAGAGACGAAGAAAGTTTGATGAAATCACTCTCGGATGATTGGTTTTTGACAGCTTTTTTTAATGGAATTCACACCTGTTACGGTTCAGATTTAGTAATAGAAAAAGATACTCATTTTCCGATCATGCCCAAAAAAGCAATTGTAAATACAAATGCTGAACAAAAAATAGAAGAATACCTGGATGAAGCCAATTTGATTGTAATTAAGCAAAAAGGGGAATTTACAGATGAAGATTTGAAAGAGAAATTCTTGATCGATGATGAAATTGCAGGTTATTATAGTGCAGAGTATTCGCTAAACCCCAATCATTATTCGATTGAAAAAATAGTATTAGAATGCGCGCTTAATCTTGATTCTCCTAAAAAGGTGAACATAGAAATTAGTAATCTCAATGATAAAAAAGAAGTTGTTATAGCAAGTCGACAATCTATTTTTATTGCTGAGGAGAAAAAGAAGGATAGTTTTTTTAAAGGACTTTTTAAACGTTATTAAGTAAAAAATAAAGTTATGAGTGAAAAGCATGTAGTGGTACAGGGGGCGACTTTGAAGTGTAAGTTTAGTGTAGAACCGAAAAAAGACACATTAAAGGTAAAATCGCAGGAAAGACATTATGCCAACGATAAAGACGCTGAAAAAAAACTTATTGCAACTGATAAAGAAATTGGACAAACATTAGAGAAAAACACTTTTGGTAAATGCAAAATGCAGCCCAACGGAAGTGGCGATTATTTACCCTGTCAAGCCACCATTACCAAATGGAGTGGTTTTTATGAAAAAATAACGTTGAGTAACAAAGGAAAAATACTCGTTGAAGATAGTAAAGGTACTTGCCCAATAGGAGGTCCTGATTGCATAGAAGTAGACAAACACGGACAAAAAGCCGAAGCAGGAAAACAAAATTTTAAAGAGGCAGATCCTGAAGTGCACAGCCAGATAAACCCAATGGTAGACATGGCGGCTTTTCAGACGATTTTGGATGATAATGATGTTATTTGATTATAAAATAGATAGAATATGTCAAATTTTAAAATAATTGGGCCTTCAAACCCTGAGGTAGGAAAAGAAATAATTTACAAAACAAGTATTTCAAATTTTCCTGCAAGCTTGCCGGGACAAATAAATCCTGTCGCGACTAACCCGTTTACTGAACAGGTGAAGTGGTCTATCTATATATTAGAATATGGGAAGTGGACTCTAAAAGAAAAAAACAATAAAACCGGCCCTACTGCCAACTATACTTTTACAGAAGTAAGTTTAAAAAGGAAAGGTATACGCATAGTGGCTCTTTTTGGCAATGAAAAAGCAACACTTGATATTAAACCTCTTGATACAATAGAACGCAAAATAGTAAAAGTAGAATTATGCGATGCCTTAGGAAACTTGCAGACCAAACCTTTTGCATACAGCCAAACTGTTTTGGCAAGAGTACATTGCTTAAATCTTGATAATTGTACCGTTCATGTTACTTTATGGGAAGATGATGCTCCTGGCAAAGGACATAATGAAATAAATAAAAATAATAAGGCGATAACAAAATCAGAGTTAGTATCAAATGGTATTGCAGACGTTAAATTTAAACTGGCACCTGATTTTGCAAAAATGGCCGATGCTCAATTGGCAAAAGGCGATAAAAGCGAAGGTAAAACGCATGAATATTATGTAACTGCAGAAGTTTTTAGACAAAAAACGGTAAGCAGCAATAATATTAATGTAACCAATCCTAATAATAAAACTGCTGATACAAAAGCAAAAGCAACCCCTCAAAAACCAGCTGCTAAAAAGCCGGTAACAAAACCTGTTACAGCAAAACCAACACCGCCAGCCGCGAAAAAAGGACCATCAAAAAAAGAAGAAAAAGGAATATTAGAAACTGTTGGTGGAACTATATACGATTGGGGAGAGTCAAAATTTAAAACGGTGGCTTCTATTTTTCCTGATCCTATGGAGATTATTAATAGTGTTGCTAAGCTTGATATGGGAGATAGCTGGTGGAAGAATAAAGAAGAAAAAGGAGGTTGTCAAAATTGTAATGAAAAAATAAAGCTCAAACAATTACAAGAAATATTTACTGAGGCTGACCCTGAGGTATTGAAAATAGCTCTTACCACATATAATGACTATATGGAAGAATTTGGAATGAATACTTGTTGGAATAAAGCTCATTTTTTTGCGCAGGCATCTATAGAAGTTGGTAAAACATTTACTTTAAAAAACGGTGAAATTTTAAATTATTCAACTACAAGATTAATTAGTGGTGATTATTCTTCTGGTTTTGTAAAAGGTGATTTAGCTGCAAAAAAAGGAGGGCATTATACAAGTGGTGATTTTCATACTAGGCCATTTGCATATTTTGATAATCATAAAAATGAAGCAGAAAGATATGGTAGAAAAGATCTTAATAAAAATAATGACAAGATTATTCAAAAAGCAAATGAAATTAAGATTGCTGATCTTGCATATGGACCTACTTCAGCTAAAGGAAAAGAATTAGGTAATACAAGGGAAAATGATGGCTCGAGATTTATAGGTAGAGGACTAATACAATTGACAGGACGAGCTAATTATGCTGATGTTGCACCTCATATTAAAAAACATTTTCCGTCTTTAGATATTTTAACAGATGAACATGTTAAACATGTGGGAACAAATGTTAAAATAGCGGTTTTATCAAGTATGGCATATTGGAGTGGAAAAAAAAGAAAAATAAATAAGGTTGCAAATGGTCAAGAAAATGTTGATAAAGTTTCAAGGTTAATTGGAACAGATGTAGACTGGAAAGGAAAAGCGAAATCATTCAAAGAAGTAACCTCGGTGAAATTTAAAGTTAAAGAATGTAAATGGGGTAAAATTCCATCTAATGCTACAAATGATAAAGGGACGGTTGTTGTTGTATCAGGAAAATCAACTAAACTTGGCGACTTTAAAAGTAATAATAAACAATGGCCTGTTTATAAGACAACAGTTTATCAAAATATGTCACTTGAAACGTACAATAAATTAGAAAGGGATAATAAACTACCAGATCCCAATTATACAACATATTTAACAAGAGATGCACATTCGTTAAGTGCAAAAGATCGATCTATAAAAAGATATGGATCTTCAAATGAAGCTCCACCAGGAATTTATTATTTAAATAAAGGTATAAGAGGCCAGAGATATCATGTATATCTTGGAGATCAAGAAGGAGGATGTAGTATTACAGGTGTAGATGGATGGAGAGGCGGTATAGCCATACATGGAGGATTTCCTGCTGGTACAGAAGGTTGTTTAACAACACACACATCAAATTATGGTAATAGAACAAAAAGACAAGAAATCAATATTAAAGTTAAAGAGTTAATTGATAATATTCCAGATTTCGATAACAATACAGACGATCGACCAGTAAGATTAATATTAAAAGAAAGACAAGTAACAAAGGAAGGTAAATTATGGAATGGGAAAGTAGAATAATTTTAGTGGGAATGTTAATTTTTTTTATTGGATGTAATGAAAATAAGAAAAAGGAATCAATAGAAAAGAAAACTGTAAAAGTAATACAAATGAATGACACAGATAAATATTATGAAATTTTAAGAAAAAATGGTTTTGTTTTTCCTTCTGAAGAAATTTATAATGCTAAATTAAAAGAAGTATTTGGTATGGATTTAAGTTTATATTCAAATGTTGAGCAAGTAGAAATAAATCCCAGACCAATTGTACTGGATGATGAAAGATCTGATCCTATCGCAATTAAGAGTAAAAGATTTATCTTGTGGTATGCCGATCCATCAAGTGGCGATGAGCAACAAGATAACTTAGCGTTTTTTAATTTAAACAAATATATTTTTTATAATGACAAAGCGGCTTTAGTTTATTTGAAATCTCAAAAAGATCTTAATTTCTTGTATTCTCTAGTTCAAGATTTCGGATATAGAAAAGATCAAGATTTAATTGATTATTTATTAAGAAAAACTGATGGAGATTTATCAGATACATATGCGTATAATTTATTTTTTGGAAGAAATGGAGTTGCAGGTCATTGGGAATTAAGAAAAGAATTATTTGAAAGTTATTTAGATATTTATCCCAAAACAGATATTTATGGTTCTGGATTTATTACAAGTTTGATTGATAAAGATAATCAGGATTATATAAAAAAATACGAAGGAGAAAGAGAAAGAGATATATCTTTTTTACTTGAAAAAATAATTTTTCAAGCAAGAAAAAGAGGCGATTTAAAAGATGGAGCAGTTAATAGTGTATTAGAAACATATCCTGATTATTTAAAGATATTGAAAAAAAATCAGGCTTTTGGTTATCCATTATTAAATGATTATATCAAACAAAGTCCACCAATACCTAATTGTATAGTTCAAGATCCGGACGGTTATACTAATTTGCGAAAAGAAAAAAATACAACATCTAAAATTTTGCAAAAAATAAAGACAGGGGATGAAGTCTCAGTTATTGATACATCAGGAGACTGGTGGTATGTAAGTACAAAAGAAGATAACATGGGATATATACACAAAAGTAAGTTAAGATCTGAGTAATATACCTTGTCTAAAAATTAGACTTTTTGTAAAACTAGAGAAAAACGATTTACATATATTAATAAGCTCCTTGACATATTGAAAAGAAAAGCCCCAGCTAGCAAGAGGAGATTTTTTTGTTAGCTGGAGGAATTTTATAAATAGAATAAAAATGAAAACAACAATAATAATAATTTTGATTGTCCTTTTTACAACTTTCTTTTTTTCTTCTTGTAAAGAGAATAAAGGAGTTGTAATAACCGAAAACAATGTAAAAAACATTGCACTTACTACAAATAACAAAGCGTGCTTTATAAAGCAAGAATATCTTAGTAGGAAAGATGATAAGGATTTAATATTCAAATATGAAAATGAAAATTATGAAATAAAAAACAACAAAGAACAATCTTATAATTTAATACTAAATGGAAAAAAATATTTGACAAATTTAAATTTAGAAAGTGCAAATATTAATTTTTATTATTATAAATGTGAGAATAAAAAGATATTCATGATTGAAGGAGATGATTATTATAGTTCTGTTTTTTTTGCATATCTATTTGAAAATGAGAAACTGTCATATTTAGGGGATTTTAATATTAAACAGCCAAACGTTGAAAAATTAGGTGTTTTAAAAAAAGATTTTAATATTTCGTTTAATAATAATCAATTGAGTATTGATGTATTATTACAACATAAATTTTTCCAAGCAATAAAATTAAAACAAAAAAAGAATATACCTCAAGAATCCCAAGATCGTAAATTAGATTTAAATGGATTGTGGAGATTAAACTGTGAAAATTCCTTGACTACATTTGATATTTCTGATAACAATGGTTATTTGTCTTTGTATTCAGATAATGCAATTTATATAAATGTAGAAATAATTAATATTGAAAACAAAGTTGGAGAATATGACATCAGATTTAAAAATACAGAGTCACAACAAAATTATAGTGGAGATAAAAAAAATATTATCGATAATGAAATATCTAAATCAGAAAATATTGGAAGACTTGTTTTTAAAAATGATAAACTTCTACTTTATTGGAAAGGTTTGTATAATGATAAGTTTAAAAAACTTGAATTTGAAAAGGATTTTGTCTTAATTAAAGAAAACGAAGACAAAAATCCAATTATTTTATCAAAATGTGAATAGTTTATTAAAAAAGGCTCCTTGACATATTGAAAATAAAAGCCTCAGCTAGCAAGAGCGGGAAGCTCTTGTTAGCTGGAGGAATTTTAAATATTAATACAAATAGATATCACTGTCAATCTATATCAATATGAATTTGATTCTTTAGTTAGTTTAACATTTAATTCTAGGGTTAATTTTTAAATTCTGGGGGAAAAAATAATGGAGAAACTCAAATTAAGAAAAAAAATAATAATAAAGATTATTCTGGTGGTGCTGATGAATTTTCAGATGTAACAAATGGGGGGGGGGGCGCTGGACTAGTTAAGAGAAGAAAAGCCGAAATTGAAATATTTAATTATAATAATTATGATTCGACACATTAAAATTATGAGATTAATTTATCTTTTTACTTTACTATTGCTTTTTAGTTGCAAGAAATCAAATTCTAGTGCTATAGTAGAAAAAAAAGTTATAGAAATTCAAAAAAAAGAAATAATAAAAGAAAGAGATAATTGGTTGTTTTATAGAACTATTTCATTATCTCCAAATAGTTATTTCTGTACAGATGCAAAACTTAAATTATTTCAGATTGATGTAAGTAGTGATTCAATTTATATTAATAATAAATACACAGATGATGTTTACACTAAGATGATTAGTCCAGAAAATTATTTTGAACATAAATATCTTTATGAATCATATATAAAAATATTTAAAAAGGAATTCAATCTTGATTTTCCAGAAAAAATATTAACAATAAGGAATAAAAAAGTCTATGATAAAAACTCTGAATTAGATAAATATTTTCAAGACGCTTTTTTTATAAATGAATACATGTTTTATGAAAAAGATGGATGTATTGTGTGTTT
>Ga0247803_1001238_pt1 | contig 13451 bp, 17 predicted proteins | sample UWRJL014104B1_FD_180928 | JGI IMG/M metagenome (GOLD analysis project Ga0247803, IMG submission 180928) | Plant litter microbial communities from Arlington Agricultural Research Station in Wisconsin, United States - UWRJ-L014-104B-1 | ecosystem: Environmental > Terrestrial > Plant litter >...
TTGTACTCCGGGAAGGTGTTTTCGGAGAGAATGTGTCCCATTTCAAACTTGGGCTACTCGGACTAGCCGGTGTGTGAGCTGTGGTGCTTCGTGAGAGTATGCCAAAGCTTCCAGTGCGCACACGACTCATGGAGATAGGGACCGGTGAAGGAATTGGCGTCGACGGCTTCTCTATCGGAACAGCCAATGCGTCGGCGGAATATTCATGGAAGCGGTTTTCTAGGTCGTTGATGTACCACCGCCAATTTTCGCACGACCAGTCACACAACAGCAGATGTGTTCCTAATGACGCCGAAAACGCCTCACTGCGTGACCTCGGCTTATACCACGGTGATTCGGTGGAGGCTTCTGTAATCCGATCCTTGATCAACTGGTTGCCCTTAACATTGACCCATACAGAGTTGCCGGTGGAGAGGTCAAACGAATGATACATTGCAGATTGTCGGATCGACCAGGGCAAATCGCCTTGGTTCCTTGACGGTTCTACGGATCGCAGGTTGTAACAGAAGCGAAGCTCCTTGCCGGATCGCCCCATTTCAGGAATGTTCGGGCCGCGTCGCTTTTCGTCGAGACGGGACTCGTCCCTCAGTCCACTGAAGTAGAAGTCTTGTGCGTGGATCTGCTTGCCGAAAGGGTACACGAAATCCAGAAAAGAGGGAATGACTTGGTGATAGGAAAAGAGGAACTTTAGCATTGTGCGCGATATGTTCAATGCTGCTCGGCTGTATGCAGAGTGCAAGAAACTGCGGGGGTTAGATATGGGGCTGTTAACTGGCCAAGGGTACTTGCATAAAGCGGCACTGCGGGTCGCTCTCTCCTTCGCGGACAGCTTTACGCAGCACTTCCTTGAGCTCGTCAAGACTGGTCGCACGGGCTGCGTGGAAATCTGTTACCCCTCCTCGTCAGCAAATCATTGGCGATGGGTTTCAGAAGCTCCTCACCTTGATCCCCGCATGTCAAATCCCAGAAATCTAAAGCAGCTTGTTTTTCATCGAACAGGCGCTTTTCATGAGATCGCAGCCGTTCGGAATGGGCTTTCAAGTTGTGTAGAAGTGAGTCTGGCCGGATAAGGTTTTGAGGATAGTTCTCAAACTGCTCGCAGGACTGGATGAAAGACTCCATAGCTACAACATGACACTGGGAAAGGACGAAGCGCTCGAGTGCACACCGCGGTCACATACGAAAGGAAGGATAACCATAATATATATTGAATTCTTGAGGGACCCAACGACTTCGACATGGTAGGGCAACCGCTTTCAGCTTGTCCGCCACGGCATAGAGTACGCAATGCGCTGCCCCGCTCTGGCGTTTCTGTTCCGCATCTTTGTGAGCCTTGAGACATCCCCGAGCCAATTGCATAGTCTGCGCATCCTTGATCATCCCAACGTCCTGCAAGGGTCTCAATTGCCTTGCAAAACCTCTCCTCAACTCGGGGTCCGCCGAGCAGCGAGCTCATCTTGTTCGCTCTAATCTCCTAATTAGCAGCAGCATCGCGCAAATTAGACGAAACATATACTAGAGTCAAGTTCCGCGGAACCCAAAATCTATACACACTGCCGGACATCTTTTGGGGGTTATTTAGTGGTCCATTTTGGGTTTGCAGTTATCTTCACTTACGCGAATGTAAAAATCATAGGGTCCAAACTTCTCCCTCAGGAATTTCTCCAAAGCTGATTGCTCCAAGTCGTAGATGTCGAAGGTGTCCCACACATACCCCATTGTGGTAAGGCGCCCGGTGAGTACGTGGCAGTCGCGAACTCCAATAAGAGATGTAATGATTTCCAAGAGGACCGGTGTACGTACCGGAAGTGTACGCATAAGTGAAGGAGGCTGAGGCAGTGAGGCATACCTCAAGGAGCACTCGCGACTTTATGTCACGTCAATTCCATCCGTGGAGGCTCTGCAATATCGAATGAATGGTGAGGTTTGTCTGCCACTCCCATGTCCAGCCTTGGATTCGCTCATATGAGTCCAGAAGCAACAAGGCAATTGTTCGCCTGGATGGTATTACCAAACTGTGGCCCAGCGTTCTACTTGATGAGAGTAGTGAGGCAGACGGATGACAGTCTATCACTAGCTGGGGGCGCATGATCCAAAGAGAACGATCCTCGGCAGATGTGGCCGCCGTGGCGTGCAGCACGCTTACAGAAGGGCCACGGATTGCTGTTGGGTGCACGTTGAGCCTTGCAAATAAGGCAAGTCCCACTGCAGCCAAGGTGTGGAGTGGAGGTGGGCAACAATCGGCGATGGGCTACATGAGTAGTGTTAAGAACGCACAGCTGGGGCTGAGACTATCCAACTTCGTATCTACGATGATGATGACGATATTCTGCCGGTACCCGCGCAGCGTCAGCGGAAAGGCAGAGGTCACAAGGGCATGCGCATGAAGTGACTGCAGCGGGCAAACGAAGCCTTGATAGCACCATAGAAGGCAATGGAAGAAGGCAATGGAAGAAGGCAATGGAAGAAGAAAATGGAAGAAGGCAACGTACGCACATGAGGATGGGACTTCAGCCGAAGAGTGATATCGGTTGCCGAGCGGGGCACTCTCAGCCTCGCGATTGGACTGACTGCTCATCTCTGCAGGTTTCAGGCGGTCAGACAGCACGCAATGCGTGATAGAGGGTTGCTGCCAGTAGACTAGAATTCGCCATAGTGTGTCGATGTCAAAAGTTGGAGGTGTGGAAAGGCGGAGTCGCACGGATTGGCGGTTGGACCCGCGGTACGTACGATATACTAGCGAATACGTAGTCCTAGTCGGGCAAGTATCCACTAGCCATCGGGCGGCTGGTAAAATCTCACCGTGCAACAGAAACGCTCGCTGACTTCCTCTCCGCATTCAATCGGGACTCGCGCACTCTATCTGCAACGTACGCAACGCAGCCCGACAACGAGCCCAGATATCGCCAACGATATTCATCTATTGCTACCGATTTTACTGCGACAATCGTTGTATCTTTTCGCTCATTTGCCGTCCACCCTCTTATTCCATCGCTGAAGCGTACCAATGCTCTCCCATATCCTGTAGCGACGTTACGATCAATTGACCTCTCACTCCATCCTGCGCCATTTCACGTGCCTTAGCGTCATAGCAGAAACAGCATCAAGTCCTTTGACTGAGCCTTGATACCACGCACACGCTTAGATTTGTTCGCAATCCACTCGGCATAGGGTCCGGCAGCATGGCCACTTTCCACTCCTTTCCTCGCCTCCCAGTTGAGCTTCGTATCCAGATATGGGAATCGACTGTGGAGCCTCGTGCCGTTGATGTTCGAGTAAAAATGAAACACTGGAACCAGGATCACTCAATTAACAATCTGCCCCCGTCCAAGCGCCTGGTCTCATCAACCCCAGCGCCAGCATCACTTCACACCTGCCGAGAAGCCCGATATCAAGGGCTGTACCAGCAGGCTTTCTCCGAACTAGCTGCTTCGGACGGCTCGGGACGGCGTTATGTTTGGGTGAATTTGGACATCGATATAATATGCATTGGAACGGTATACACCACCTATTACAAACCGGTCGCGCCACTTATACAGCGGCTCCAACTCGAGTCCATTGAAGCTATATTCATCGACCATTGGCGCGATTCCGAACTACACGATTTTGTCAACCTCAAAGAAATGTACTTGAATTGCGCTGACGGCATGTGGACATGGTATGGACAAATGAAAGACATACACTGGCCTTGCGGCGAGGAAAATGTATTCATGATTGATCCAGATGATGGTCGTATGATTAGAGGCGTTGAGATGGACAGGATTTTTGCTCAGGAAACAGAGGAGGCATATAATCGCGCCCATGAAAGAGGAGGTCTAATCCAAACCAGAGATTCAAAGGAACTCATACCCCTTACAAAAATCTGGATGGGAGAATTACCGCAAGTACTCTCGGACAATCAGATGGGAGAATCGGGTCCCTGGTGTGGCGGTAATTATTAATTACCATAGCTTCAACGTGCGGGGCATTTTGCAAATTATAACGGAGAGCAAGGAAGTGTAGTCAATTATCATCAAAATATTCTGCTCTATCTCTATGTAATAATTTGTCACAAGGCCTGCCCGCAATGCGAATATCTATTGAGATATTCATCAAGACCGCGCAAATCAACAATCGATGAAACAAACAAGCCGTTTACGAGTTTGCCGATGCCGTCTGGAACTCCTTGCTGAACGGATAGTCGTTGTACCCCTTCGTCTGCTTGGGCTGATAAAACACAGCGCGGTTGTACGGTGTAAGATCGATACCCTTCTGAATCCGGTACACAAGGTCGGGCGTGCTGATAAAGTACCGCCCAAACACAACCACAATGTCCCTCTTTGGAAACTCCTCATCCACTAACCGCTTCGCGGAATCAGGCTTGAAGCCTCCCGCAATGAAAATAGGGCCAGGGAATAGATCGATGAATGAATCCAGCTTCTCGGTAGCTTCAACGTCGTCGTTTCCTTTGATGCGAGCTTCGACAAGGTGCAGGTAGGCGAGGTTAAATGAAGCGAGTTTCTTGGTGATGTCGGAGAACTGGGGGAGAGGATCCTTCATCTTCATGGCCTGGAACTCGCTAAAGGGAGACAAACGAACTGCGGTCTTGTCTGCGCCGACGGCATCAACGACGGCTTTGGTGACTTCAATTGCAAAGCGGGAGCGATTCTCTACAGAGCCGCCGTAGCTGTCTGTGCGCTGGTTGGAAACATCCTGGAGGAATTGGTCGACGAGATATCCGTTTGCGCCGTGGATTTCTACACCGTCGAATCCGGCGGCAATGGCGTTCTTAGCTGCTTGTGCGTAATTTGCGACTGCTTTCTTGATGTCGTCCGTCGTCATCTCTTTGGGTGTCGCATAGCTCTCGCCTGCGGGTATCGGGCTGGGACCCATGATTGTGAAGTTCTCCTTCTTGGCCTGCGCGACGTTTGCAACACGACCCTGGTGCCATAGTTGTAAGTAGATAAAACTACGCTTTTGATGCACCGCATCGGTTACTTTCTTCCAGGCGTCAATTTGCTTCTGGTTCCATATTCCAGGTATATTTGGGGCACCGGCCGCATCGAGCGAGATGAAGGTCGCTTCACTGATGAGTAGGGTCCCAGGCACTGAGGCGCGTTGTGCGTAATATTCTGCGACTATGTCCGGAAGAGGCACATAGTCGTCAGATGCGCGATAGCGTGTGAGTGGAGCCATGGCGATGCGGTTTTTAATCTCGACGTTGCCCACCTTCAAGGGCTGAAACAGTCTTGAGTCCGACATTGTGGATTATGTGGTGGATGTGAAGCCGGAGTGTAGATTGAACAAATTGAGGTTTTCTTTTGTTGAACGGGTGGACGTATGCGCCGCCTATAATAGTATATATATTGGATCATTGTGTTAGCGGACGGTCCGGAGAATTTTTGGCCGCATTTCAAAGCCATAAATAATGTTCCTTACGTTTCGACGTTGTGGGCGACCTTCGGCAGACTTGCGGCAGTTTTTTCCCGCTTTGTTATCAGTGACGTCATCTGTCATCGACTACCACATTTGTCACCTTTCGTGATGTGTGCAGCCTCATCCAAGCTTTCTACATGACTTCTGATTCAACTATGGATTAATACTCGGTCGTCTACAAGTAATCACCATGAGATAAATAGTAAGTAATGTCTTTAGGAACTCTCGAGGTTCTTTCCATGCTCTTCGAGATAGAACATCCTTTGGAATTCAACCAGAACACTAATCGTGGTGCGCAGGACTACTGGATTACGAACATGAAGAGTAAACACTAAATGGAAGATGAAACACTCATGAAGGGGATTTACAAGCAGCCATGCACGAGTCCCAATGACTTTCAGAGTCCACCTACAACAAGCGTTTCGCTTGCTCCAACTGCGCCTCCAAATCCTCATGCCAGAGCCACTCGTACATAGACGTCGAGCGCTCGATAATGGTATTAGTATCATCACCTATCCCAGGCATCATGCAGTCCAGAAGAAGGCCGGCAGTCCTGCTGTTCTCAATAACCTTCTGCGTACGAGGTCGCCGCACCGCATCGTACGCCCGGAATGCGTTTTCGATATCCGACTTTCCATTCACGGAAGCGATGAGATGGCTCAGAATATAAGCATCTTCCATAGCCATGCCTGCACCGGCGCCCATATGCGGTGTCGTTGCGTGAGCGCTGTCGCCGAGCAGACATACTCGGCGGCGGTAATAGGGTGCAGAGTGCTGCAGATCAAACAGTGCCCATCGGACAGGCAGGAGGTACTTCTGGATGACTTTTATCAATGGAGTATAGTATCCTTCAAAGTATCGTGTGAAGTTGTCCTTGGATGCAGGTGCGGTCCCAGCGTCCTCGTTCCGAGCCCATGACTCGCCAGAGTCAAGTGGTATCGCCACCATGTTGGTGAATTCGCAGTTCTCGACAGGGTATGTAACTATGTAGGCGCCGTAGCCAAGGTAGAGCTGTCCGTTTCGTGCAAGTTCGGCTCCTAGGGCTTGTTCGGCGTCTGCCTTGGGGACCATGGCACGATAGGCATATTCTCCAGCGTAGTTTGGCTTGACGTTGGATCCACATACGACTTCTCGCGTCTTGCTCTTGATACCATCGCATCCGATCAGTGCACTCGCAAGTGCAGTGCTACCATCGGCGAAGTGCAACTTGAGCGTACCATCAGGCTGTTCTTCCACACTTTCGAAGGTCTTTCCGAAGTTTGTGATACCATTTGGTATCAGTGATACCAGCACCTCCAAAAGTCGTGCGCGATGTATACAGCTTCTCGTTCTCATTCCAGTCCTCTTCACCATCTCCGAGTACCTATCATCTCTCACATCATCAATGAAGTCGCCAGCCTTCTTCCCGCCTTCTTTCCTCTCGTCTGTGCCCCATCGCATACTCCCAAACGTATCATCGCGGTTGCGGTCTTCGTTGAATGTCGCGTGTTTCTTGTAGCCTTCGAGTAGTGCCTCATCGATCAAGCCGAGAGCTCGCGTGGCGTTTGACCCAAAGGCTACGCCAGCACCTATCTCAGAGAAGACTGGCGCAGCCTCGTATATGTTGATTTCAATTCCATGTTTGAGGAGACCGACAGCTAGAGCAAGTCCGCCTAAACCGCCGCCTACGATGGCGATGGGGAGCTCGGGCTGGTCGCCAGTAACTGAGCCGTTCAAGTTCGTGGAGAAAGACATGACTGAGGGCGCGGGTAGAGCCACTTCACTCACGTAGCAATATAAGGGCTACATCTGACAGATGCTTACCGTGTGCTGACAGTCGTCGTATACCTGCTACACCCCCGTATGTAATTGCATGATCGAGCTGATGCTGGTCATATTCAAGAAACCATTTCGTCTGGAAAAGTATGTAAGACTATCGCCAATAATTAGGCTTACTAAAGACCGCTTACCTCGACTGTTTGCAGGGTGGCGTCCAATTGGGAAACTGACACTAACTCTCTAGGCCAATTAACCCACAACTTGTCTGGAGAATGTCTCAATGATACGCGCCAACTCTGCAACATCAACAACGAAATCAAGAAAGACTGTTTGGCAAACGGATGGATAGATTGTTCTCTTATATGTCTTAGCTTCACTGCGAGCAACCGAACGCAATGCATCGATTCGCCGAGTCCGGAATCCCACTCAGCCGCACCATGCATACCAAGGACACCGAGTTCCAGGCCAATCAAGTGAACTGCGAAAAGAATTTCCACACCTCTGGAGGCGTAAAGCTATTTGACCCAGCATCATTTCCCCCATTATCTGGCAGCGCAACATGATCCCCATCGAAGGCAGTGTACTGAGTTGGGTGAGTGCACCCATCGTACACGGTGGTAATCCGCTGCCTGCTGTTCCTCGCCGGCTCAGCCGCGTTCTTCGTCTGACACCCATTGTTCTTGAGAAAGCGGTCCCTGATCTGCCTGCCCTGGGCGATGGGCAACACGCTATCCTTGACACCGTGCTGTTGATAAAGCGCAATTGGGTCATTACCACCGGCGCATCCAGAAAGTGTGGCACCGGAGAGAATGGCAATGGCGCGGTAGTCCTTTGCATGGCTGCATGCGAGACTGAAGCTCATCGCGCCGCCATACGAGAAGCCTAACGAGAAGCGAAGATTCTCGTTAACACAAAACTGCTCATCGATCTGTTTGCGGATCGTATCGAGGAAGGTGATGTCTTCGCCGTTGGAATTGCCCCATCCCTTATTCAGGCCGTCAGGCGCCACAAAGATGGCACTGTTTTGTGCGAGGGCTTTGAGGCCGTAGTACGGTGCGTTTCCGCCGTCAACCCCGTTCATGTCGGCGCTGAGCCAGTGCAGACCGAAGATGAAGCGGTAAGGTTGAGTGTTGTTGTAACCGTCTGGAATGCGGAGAATCCATTTGCGCTGCTTGCCGTTTATGGTGACGGTTTGGGTACCGCTCTTCAGGGTAGGCGTCTTGCCGCAGCCCGCTGTTGCGGCGTAGACATTGTTGAACAGTGCGAGGAGGAAGAGAGCGCTTAGCGTAAGAGATGCGGTTAAGCGGAACATGATGGGATGTGACGGCTTGTGAGATTCACGTTCAAAGTTCGACAACTCTCAACTTCGCCTAGGGGATGCAGGAATATTTAGCTGCACAGAAAAGGATTCATATCCTCTGAAATGGTCTCTCTCATTACCCGAATCCATGTCGCATGTGGCCATCGCCATATTGCTCCTCTTTAGACAGGCTGAAGTCGCCGTTCCACCTATGAGCACTGACGTCTTCCCTCTTGGTAGTTCTACTTCATACAGTCCACGAGCAGATCCAAGCATGTTGTGGGCAATAGCAGTCGACGGCGCCAATATATCATGGTAATTATTCACGGCAGTGTGGGCTTGGTCTTACACATGCATGCCAGATCCCAGCAAGCCGGTTAAAGACAGTAAGGATACGGCCTCATGGCTGGTGGTCTCGGGATGTGGAGAGAGTTTCCGACGTGTGGGTTTGCTACCTCTCGCTTATAGCATTGTCGTAATAGGGAAGTATTGCAGGTACGATAGCAAATTTGCGGGGAACGGCATATGTCCCGAACTGCGAACGATGTACACGTGGGTGGGTCCGGTAGATGGTCGCCATAGAACTGGTGCTCGAGGAAGTCTGAGTAGACGATCCGTAGGGTGGTCTCAACGAGGAGCACATGTTCTGTCAAGCTCGGTCTCGCTTCCCCATTCTTTTGCAATGTCGGACCCGGATCTATCACGCCGACGACTCTCTACCCTTCTGATGCCGTGCAACTCCGAGGTATATTTACATTCGGCCAACTTTCAACGGTGGAAGATCTGTTGCTTTCAGTTAAACATCTCTGCAGCACTTGTAACCCCTGTCCTGGCATCTGCCAGGTTACAACCCCAGATATTCCCTGAGGTCATTCATCCTCACCGCTAACATCTTGTAAACGAGATCATGTATGTTGACGCTCAATTCTCTCTTCGATGCGAAGTAGGAAACACCATTGGCCGAGATGGTAGCATCTCAATTGCACGCGTCGGGATGAGTTGAAGGAGGTTGTATTCGTGGGTTCAGCCGCTCGAGGATCTTAGTAGCTGCTTGTTCACCTGGATTACGTCGTTCATTCCGTATAACCTACCAAGTTGAGCAGCTAGATTCGGGACTTATCTTTTGACTCGCGTGACCTGATTATACTTAGAGAACAATGCTGTTGTGGTAGTCCCGCGCGATGCGCCTACCCGCTATGCTTCGGCCCCAATCGTCTATATACGTCTGTCTAAAATAATCTCTAGGGAGATGCAGGACTGCTAGAATATCCACCACTTGCATAAAGCGCTTCTCGACTTCAAAATTGCACCAAACCGCATCAACACCAAAGCTCAATCAAATCGCATCCACCCTCACTCCGTTCAACACATCCCCCTTCTCCACTCTCGCCTTCTCTTCCTCAGCTAACCTCGCCTTCTCCTCCTTCTTCCTCCTATCCTCCCTCTCACTATACCGATCGCCAAAAAGCTGAAAATGCGGCCTCATTACAAGACTATACTTGACAAATTCCTCCATGCAATCCACAAGACGATCCCGATTCCCGCTCGCCATCAGCCTACTCCCTCCCTCCGCGGCATCAGCATCCGTAAACTGCGTGTAAGCCATCGGCACTGAGCTCTGATTCGGGATGGCAAACATGCGCATCCAGCGACCGAGGATGCGTAAGCTGTTAACAGTGTTAAATGACTGCGAGCCGCCCGAGACTTGGGCGACTGCGAGGGTGCGGCCTTGAGTGGGGCGGACGGAGCCTGTTGAGAGAGGAATCCAGTCGATTTGGTTTTTGAAGACGGCAGTCTAGCGTATGCAAGTGTCAGTGTGCCGATCGTTTGACTGCGCTGAAGGGTGCACTGACGAGGTTACCGTGCTGCTCGGGACATATCCACACATGTCCATCGCTCCACTTGCTCAGCTCGCGCAGTTCCTGGACTTTCGGGTGCGAGTGCTGGATATCATCCTTGACTGGGAGACCCGCGGGATTATAGACGCGAACATCGCAGCCTAGTCGGAAGAGAATCCTCGACGCCTCATATGCTAGCAATTTCGAGTATGACCTGGGCGCACATTAGCCCCCCACCTTTAGAAACAACAGCCCATTCCCAGAAACAAGAAAACACTCACCGCTGCCGCAAACTCCCATACAACACCAATACCCTCAACCTCTCCTCCCGACCCCCAGGAACCTGCGCATCCACCATCTTCAACACAGTACTAAGTTCCAGCTTGGCAACCCAATCGCTCCGCGTCACGTCTTCATCGAGTAGAAAAGGTCGATAGCTTTCGCGAACCGCCGCATCATCTTCAGCCGCTGGAATCGCAAACGAACGATCGCTGAACGCTGGATCTACCGCGAGCTCGATGCGCGCGCGTTCTGCGGCCGTGTTGTTCAGATCGCCATTTGTTTGGACAGCCATTGATCGTGCTGGGATTAGAGGGTGGAATTTGGTGGGTAGCCGTGTAAGTGTCCGTAAGGAAAGCCGACTGATAGCCGGACGTAGGAGCATAGATGCGTAGGTGATGGGCGGAACGTGCTGCATACGAAGGTATATTGCGAACATCAGACTAAAACGATGGCGTTGAAAGTGGATGGCATGTCACTGCTGGTATGTCATTGGTCCGTTGGCGGTATGTCATCACTAATGATTTCCAGAGTCCACACTAGTCGCTAAGAGGCTAAATAAATGGAGCGAGGTTTTGGCAAGTTTACGCGCGCGTTCATGACGCTACACACGTGTGGTATTCACGAGAAACACGCTTGAAAGAACTGACATTTGACATGATTCAATGTTTGATTCAGAATTCAGAGAAAGAGTTTGGCCTCACGCTCTCATTCTATCTGCAGGATTGATCTTACCATCACCAAACCCTCACGACGTACGCTGCCATCCATCCACCCCTCAAACTCCCTTCCCACGCCGCATTTCTTCATCTTCTCCAAGATCTCCACGAGTGTAATCAACGCGGGAGCCAGATGTTGGCATGCTGGGTACGCAAGCGAGCTAGCTCAGCCTGATTCGAAAAAGTCCAGTCCACATCGTCTTAGTACTCTCCGCCTCCCAAGGCGTCCGTGTTCTCTGCCAAACCGTGCCCGTGATTTGAGTCGCCTTAGCCGTCGTAAATGCTTGGTAATTTTCCTCTTCTTCACCCCCTGGATCGCGAACGAGCTCGGAGTTGTCTACAAGCTCGAAGCGAAGCAAGCCTCCACAGCAGCGAGTAACATCTTCGAGCTCGCCATCGCCGCAGTCGTCACCAAATTCGGCGAAAATATCCACCAAACATTCGCTGCGACGTTTGGTACGCTCTAGGGAGTGCGTGTGCTAGTTGTGATGGTGCATCCGGTAAGCCGGACAGGTAGACGGTGGGGATAGAAACATCGAGCGAGTGTAAACCCGAGGTGATTCTACACCTCATCCAGAACCCTAAAAACCGTCGTATTCTTGACTCGACAATCACTCGTCCCATGACATCCTAGCAGCATCGTCCTCGCATAGTCGTCGTCGCCATCCCCTCGCATCTGGGCAATGATAGTGGCAGCCGCGATGCAGGAAGATTCGGCCGCGGAGGTGCTGTCCGAGATGGCTAGACGAGGTGGCCGGGGAGCAATAGCTGTAGTCAATCCGCCTGGGTTGGACAAGTTATCGAGCTGGGGATCGACAGCTCCACAGCTGTTCTGAGCTTGGTTGCACGTATTGCTGTTACCGCAAGAAGAAGCCGGCGCCGTCATAAGATTCGCTCCGCCTTCGCGAAATTGAGGTCCCAAAGCGATTTGGAGCTTCTCAACTCTTCTACCACCGTCGCCAGCATCTTCGCCACAACCCTTTCCAACCTCCCGCTCAATCTCCTCCCTCGCCACGCCATGCCTCGCGAGCAAACGTCTCAACGCGGCATTCTCGCGAGCCACTGATTTAGCAGCATTTTGCACCTCGACTGTAGCCGCTACACCACGGCGCTCGTACTCATGAACGCGTTGTTGTAAGCTGTCGAGCAATTCTTTGCGCTGGGCGCGGGAGCGGCGCTGGTTGTCGCGGATGCGGGTTGAGGATGGGGGGCCTTTGGTTTTGGTAGTGGTGGACATTGGGAGATGGTAGTGGATCAGTATGTGAGTAAAGTTTGCCCATTGGCATGTTTGCTATTAGCTCTAGGTGTCAATGTCTTTTTGATGTCTGCGATTTAGTCATTAAATTCGCGCACGTGCCGTCCACGAGTAGCCAATCAGACGTGTTGCTAGCGCTGTTCTTCAACTCCCTGACCTCATCGAAGGCCCCGCGTCCAACAAAACTCGCGAAATGGGTAAAGGAACTCACAGCCAGTCAACTAGATGCGAGGACTGTATATGTATGATACAAGTTTGCTATTCTACCATCCACGCAGGTAAACGAGAAGTCCAACTTCGATTGCAGCAGAATTGCCCGGACTCCTGCTAGCGATGCTCATAGCTACCCGTACCGTTCTCCTCGACGTATTTTCTTATCCTTCACCGTTTGAAAACCTTCCGAATTGTCCACTCACCGGGTACAAGCACTGCCTCCTCTCACTCCACAATCCGGATATGTCGCTTCGCACCCTCCGATTGAGGCCTCAACATCGAAGCCGAGCTACTGCTCTTTAATGCCTTAACAGCATGCTCTTTCACACTAGTCGGAGACGGTAAATCCAAATCATCCATCGAGGACATCCGCTCCGAATCTGTTCCTTTCGGACGAGAAATCTCTCGCGCATTTGAGATAGCGTGGTTTCTCGCATGCATTCGTTTCTTTGCCATGGAGACGGAATCCCTGTGCATGAAGAGCTCCGGTGAAATGCCACCACTGTTGTGAATCCGAGATCGTGCCAGTGTGACCGAATCGCGGTGGCCACGGAATTTCATGTCGGACTCGTCCACGTTTGAGAGCCTACGAATGGTTGGTTGCTGTCTCAGCCTTCTGCCTGATCCGGTGAGAGTTGCTGGGGAGACGTCGGGGTTCGGTACGACGAGCATCG
>Ga0247803_1001240_pt1 | contig 13449 bp, 12 predicted proteins | sample UWRJL014104B1_FD_180928 | JGI IMG/M metagenome (GOLD analysis project Ga0247803, IMG submission 180928) | Plant litter microbial communities from Arlington Agricultural Research Station in Wisconsin, United States - UWRJ-L014-104B-1 | ecosystem: Environmental > Terrestrial > Plant litter >...
GCGCCGGCTTCGATGCGTTCGACCGCCTTGTCGACGAGGATGGTCAGCTCGGCGACGCGCGCCTCACGTGATCCGCCGACGTCGAGGATCAGGCGGGAGAACGAGCCGGTCTTGGTCTGCACGGCGATGCGCGTGAGCTCCTGAAGAGCGGCGACAGTGTCTGGGCGGGAGAGCAGACGCAGGTTGGTGTCCTCGCTGGAGTTCACCGAGACGTAGGCGCGTCCGCTGCGGGTGTCGATCTCGATGTCACCGTCGAGATCGGTGATGTCGAGCAGCTCTTCGATGTAGTCGGCGGCGATCTCGCCTTCCTCTTCGAGCTGACCCGTGGTCGGGACATCCGTCGCCTCGATCGGCGCGTCGGTGTCTGCGGGGGCGATGGGCGTTTCGGTCTCGGTCACGTCGCTCACTTTTTGTTTCCAGTCTGCTTCTTGGCGCGGTTCTTACTGACGGGCTGCACACGCTGCTGCGGCTTCTTGACTTCTTCGACTGCGGGAGTCGCTTCCATCTCGGTCACCGTGATGCCGCGTCGCTGGCGCTTCTTGGCCATGCGGCTCTCGCGGGCGAATGCCGCCTCGCTGCCGGGTGTGGGCATGTTCCGGATCACGATGAACTGCTGAACCATGGTCCAGATGTTGGAGGTCAGCCAGTAGAACATCACGCCGATGGGGAAGGCGAAGCCGGAGAACGCGAACACCAGCGGCAGGATGTAGAGAAGGACGCGCTGCTGCTTGTACGTCGGGCTCGCCTTCATCTCGGGCGACTGGTTCTTCGACATGATCTGCAGCTGGGTGATGAACTGCGAGGCGGTCATGATGATCACCATCACGACGGCGATGACGATGACCACGACGTTCACGGGGTTGTCGGCAGCGGCGCTCTGGATGCTGTCGTGCAGGGGAGCGATGCCGAACAGCGACGCCTCGCCGAAGTTCTCGGAGAGCTCCTTGGAGAGAAGCCCGACGCCCTGCTGGCCCTTGTTGGCCTCCTGAAGCACGGAGAACAGGCTGAAGAAGATCGGCATCTGGATGAGCAGCGGGAGACAGGAGGCGAGCGGGTTGGTGCCCGTCTTCTTGTAGAGCTCCATCGTCTCGCGGGACATCGCCTCGCGAGAGAACTGGTCTTTCTTGCCCTTGTACTTGTCCTGGATCTTCTTGAGCTGCGGCGCTACCTCGAGCATCCGCCGCTGGCTCTTGATCTGGCGGACGAAGATGGGGATCAGGGCCGCGCGAACCACGAGCACGAGGCCCACGATCGACAGCACCCAGGTCAGTCCGGCGGAAGGATCGAGACCCAGCGTGGTCAGCACTGTGTGGAACGCGACGAGGATCGCCTCGATGACCCACTTGATGGGCCACAGTACTGTTCCGATGAGATCTGGCATTGGTGGGGTCAGCCCTTTCCGTGGCTATGTGCGACGACAAAACCGAAGTCTGTTACCGAGTACCGCTCGGTCGGTCGCGCTGGAATGTCGTCTACTCCGCCGGCGGCCCAGGGGTGGCAGCGCGCGATGCGCAGTGAGCCGAGCCACACGCCGCGCACGACGCCGTGATGCTGAATTGCCTGAAGAGTGTACGAGGAACACGAGGGATAGTAGCGACATACGTCGCCGTACAGGGGTGAGATCACGGCGCGGTACGCGCGCAGTACGAGCACACACAGGTTGCGCGGGAGGAGCCAGAGGAACGACAGCGTTCGAGTCATCGCCCTCTCACACTCCCATTCACCGCGTCGTAAATCTCCGAGTGAAGGGTATCCCAAGCGAGTTGTTCAACGCCTGGCAATGCGCGGATCACCAGATCGCGACCGGTCGAGTGGTCGACGAGCAGCTCACGTCCGATAGAACGGAGTCTGCGGCGAACCAGATTGCGCGTGACGGCGCCTCCGACGTTCTTGCCCACGATGAATCCGAACCGCGTCGGTTGCGCCGCGTCGCGGTTGGTCACGTATAGAACGGCGTGCCCGGTGTTCACTCGTCGGCCCCGGCGAACCGACGACTTGAAGTCGGCGGCGCTGAGAACACGGTTCGCTTTAGAGAGCACGAGGCTCACCGAAGCGACGAACGGGTGCACAACCACCACATGCCTGTCGACTGCCCGTCACGGGGACGGAAGTCAGACAGGCACGGGTCACGGCGAACTGCTGTGGGAGTTCTACGCGGAAAGCTCGGTACGACCCTTGCGGCGACGCGCGCCGAGGATCGCGCGGCCGGCGCGGGTGCGCATGCGCAGACGGAAGCCGTGCACCTTGGAACGCTTGCGTACGTTCGGCTGGAAAGTTCTCTTGCTCATAGTGGTATCTCCAAAGCCCAGCTCTGAAGGCCGGAAAGACGAGGTTTGGCCCGAAGGCAGAAGTCAACCTATTAAAAGTACGGCGTTAAAGGCCTGCGGTCAAACTTAGGTGGTTGTCACAAGGTTATCCACATCGGGATAACTGGGGGTTGGTGAGTGCACAGGGGTACGAACTAAGGTGAAGCCTCAGCCATTCTTCGGCCCAGAACCGGTAAATAACCGACGCACGGCAGTTATCCCCTCGGTGGATAACGTTGTGAATAACTTTTTGATTGTAGGAACATAAATCGCATGGCGGAAATAGCTGACTCGACCCCAGAGATTTGGAAATCGGTTCTCACCAGGCTCACGTCTGACGAACGGATCACTCCACAGCTCCTCGGTTTTATCAGTCTCGTCGAGCCCAAGGGTGTGATGGCCGGCACTCTCTACCTCGAGGTGCCGAACGAACTCACTCGCGGGATGCTCGAGCAGCGCATCCGACTCCCCCTGCTGAACGCCATTGCCGGCCTCAGCGAGGATCAGGAAGTCATCAACTTCGCGATCGTCGTCAACCCCGACATCCAGCACGACTCCCTCGAGCAGGACGCACCGCTGGGGGAGCAGGCCGCGTACATCGAGCCGACCTTGGTGCCGTCGCCCGCTGACTCCTCGCCCGGCCGACGATCCGACTCCCGACTGAACCCCAAGTACAACTTCGACAACTTCGTCATCGGCGGTTCCAACCGATTCGCCCACGCGGCGGCCGTGGCTGTGGCCGAGGCGCCCGCGAAGGCATACAACCCGCTGTTCATCTACGGCGACTCCGGTCTGGGCAAGACCCACCTCCTGCACGCCATCGGCCACTATGCAGAGAGCCTGTACCCGGGAATCCGCGTGCGCTACGTCAGCAGCGAGGAGTTCACCAACGACTTCATCAACTCGATCGCGAACAACCGGGCATCGGTCTTCCAGTCCCGCTACCGCGACATCGACATCCTGCTGATCGACGACATCCAGTTCCTGCAGGGAAAGGACTCCACCCAGGAGGCCTTCTTCCACACCTTCAACACCCTCCACGACCACAACAAGCAGGTGGTCATCACCAGCGACCTGCCCCCGAAGGCGCTCACCGGGTTCGAAGACCGCATGCGTTCGCGCTTCGAGTGGGGCCTCATCACCGATGTGCAGGCCCCCGACCTCGAGACGCGCATCGCCATCCTGCGCAAGAAGGCGCAGAGCGAGAAGCTCCAGGTCGGCAACGAGATCCTCGAGTACATGGCGTCGAAGGTGTCGTCGAACATCCGCGAGCTCGAGGGAACCCTCATTCGGGTGACCGCGTTCGCCAGCCTCAACCGCCAGCCGGTCGATCTGGCCCTGGTGCAGACGGTCCTGAAAGACCTGATCACCCTCGACGACGACAACGTGATCGCGCCGGTCGACATCATCAACCACACCGCCGAGTACTTCAAGCTCACGGTCGACGACCTGTACGGGTCGTCGAGGTCGCAGGCCGTCGCCACCGCCCGGCAGATCGCCATGTACCTGTGTCGGGAGATGACGAACCTGTCTCTGCCCAAGATCGGCCAGCTGTTCGGCAACCGCGACCACACGACGGTGATGTACGCCAACAAGAAGATCACCGAACTCATGAAGGAACGCCGGTCGATCTACAACCAGGTGACCGAGCTGACGAGCCGCATCAAGCAGAACCACCGCTTCGGCAAAAACTGAGCAAACAGCCGGGACGCGAGTTTTCACACAGTATGAAATGCCTGTGGATAACTAGGGGAACTCGCCGGAAAAGGTGTTGGCGAATTACAAGGTTCTGTGGAAACGAGTTGTGAGCGCCTCGGCGGTAGTTACAAAACTTGTCGTGAGATTCCACACGCCGTCAACAACTCACAAGGTTGTAGTTTCCAGTCGCCCCGCGGAATTCTTGTAGTTACTAACAGTTCGCACAGCGGTTAACACTGTTGTTCTTTTAAATCCTTATTGGTTAGCGAGAGATAACCTTGCACTCTGCGCCTCTTCGGCACTATCGGCCTGTGCCAGTATTAACCGGCCAGACCACCATCCATCAGTGACAGGGGTTACTCCGTGAAGTTCCAGGTAAATCGCGACGTCTTCAGCGAGGCAGTCTCGTTCGCCGTGAAGTTGCTTCCTCAGCGCACCACTCTGCCCATCCTGAGTGGAATCCTGATCGAAGCGACCGACGCCGGCCTGACCCTGTCGTCATTCGACTACGAGGTATCGGCTCAGACCGAGATCTCCGCGGAGGTCTCCGAACCGGGTAAGGTGCTCGTCTCCGGACGCCTTCTCGCAGACATCGCGAGCAGACTCCCCAACGCCCCCGTCACGTTCGCCACCGACGAGGGCCGCATCTCGGTCTCCTGCGGATCGGCGCACTTCACACTGCTGAGCATGCCTGTCGAGGAATACCCGACGCTGCCGCAGGTCTCGGCACAGTCCGGATTCCTCCCCGCCGAGCTCTTCGCGAACGCCGTCTCCCAGGTAGCCGTCGCCGCATCACGCGACGACGTCACCCCCGTGATCACGGGCGTGCAGCTCGAGATCACCGACAACAAGCTGTCGCTGATCGCGACCGACCGCTACCGAGTCGCCGTTCGCGAGATCGAGTGGACGGCAGACGAGTCGGTCACCGACGTGATCACCGCCCTCGTGCCCGCGCGCACGCTGATGGAGATCGGTAAGACCTTCGGTCACAGCGGATCGATCTCTGTGGCGATCACCTCGAGCGACGAACGCGAGCTGATCGCGTTCCAGGCCGACAAGAAGACGGTCACCTCGCTGCTGATCAAGGGAAACTTCCCCCCGGTCAAGCGTCTCTTCCCCGACGTGGTCGACAACTACGCCGTGATCAACACCGCCGAGCTCGTCGAGGCCGTGCGCCGCGTCTCGCTCGTGCTCGAGCGTGAAGCCGCGCTGCGTTTCTCCTTCTCGGTCGACGGCCTCACCCTCGAGGCCATCGGATCCGAGCAGGCGCAGGCGTCCGAGACGATCGACGCGTTCCTCACCGGAGTCGACACCGTCGTCTCGCTCAAGCCGGCCTTCCTGCTCGACGGCCTCGGCGCGGTGCACTCGGAGTTCGTGCGCATCTCGTTCACGAAGACCGACAACCCCAACAAGCCTGGACCCGTGCTCATCACCAGCCAGTCCTCGAAGGATCAGGCAGGGGCTGACAACTACAAGTACCTCCTGCAGCCCAACCTGCTCCTGCGCTAACCCACCACCGAAGTACGAAGGATAATTTCTATGCATATTGGGCTCATTGGACTCGGCAAGATGGGCAACAACATGCGCGCTCGCCTGAGAAAGGGCGAGATCGAGGTCACGGGTTACGACCCGAACCCCGCAGTGTCGGATGTTGCGAACCTCACTGAGCTCGCGGCCGCCCTGCCTGCGCCACGCATCGTCTGGGTCATGGTTCCGTCGGGAAAGATCACGACCGACGTGATCACCGAGCTCGCGGGAGTGCTGTCTGAGGGCGACCTCGTGATCGAGGGAGGCAACTCCCGGTTCACCGAGGACTTCAAGCACTCGGCACTCCTCGCCGAGAAGGGCATCAACTACGTCGACGCCGGAGTCTCGGGCGGCGTCTGGGGCCTCGAGAACGGCTACGGCCTGATGGTCGGCGGTAATGCGGCCGACGTCGAGCGCGCAATGCCGATCTTCGACGCGCTCCGTCCCGAGGGACCGCGGGCCGAGGGCTTCGTACACACCGGTGAGATCGGCGCCGGCCACTACGCGAAGATGGTGCACAACGGCATCGAGTATGCACTCATGCAGGCGTGGGCCGAGGGATACGAGCTCCTCGACACCCGCAAGGACATCATCAAGGACGTCACCGGAACCTTCGAAGCCTGGCAGCGCGGCACCGTCGTGCGCTCCTGGCTGCTCGAGCTGCTCGTCAAGGCGCTCAAGGAAGATCCCGAATTCAAGGAGATCGAGGGCTACGTCGAGGATTCCGGCGAGGGTCGCTGGACCGTCGAAGAGGCGCTCAACAACGCCGTCCCGGTTCCCACGATCAGCGCCGCGATCTTCGCACGCTTCGTCTCGCGCCAGGGTGACTCGCCGTCGATGAAGGCCGTCGCGGCATTGCGCAACCAGTTCGGCGGACACTCCGTCCGCAAGGCGGAATAGCACCACCTCGCTCGTGATCGTCACCCATCTGAACCTCACCGACTTTCGTAACTACGAAACCGTTGACCTCGGACTGGTGACGGGCGCGAACGTCTTCGTGGGCAGCAACGGCCAGGGCAAGACCAACCTGGTCGAAGCACTCGGCTTCCTGAGCACGCTCGGATCCCATCGCGTCTCCACCGATCACGCGATGGTCCGGGCGGGCCAGGATGCCGCCATCGTGCGAGCCCGACTCGAGCACAGCGACCGCCAGATCCTGGCCGAGGTGCAGATCAACCGCAGCGGCGCCAACCGCGCACAGATCAACCGTTCGGCGATCAAGACCCGCGACCTGCCGCGGTACTTCTCGAGCATCCTCTTCGCTCCGGAAGATTTGGCGCTCGTGCGCGGCGAGCCGTCGGGGCGGCGTCGCTTCATGGACGAACTGCTCGTGCAGCGATTCCCCCGTCTCAGCGGCGTCATGGTCGACTACGAGCGGGTGCTCAAACAACGCAACTCTCTGTTGAAGTCGGCGCGAGCCTCCGGGTTGCGCGAGAACTCGCTCTCCACACTCGAGATCTGGGACGAGCGACTCGTCGAGTTCGGGTCCGAGCTGATCCAGGCGCGCAGCGCGCTGATCGCCGAGCTGCTGCCCGAGGTCACGGCCGCATACTCCGCGATCGCCGGCGCCGACCACCACGCGTCGCTCGCCAGCTACCTCAGCATCCTCGCGAGCGATTCGACCGAAGAGGCCACGATCGAACAGGGCGCGGTGCGTGCGGGCGCTCTCGACCTCGACGAGATCCAGAAAAATTTTCGCGCGGCGCTCGCTCGCCTTCGGCGCGCAGAGGTCGAGCGGGGCATCACTCTCGCGGGACCGCACCGCGACGACCTCGTGCTCGGGCTCAACGACCTGCCGGCGCGCGGTTACGCGAGCCACGGTGAGTCGTGGTCGTTCGCGCTGTCGCTCAAACTCGGGGCCGCCGCCGTACTTCGCCGCGAGTCGTCGACGGGCGATCCGGTGTTGATCCTCGACGACGTCTTCGCCGAACTCGACGAATCGCGGCGCGGCAGGCTCGCCGCGGCCATCCGGGATTTCGAGCAGGTGCTGATCACGGCCGCGGTGCTCGACGACGTGCCGACCGAGCTGTCGGGACACATCGTACGCATCCGCTCAGGTCGTATCGTCGAAGGGGAGCAGCCATGACCCCGGAACCCCGCGAGAACGACGAGGCCCGCGCGGTGTACCTGCGCTTCCGCCGCCTGTTCGGAACCGGGACCTTCAAGTCGAACGACCAGAAGAAGCGGGAGAAGCGGGTCGACGGGGCAAGCGTCCCGTTCGGAGCCGGACGAGACCCGCTCGGACTCTCGGACGTCATCGACGGTCTCACCAGCAACATGGGCTGGACCTCGCCGCTCGCGCAGTCCGACCTCGTGGCGTCATGGGTGCAGATCGCCGGCGAGGAGACCGCCGAACACTCCACTCCGGTCGGAATCGAAGACGGCGTGCTCACCATCCAGTGCGACTCGACGGCATGGGCGACGCAGTTGCGGCTGATGAAAACTCAGATCGTCACCCATATCGCTCTCACGTACCCGGACGCCAAGATCCAGTCGGTTCGCTTCGAAGGGCCGAACGCTCCTTCGTGGAAACGCGGTCCCAGATCAATTCCAGGCCGGGGCCCGCGCGATACTTACGGCTAGGTGGACAAATCTGGTCACCCCTCCACAGAAATCGCCCGAGAGGGCCGTATAGACCACGGCGCGAGTCGCGATTTGGTAGACTGGGCGAGCCGTCGAGTGCGTCCCATTGTGGGACCACAGTCTCGAATGGCGTGATCGATCTACGCGGCAGGAGCACAATTTCAGATGGCGACAATTCCCACCGAGGATCTGCAAGACGACAGCTACGGCGCAGACCAGATTCAGATTCTCGAGGGGCTCGAAGCCGTTCGCAAGCGTCCCGGTATGTACATCGGTTCGACCGGCCCCCGCGGACTCCATCACCTCGTTTACGAGGTTGTGGACAACTCTGTGGATGAGGCCCTCGCCGGTCACTGCGACCTGATCCAGATCGCCATGCGCAAAGACGGCTCGATCCGTGTGCGCGACAACGGCCGCGGCATCCCCGTAGATATCAACAAGCAGGAGCAGAAGTCGACCGTCGAGGTCGTCATGACGATCCTGCACGCCGGCGGCAAGTTCGGCGGCGGTGGCTACTCCGTCTCCGGCGGACTCCACGGCGTCGGAATCTCCGTTGTGAACGCGCTGTCGAGCCGGGTCGAGACCGAGGTGCGCCGCCAGGGCCACGTGTGGCGCATGAGCTTCGCAGACGGCGTGCCGACCGCTCCGCTCGAAAAGGGCGAGGCGACCGACGAGACCGGAACGCAGCAGACCTTCTGGCCGAGCGCCGAGACGTTCGAGAGCGTCGATTTCGACTACGAGACGCTGCGGGCACGCTTCCAGCAGATGGCGTTCCTCAACAAGGGCCTCCGCATCACGCTCACCGACGAGCGCGGCGAAGAAGACGTCGTCGAGAGCTACATGTACGAGAAGGGCCTCGTCGACTACGTCGAGTACCTCAACAAGGCCAAGAAGGCCGAGCTCATCCACCCCGACATCATCGCCTTCGAGTCGGAGGACACCGACCGCAAGATCTCGCTCGAGGTCGCGATGCAGTGGACCAACGCCTACACCGAGAGCGTGCACACGTACGCGAACACCATCAACACCCACGAGGGCGGCACCCACGAAGAGGGCTTCCGCGCCGCGCTGACCACGCTCGTCAACAAGTACGCACGCGAGAAGAACATCATCAAGGAGAAGGACGAGAACCTCTCCGGAGACGATGTTCGCGAGGGCCTGACCGCCGTCATCTCCGTCAAGCTGGCCGAGCCGCAGTTCGAGGGCCAGACCAAGACCAAGCTCGGCAACACCGAGGCGAAGGCGTTCGTGCAGCGTGTCGCCGGCCAGCAGCTGGGCGACTGGTTCGACCGCAACCCGACGCAGGCGCGCGACGTCATCCGCAAGGCGATCCAGGCCTCCCAGGCGCGGCTCGCCGCCCGCAAGGCGCGCGAGCAGACCCGCCGCAAGGGACTCCTCGAGTCGGGCGGAATGCCCGGAAAGCTGCGCGACTGCTCATCGAAGGACCCGTCGCTCTCCGAGATCTACATCGTGGAGGGCGACTCGGCAGGCGGCTCCGCCGTTCAAGGACGCGACCCGCAGTTCCAGGCGATCCTGCCGCTGCGAGGCAAGATCCTCAACGTCGAGAAGGCCCGTCTCGACCGCGCCCTGGGCAACGCCGAGGTGCAGGCCATGATCACCGCGTTCGGAGCCGGCATCGGCGAGGACTTCGACCCCGAGAAGGTCCGGTATCACAAGATCGTGCTGATGGCCGATGCCGACGTCGACGGCCAGCACATCACCACCCTGCTGCTCACCCTGCTGTTCCGCTACATGCGGCCGCTGATCGACCACGGCTACGTGTACCTGGCCCAGCCGCCGCTGTACCGCCTCAAGTGGACCAACGCCGAGCACCAGTTCGTGTACAGCGACAAGGAGCGCGACGGAATGCTCGAGCTCGGCCTCGCGGCAGGCAAGCGCATCCCCAAGGAGAACGGCATCCAGCGCTACAAGGGTCTGGGCGAGATGGACTACAGCGAGCTGTGGGAGACCACCATGGACCCCGCGACCCGCACGCTGCTGCAGGTGACTCTGGATGACGCGGCCGCGGCCGACGAGATCTTCTCGACTCTCATGGGCGAAGACGTCGAGTCACGACGCAACTTCATCCAGCGCAACGCGAAAGACGTGCGCTTCCTCGACATCTAATTCTTCATCGGTCCCCGAGCTTGTCGAGGGGGCCGACGCCGAACATCCAGGCCCCTCGACAAGCTGAGGGACCGAGTAAAGGACATCCAGCATGGCTGACGAAACAACCCCCACCGAGGGCACCGACGCTCCCGAACCCACATTCGAGAAGGCCGTGATCGACACGCGTCACGACAAGGTCGACCAGGTCGACCTGCAGCTCGAGATGCAGCGCTCCTACCTCGACTACGCGATGAGCGTCATCGTGGGCCGCGCGCTGCCCGAGGTGCGTGACGGGCTCAAGCCCGTGCACCGACGTGTGATCTACGCGATGTACGACGGCGGCTACCGCCCCGACAAGGGTTTCAACAAGTGCACCCGCGTCGTCGGCGAGGTCATGGGACAGTTCCACCCGCACGGTGACTCCTCGATCTACGACGCACTCGTGCGACTCGTCCAGCCGTGGAGCCTGCGCTACCCGCTCGCGCTCGGCCAGGGCAACTTCGGCTCGGCCGGCAACGACGGCGCGGCCGCCCCCCGGTACACCGAGACCAAGATGGCGCCGCTCGCCATGGAGATGGTGCGGGACATCGACGAGGAGACCGTCGACTTCATCCCCAACTACGACGGCAAGACGATGGAACCGCTCATCCTGCCGGCGCGCTTCCCGAACCTGCTCGTCAACGGCTCGGTCGGCATCGCCGTGGGTATGGCGACGAACATCCCCCCGCACAACCTCCGGGAAGTGGCATCCGGAGCCCTCTGGGCGCTCGAGAACCCCGAGGCGCCGCGTGAGGAGCTGCTCGAAGCGCTTATCCAGCGCATCAAGGGACCCGACTTCCCGACCGGCGCCCAGATCCTCGGCGTCAAGGGGATCCAGGACGCCTACCGCACGGGCCGCGGCTCGATCACGATGCGTGCGGTCGTCAGCGTCGAGGAGCTTCAGGGCCGCACGTGCCTCGTCGTCACCGAGCTGCCGTACCAGGTGAACCCCGACAACCTCGCGCTCAAGATCGCGGAGCTCGTGAAGGACGGCAAGATCGGCGGCATCGCCGACATCCGCGACGAGACGTCCGGCCGCACCGGCCAGCGCCTCGTCATCGTGCTCAAGCGCGACGCGGTCGCAAAGGTCGTTCTCAACAACCTGTATAAGCACACGCAGCTGCAGGACAACTTCGGCGCGAACATGCTCGCGATCGTCGACGGGATCCCGCGCACCCTCCCGCTCGACGGGTTCATCACGCACTGGATCGACCACCAGATCGAAGTGATCGTGCGTCGCACCACCTTCCGCCTGAAGAAGGCCGAAGAGCGCATGCACATCCTGCGCGCCTACCTCAAGGCGCTCGACGCGCTCGACGAGGTCATCGCGCTCATCCGCCGCAGCGCCGACACCGAGACGGCTCGCGACGGCCTGATGGAACTGCTCACGATCGACGAGCTCCAGGCACGCGCCATCCTCGACATGCAGCTTCGCCGCCTTGCGGCCCTCGAACGACAGAAGATCGTCGACGAGGCAGCCGAGTGGGAGGCGAAGATCGCCGAATACCAGCACATCCTCGCCACCCCGACGCGCCAGCGGGAGATCGTGAGCGAAGAGCTCACCGAGCTCGTCGAGCGTTTCGGCGACGACCGCCGCACCGAGATCATGTTCGGCTTCGACGGCGACATGAGCATGGAAGACCTCATCCCCGAAGAGGAGATGGTGATCACCGTCACGCGCGGCGGCTACATCAAGCGCACCCGCAGCGACAACTACCGCAGCCAGCACCGCGGCGGCAAGGGCGTCAAGGGCGCCCAGCTGCGCGCGGACGACGTGGTCGAGCACTTCTTCGTCACCACGACACACCACTGGCTGCTCTTCTTCACCAACACCGGACGCGTCTACCGTGCGAAGGCGTACGAGCTGCAGGAGGCCGGGCGCGACGCCAAGGGCCAGCACGTGGCGAACCTGCTCGCGCTGCAGCCGGGCGAGGAGATCGCCCAGATCCTCGACATACCCGACTACCAGGCGGCGAAGTACCTCGTGCTCGCCACCCGTCGCGGCCTGGTGAAGAAGACGGCGCTCACCGAGTACGACACGAACCGCACCGGTGGGATCATCGCGATCAACCTGCGCGAAGAAGACGAGCTCGTCTCTGCGATGCTCGTGGAGGAGACGCAGGACGTCCTGCTCGTCTCCCACAAGGGCATGTCTATCCGGTTCACCGCCTCTGACTCGGCGATGCGCCCCATGGGCCGCTCGACGTCGGGTGTGAAGGGCATGGACTTCCGCGAGGGAGACGAGCTTCTCTCCGCATCCGTCGTCACCGACGCCGGATTCGTATTCGTCGTCACCGAGGGCGGCTTCGCCAAGCGCACCTCGACCGACGAGTACCGGGTTCAGGGCCGCGGCGGCCTCGGCATCAAGGTGGCGAAGCTGCAGGAGGCGAGAGGTGACCTCGCGGGAGCGCTCATCGTCTCGGACGACGACGAAGTGCTTGTGGTTCTTGCCAGCGGCAAGGTGGTACGCTCCTCCGTGGCCGAGGTTCCCGCCAAGGGCAGGGACACGATGGGCGTCGTTTTCGCCCGTTTCGCCGAGGATGACAGAATCATCGCGCTCGCGAAGAACAGCGAGCGCAACCTAGTTAATCAGGATGGCGAGCCCCTAGTCGGTGAAATCCCGGCAGTGACCGCTGTCGCTGGAGAGGACGAGTCAGTAGATGAGTAGCGTCGCCGAAAAGCTGCAGCGAAAGACGCAGCGACCAGTCGCCACCAAGCAGGTGCGGCTCAAGCTCGTGTACGTCGACTTCTGGTCGACCGTCAAGCTCTCGTTCCTCGTCGCGGTGTCTCTCGGCATCGTGCTCGTGGTCGCGACGATCATGATCTACCTCGTGCTGCAGTCGACGAGCATCTTCACCACCCTCGACAAGACCCTCGTCGAGATCCTCGGCGACGAGAACTTCAGCATCACCGACAGTTTCTCGCTCGCACAGGTGTCGCTGTTCGCAGTGATCGTGGCGATCCTCAACATCGTCGTGGGCACCGCTCTGGGCGCGATCACGAGCGTCCTGTACAACTTCAGCGTGAGAATCACCGGCGGACTGCTCGTCGGCTTCACGAACAACTAACCCGATTCGAGCGAGCCATCGCTCGATTGGGATTCCCGGCGCAGGTGCGGTACTCTCGAATCTGCCCGCGGGGGTATAGCTCAGTTGGTTAGAGCGCTTCACTGATAATGAAGAGGTCC
>Ga0247803_1001241_pt1 | contig 13447 bp, 14 predicted proteins | sample UWRJL014104B1_FD_180928 | JGI IMG/M metagenome (GOLD analysis project Ga0247803, IMG submission 180928) | Plant litter microbial communities from Arlington Agricultural Research Station in Wisconsin, United States - UWRJ-L014-104B-1 | ecosystem: Environmental > Terrestrial > Plant litter >...
GCGTTTCTACAATCTTAGCGGGACCGAGGACGTTGATGTCCATGTGTCTTTGAAGTGAGGCCGGGTCGAGTGATAGTGAGGTGTCGGAGGATGTGGCGTTTATACCGGCGATGTTGAAGAGATAGTTTAGGCTGTCGCCTGTTTTGGAGAGGATTTCTGCGACGCGGAAGGAGAGGGAGGATATTGAATCTGTGGAGGAGACGTCGCATTCGATTATGTGCACATTTCCATTGGATGCCAGGGCCTCGAGCTCGCTGTAATCGTTCTCTTTTGAGCGGACGGCGGCGATGATCTTATTGTTCCCGTTGACGGCGAGCTGGCGCACAAACTCAAGACCAATGCCTCTATTCGCGCCGGTGAGGAAGTAAGTAGGCATTTTGCGCTCTGGTTGCGCCGGGTGTTCTCGTTTGGGCGAGGTTTCGTTTCGAAGGGTTTCGACAATCGTTCGATCCTTTGCGATTCCAGTTATGTCGAGATGTTTGCGCCCGGCAAGAGGACGGGAAAAGTTCATTGAATTGTTCGCGCAGCAGGGTATATTTACATTGTACAGGGCGCCCCCGCTCTCTGACGTCTTTATATCGACTTTGGCCAGCGGTTGATGAAACCGGGTAATTGCAGCCGCTTTGGTGGGGGCGTTCATGCAGCGGGGTGGATTTTTACTGTATACGCGCACCGCTGTCATGCACGTCTTGTTGCGAAACTGAAAGTCTTAAAGCTGTCGCGTGATGGCTAGCGAGAGCGGTGGAGTCGGATTGTTCGGGATGGATATCACGGCACGTTTGAAAATTCGGAACTGCTTGGACAGACGTCTCGGCGAGAGAACATTTCTGGCAGCATGACTTCGTGCTCCATTTCTTGATACTTTCAACTACTAAGTGCTTTGATTGGAAATGACCGATAAATCTCAAGATCACACTATGTATATCTTGCCGGTGGGTAACAGATGATTGCATTGTCGTAGTTTCACTTGCACTTACGCGACTTTGTCGCGTGAGTCTGTAGACGTCTCAAACTAATTGCACAATGACCCCGACTACAGTGACCTATCAGTTCTCCACCATAAGACCCTTAAGATTCTCCACCACCGGCTCGAGATCGACGGTAAACCACTTGTCGTTTACGAACCGGGAATCAGCATACACATCCCACATCCCACCCACTCGCTCCGCCATCTCCGCCGCATCGTTACAAATAGCCCCCTGTTCCCAGACTGCCAGCAAGAGTGGGTCCTGCATCTCCATACTATAGAGATCAACCATGCCCTTCATCGCCGTCCAAGCTTCATCGAGAATCTTAGCGCGTATGTCCGACCACTGGCCTTCCTGCCCACCGTCCCATTCATCGGTGAATTCGGGCCATGTAGCGTGGATAGACTTGCTTCTACCATCGGACAGTAATTGGAGGAATGTGGAAGCGGGGTCGGCATTACATCGCGTCCACGTGCCCTCTCCCCAGCGTCCAGTACGACTATGCTGCCAATCTCTAGGCATACCATACACTTCTACGAGTCCAGACTGTTCCCACGCAAGATCGAACGCGGGCTTGACAACCTCGTCGTACCAGAACTCGAGGAATTTGGGGTCTAGGGTGATGTTGCGGCGGAGACGGTGGAATACGACGTAGAGATGTGGATAGCACTTTTTCTCTGCGTTGGACTCACCGATATAGGATATGCCAAGAGGGAGCGCATTGAGGATCGCTTCGACTGGGATGCGGGTGTAGGATGATATGGTCTGTGCCGTGGATGCTGGGATGGCGGGGACGGTCCAGGGTGTTTGTTCCCATGTCAGGCGCTTGAAGAAGGCGAGAGAGGAGGGGATGGCGAAGGCGAGATTAGTTTGGCAGGGACCTGGGACTTGGTTGACGCGCGCTTTCGTGCTTAGAAAGGGGATGTTGGCTTCGTGTGTCGGGGTAGTTGTGGTGAACGACATGGTTGGTCTATTTGGCGCGAAGTCGGATGGAGTGGGCAGGCAGTGGATCAGAAGTAGATATATTCCCCGGGATTCGGGATGAGGGTGTGAATGAGCGCATCTCACTTGCTGTGGAAAGGAAGTTGCCAAGTAGTGTTACTGAACAATTTTTCGCAGTGTCTTTTTTTATAGTGAAAACGGACCATCATCTGGCAGCAATTTTTGGGCTTGACAGCGCGCAGCACAATACATTGAAATGATCTAACTATCTGCGAGAGGCGTACGAGGCGTGACTATTCGGCCAAGCTGGGAAATCGCACATAGTGCCATCACAGATTTCTTCTATAACCCGTCTGTAGACTGGCCAGGATTCCGAAAACAGTAACGTGTTCCTATCAATCGACTATAAAGACAGAATCTTTTCAGCGTAACGGATTTTCCACCAAAAGTGAAGGTTTATAATACAGAATAGCAAGCCAACTAAGCAAAATGTGATCAAAACGAGTGACTCTCATCCTCCAGCACAAGCTCGAAGAGTGGCCTGTCATATTCAAACAGGCTTGAATGGACGTTGTAATCGCGGTGGTTATGCGTCCTTCGTAAATTCAAGTGCTCAGCACCGTGCTCCGACAGGACAACCTCCCACTTCACCTCGGGCCGTGCGGAAGTATTTTCTTTAGGTTCCAGAGTGCATGTAAGCTCAACAAGCAACTCCTTGAGGTGTTCGTGGTCCATCGTTGGTACTTGGTCGCGTGCCGTCCGGACTAGTGGAAGCAACACATCGTTTAGGAAGCTAGAGAATGTTCCAGCGTACCTCTGGGCTTGTTCTTCAAGCTCCGCGATAAGTACACGGAAGAGTTCGATGTCCTTGGTCTCTACGTAGTGGGTGTCACGGATCTCTTCTTTGGTAATCGGTGGGTGACCATACAATACTTCTTGCATATGCACATCTCGAGTGCAACACGTATGTGTTAGCCCTAGTAGGTTGAAGGTCACGTACCGCAGCATTCCGCGAATCATTAGCTGGAGTTCCGGATTGTCCGTGCATATGTTGTCCGTTTCCACGGCAAACCCCTGGGCGAACATCTTGGTAATAGGCAAGCAACCAGATTCAGAGCACAGGCAAGTGCATTTGTCTCGAAGGGTCGACCAAACAATATGACGGATGAATCGTAGAGGTACACTAGGCGCAGGATCTTTGTTAAGATATTCCGCGATGCCCGCACTCAAATAGTTTCGCGGCGTGGTGCTATACTGCGGGTGGTGCAAGTCCAATCGAGCGCCTTTCGTGACAAACCATTCCAGAAGTGCGATATTGTCTCGAGTAGGGTACGACAGTGAGTGAAGCCAGAGGGGAGTCCCTTTAAGGTCATGGTAGGTACCTTGTTCTGTCTCAAGCCGTTGTCGACCAATACAGTCAATCTCGTGAAATCCAGCGTTCCACAAGGAAGTGGCAGCGTACAAAGAAAGTCCGTCAGCGTGATATAGCAATTTATTATATTCCCCGAGTTGTCGTCGTTTTATCATTGCTTTTGCCATAGCCGCAAAATACTCTCTGCATTCGTGCCCATTTCGAAATTTGTTGTATCTTTCATGGTAGATATTGAGCTTGGGACTGCAAGCCATCGTCCAGACCGTGGCGTCCATGGGACATTCTTCTTGCAATAGTACATGCATGGAATTTGGACAGTTGGTAAACACAGCTTCCCACACAGGCGAATCTGTCCATTGCAGGGTGGATGTCGTCTGAGATCGAGCCCAGTCCAAGATCAGGCGAATCCCTTCCGGCCAAGAAATCGAGGGTGTGAGCAGACCCTCTAAGGTGTAGTTGCCCGATGCCGGACTCGAGCTGTCCCAGGTAGTATTGCTTGTTTGGAGGAGATATTTCATTTTAGAAATAGATCTCTGATGAATGGCTTCTTCGAATGCCGATGGCGCTTCGTAACCTATCATCTGTTAGTTCGCTAATACACTGAGCCGAGCGTGCGTAGTCTGCCCTTACTTTCACTTATTGACTCCAGTGCAAGAAGATCGGCTAAATCATCCAGTGAGTACTTGTCTGACCTTTTGTTCGAGTAATTCCAGGTATCTGAACTGTGCAACCTTTGAATGAAGAATTGACAGACCGGTTTGCGCAAGGCGCTCGGACCCCGACACAAAAGCAACCATTGCAACGGGGTACTAGTAACTATCAGCTGATTTGAACTTGTTGCGGACATTGTACGTACACCATAATGAGATCTGTTTCATTGCATGGAACCCCTTCCTTGACAAAGGAGTCGAGGAATGTGCACAGTATTTCCACGTCATAGTCTCGACAATGTGCGGGCTCATATTTTTGTTGATGCACCATCACTTCAGCTATCAACAAACAGGCTCCCTTTTGAAGTGAGAAAACGCTCAACAACTGCGCTAAGTTACACTCACATGCATTATAGTCTTTCCGCTAGGCGTCATGTCGGTTGGTGTAGCACGGCCTTCCCTGAAATTCTGGATGATAGACTCGGAGGTTCTGGCGAGTATCGATTGCAACATAGCGTTCGTTGGTGGTGTCTTGTTTTCTCCTACGTCTAAGATGAGGTTTCTTGCGTCTTTGAAATAGCGGAACACTGGCGAGTCATCCGGTACAACAGCTCGGAAACTAAGCGTTGGATAGAGACTTATCCAGCCTGCCACCCTGGCATGCAAAAACCCCACTTTGAAGCATCTTCTCAGGATCCGGGTGCAGTATGTGAACTGTTTTTCCACCACATGAGAGAAATCTGCATGAGGAAAGCGAGGACATGTGGGTAGGTGCTCCGACTGATAGCGCGAGATCGTGTAGGAGAGCCAGCCGCGGCTACAGGATTGTTGTGGTCGACTGAACGCATGGCAATCGCAATTCATTGCAATGGGCTGGGGAAAATTTTGAATCGATCCTTTGTATTTGCGTAAATTGCGCTCAAACAACGGTTCGATGTTGCGATAGGCAGCTTGAGTAGATTGTAACAAGCCAGTCGGCATCTGGAGAAGCCCATGGACTTGTGTCATTTGGCTGGACTAACAGGCGTCAGTGGCATGATCCTTAAAGAACTTGGTAGAATTGTACATACCAAAAAAGCCAATTGCTGCGCTACCGATTCCACTTGAAACCCTAATTGCGCTGCTTCGTTCGCTATGCGGGAGTCGATTGTGGAAGCCATATTTTTCTGGTGAGTGAGCAACGTACTGATTTCTCCTTCGATACCTTGGAGAGATTGCATTTGGGTGTGAAGCTGACCGTTCTGGATAGCCGTGTGCAGGTCTATCGAGTTCGCGTGCTGTTGTTGTAGCGTATATAAGGCGTCAACGCTGCCTTGAACACCGTGGAGAGCTATATCCTGGTTTCCTAGGTGCTGCTCGATGTTATCGCTTCTCGCCACTAGCGAGTTGGTCGTCGATGCAATGATCTCGAAATGTCTCCTCTCAACATCGCTATACGTGCGAACGGTTGGGTCAGCCTTTCGACGATAAATTTCGCGGGCGGGGGGGCTTCAGTAACATACATGCCCAACATCTGTATAGCGAGGTGCAAGTTCGCCTGCAACCTATCCACTGTGTCCTGCAACTCCATCAGGGTATCTTTTTTCAACGGCCAGAAGAGCTTCTTCCCCACGAACTTCACTTTGTCTTGCAAGTTGCCCGGAATCTGTGTTCTTCCGCATCTTTTCATCATGGCCTCCAGTTTTCTCAGCCCCTGCTCACAGGCGTCACTTGTCTCTTGCACCTGCTTCAAGACGACGTTGTTCGGATTGTTTGGGATTGTCGGCCCGTGTATAGTCAATTCTACAACCCTGAGGTTCGCCTTCAGATCCTCTATGCGTTTGACAACGGCGTCGATATCGTCGTCGAAGCTCCGAAAGTCGGTATAATAACGAATCAGGTGCTCGCAGACCTGAATACCAATCGAGGTAATGCCGACCACGGCTCCGGCGAGATCAGCCATCTTGGATCGAGTACAGCGCTCGCCGGTATATTCGGTAGTGGCTCGTAACCTCGATAGGAGAGGGAAACACAAGAAAGTTGAGGTGGGGACTGAAGCTATGAAATGCGACGCAGGAAGGCTGAGAAAGCTCACCTTGATCGGATGTAGAGCGAATGAGAACAGGGCAGACTCAGCTCAGCGAGGCAGCCTTTTCCATCAACATCGTTCATTCTAGGATCGGAAATGCCGTCTTACACGAATAAGCAATCTGATCACGGCCCTGTCATGATCCATTGTCGATGACTATAGTTTAGCCCACTGTAATAGTAAGACAGCCAGGGTCCCAGTATCATACGACATATGCCGAGAGCCCTCTGCGACTTTAGTATCGAATTACTGCGCCTTGGCGTGTAATCAGCCTGGCTAAGCCACTTTCTAGCAACCGTGTGGGGGCGCGTTGCCGCCTAATCCCCCGCAATGTTTCCCCCCAACCAACAATCACACCCATCGAGAACGCAATTGCTTCAAGGTCCTGCGACATGGCATCTTATTCGTCTCTCGAGCGTCTTCCGGACCTCGTCCTCGAGTCGGTGTGCGAATACCTGGCGGCCGCTGAATCTCGACGCCGCAGTTTGTTCGCCTTTTCGCTCACCAGCAAGCGATGCTGTTCGATGACAGACAGAACTCGCTTTACACGCATTCGTCTTCAAGTGGTCGATGGAAAAGAGCTCAGACAGCGTCTTGCGCGATGCAACAAGGTCCTCGGCGAAAGGACTATATTAGTGCGAGAGATGAAGATCAGAGGATGCATGCGACTGGAGAATGAAGGGTCAGTTCCGCCCCATGAAGTGTCTTCGCTTGGAGAGCCTTCATTCGAGGAGGCAACGCGAACGTATAAGGAAGAGGATGACGATTTCTTTACTGTCGCGCCACAGACCTACTTTATCGGCTCCTCCCCTGGCATTTCATCAGAACACAAACTCAAGCGCAGTCAAGAATGGAAACCGCTCGCCCGATTCATCTCTACGTGTCCCGGATTGAAGCACCTCGTGTGGGCTTCGGAAGACCAGTTTCCCCGTTGTATACTGGATGTCCTGCACGATCAGCTTCGCTCGACACGTCTTCACATCCTTACCTTTAGCTTGCGCAGTCAATATCAGAGGGAAGACCAGTTTCACGACGTCGACGAAGACAAGTACGCGCTCTCAACATCTCCATCGTTGTCAAGCATCTGCGCTCCAACAACATACATCGATATTAAGGGCAGTCTAGGTCTCAATGAGGATGCTAGCTGTCAGATGGCTGCAACGTTAGCGCCGAACTTGCAGTCAGTCGGCATGTGGTATCAGCTATCACGCTGCTCAAGAGCTACCTCTTGCCCTCCCACGCTATGGCCAGGATTTTTCAAAGTTGAAGACCGTCCAAAAGGATTGAAAGGCAGTATCACGAAGCTCACGTTGAGAGGCAATAGCACAACGGGGATAGGGAGGAGACTTCAGCGCTGGACCGAATACACGGACTTCTCCAAGTTGCGTTGCTTGGAACTGTTTGACAGTGTCGGACCGGATGCTCTTCAAATCTTGGCTGACATGGCAACGGACGGCGAGTTCAAGTCTCTCAAAGAACTCACATTCAATACATTGGGCAGCAATCAGAATTTTGACGACGAAATGGTAACGAATAACCTGTTCTCCGCACTACCCCCACTCGAGGCTCTCCACATCATCGCAAACAGGAAGCCAGCCAAGATAACGCTAGCGCTCGGCCACCAAGGTTTGAGTCTGAAGCGCCTCAACCACCCCTTGTTGATTTCGGAAAGCACTCTAAGTGAGCTGCGCCGAAGCTTTCCCAATCTTGAAGACCTATCCGTTGTATTCCGACGAAGCCAGGGCGACGAACAAGAAGTGCGCCAATATCTGGCACTAGGGGCCTTACCACGACTTCGGCAACTCACATTACGGATCGATGGCGATTTCTCCGAGGTTCCCGACTGGTACACTGTAGAAGGGGATAGCTTCACGAATGAACAAAATCAGCAGATAGGAGCTGCACTCATCGACAGCGCCATAGATGCCCAGCTTGCGCAGTCAATTTTCTCCACCATCCTGGCAGCGAGTCGAAAAGTGCGATTAGGCCTCATTCCTTCCTTTGAATGCTTGAAACTACGCTTTGAGAATCAGGATGTCATGTACGGTAGCTTTGGGAATCAGAATGTCATGTACGGTGACTTCGGGTGTCTGCAGCAATGGGTAGCACGGAGTTGGACGTGCGAGCGGGTAAGGGCCGATGTCGACAGTGAAGAAGCCTTTGTGCAAGAATACAGTACGGAGCATGAAAGAGAAGCTATGAGGCAAAGGTATATAGACAGCACCGGCGACTCGTACTACTCAGACGGCTCGTGGGATGAGACCTTCCCGAATAGGAAAGAGCCATATCGGCCAGCGTGGGAAACACTCTGGCCAAATGCGGTGGGCAAGGGGAGCAAATTCATGGACGGCTTCAACAGTGAGGTTACGACTGATTGGATGGATGAGTGGCACAGCTTTCCGTTGTGGACAGGATGGAGTGATGAGCAGAGGGACCCCACTCTCACTAGCGCGACGCTAGTGGGATAACTCCTATGAGCCATAATGATTCGGTTCGTATATTCACTTGTTTGTGTCCGAACTAAGATTTGGCGTAATAGACACACATGTAATGCCACTGATCCTCGCCACTTTTTTGATACGACATCGCGCTTACTATATAATAATCATCTTCCAAGTCCTTTTGTGTTTCCACACCATCACCAACGAAGGTGCAAAACACAGACGACGCTCAAAAACGATTCTACAATTTAGTCTTCATCAGGACCTCTTTCAGCATCATACGCAGTCATCTCTTGAGCTTTCCAAGCACTAGACTTCATACAGCCGAGCATACTTTTGCGATGGCTTGGGATCTGCTTCCCAGCGACTGGAACCCCTCCGCATGGGTCGGACAATGGCTTCCTCAAACACCTCTGGAGTCTGCACCCAAGTGCAGTCCGGTCGGGCTATCTCTTCCGGACATAAATGGACTGAGTATACTCTCGGTGGAAGCCTTCGAGCAAAGCAACTACACATACGTTCCCGGGCTCTTCGCAGCAGGTCTGCCAGACTCCCAAACAATTCATGGCCTTAATTTCTGCAATGTCACCGTTACGTATACACACCCAGGATGGAATGACAACATCAACGTCAACGTCTTGGTTCCAACCGAACATTGGAACGGTAATTTCGCGGGTATTGGTGGAGGCAACCTTGCTACTGGAGGGGGAATGGTGTCGGAGTTCTTGATGATGCCTATCATGGCATCAGGGTTTGCCACTGCTACTACCGATGGCGGGCACACATCAGACGTCCTGGGACCCGAGGCTGACGACCCTTCCTGGGCCTTGACTAGCCCTGGAAACGTCAATTGGCCTTTGCTCGTGGACTTTGCCTCTGTTGCCCTACACGACACGGCCACCATCGGCAAGGCAGTCGTGGAAGCGTACTGGGGCTTCGGACCAGCTTACTCTTTCTGGCATGGCGGTTCGACCGGGGGCAGGCAAGGCCATATGCTTGCGCAAAGATATCCGCAAGATTATGACGGTATTGTCGCCTTATTTCCCGCCGTGAACTGGGTCCGATTCTTCTTCTCAACCTTTTGGCCAAAATTCGTCATGGACAAAATGGGCATCTATCCCCGGCCCTGCGAGTTCGACGCCATCACGGCCGCGGTCATCTCCGTTTGCGATAAACTGGATGGCCTAGAAGATGGTATCATTTCCAGACTTGATCTCTGTGACTTCGATGCTCATGTCGTCGTGGGCAAGGCGATTGAGTGCGATGGTAGCGATATCACAGTGTCTTCTGCGGCTGCGGATGTTGTTCAAGCAACGTGGGATGGACCTCGAAGCTCCACAGGCGAGTTTCAGTGGTACGGATTCAGCAAAGGCACCGACTTAACACAGGCAATCACTGGACCGATTCAGATTCACTGCAACGACGAAGGCTCTTGCCAGGCCGAAAAGAACGCTGTCTGGGTCCGTTACTGGGTTAAGAAAGACCCTTCGTTCGACATAAGCGCAATAACGCATCAGGAATGGGACGACCTTGTACACGCTTCCATTAACGAATACGACTCCGTCATCGGAACCTCGGACCCAGATTTGTCTGCGTTCAAGAAAAGGGGCGGCAAGATGATCAACTGGCATGGGACTGTGGACGCGGCTATTCCATTTAATGGGAGTACAGACTACTACGAACGTGTCCTGAGTCGTGATCCACAAGCGTCAGACTACTACCGCTTCTTCGTGGCGCCCGGTACCGGCCACTGCTTCAACTGCGGGCCAAGTCCACCTCCGACGATGAAATATATTGTTGACTGGGTGGAAAAAGGTATCGCTCCTGACACGCTGCGAGCTTCGGGACTAAATGGGTTGGGTGTTATGGTAGAGAGAGACATCTGCATGTATCCCAAGGTCCAGCATTATGTAGGAGGGGATTCGACAGTGGCGTCATCCTTCATATGCGTCTAGAGGGGGGTTCACGATGCCGGATGGCTTCTACCATTCTCTTTATTCAATATACTCAAGATACATGGACGTCCCAATGAAGGCAGTAGTCGCGTTGCGCAAAGTAATTCGAAGGTACAAGTATATTCTGCCGTTAGTTGTGTTGATACTACCCAAACTAGAAGATCGACGAAGTGTGCAACTACGCGCCCACCGTTCCTAGTCGCTGTTTGCTATCCTCATTTGCGCCGTTCTGCTTAACAGAAACTCTGCCAAATATGCAATTGCAGGTACCTAGTGACGATCGCGACTCGGGGTCTTGGTGGGTACCTTTACCCACAGAGACCCGATAATCATGTCGTCGGTGCTCGATCTTGAATCGCTTCGCCTTGAGAAAATCATAAGACCCTACTTCTAAGATGAGTATTTCACCCTTCTCCCAAGCCAGCGATGAAAAGTCTGCACAGCGCAGCCGAGGGGGTTCAACACCCTATGTCCAACAGCATAGTCTATCTGTGTTAGATCGCGACGAAGCTTATACACCGGAGTTTATTTATACGCCCACGTTCACACTACATTAGATAGAAGCTGTCCAATTACATCGACTTGATCTGACTTCCTCCCTCGCAGCTCCACTTGGTATCACAGGGCGCAATGTGTATGTATTCTTTGATTGGTCAATATCTGGAGTTATGGCGGAGCTGAAAGTTGCATGCATAGACGTTCGGCACGGCTTTGCTATTGGCCTGCCTTGCGAGCGCGGCCACAGCCACCCTCGTGGCCAAGACTCGTGTTTGCCCTTCGCTAGACGCTGTTGGAGCCGGATTAAATGGAAGAGAAGTGACGTTTCGATGAGATTCTGCTGTTTGATTTCAGGCTCATGAGCTCTACTGCTCACCTCTATCGACCCCGATATTACCATGAAGAGACCTCTCATCACTTCAACACAATACCAACCACAAACTATCTCAGCACAATACTGAACTCGACACAACACCGACGATGGGCAACAACACAGATCTCGACGCGCTTGTACCGTGGCAAAAGGGGCCTACTGAGCGAGGAGGCTACGGCATCATCTTCTCCTGTCTAGCGGTTGTCATTACAAGCACCTGGACAGTCTTACACCTCAACTTGCCCGGAACTGAGAGCCCCGTTCCCATCCGAATCTGGGGATGGACTTTGATCGAAATCAGTTGGACCACTCTCCGCAAGATGAAATGGATGCTTATTATGATCATTTTTCCGGAGTTGGTGTTCGCTCACGCAGTCCTCGAACTACGGATGGCCTTGGATGACTACATTCTGATGGACGAGCAACACGAGGCAATGTATCGAAAAGGGTGGTGTGTCTGGGCCGGAAGCTGGACTTTCATTCTCCACGATGTACTGTCGGGCAGATGGCCTGCTCTTCAATCTTCAGTATCTTCCTCCTGGCCATGGCTCAAGACCGTCTCGGCGCGAAAGTGTGAACATCACAAGCAAACGACTGCACGACAGAGTGAAGACGAACACGACGAGACTGGTATGTCTGAAATAACGACAAACGGCGGCACTGCTCTTGAGCCGATCACTGCAGGTGTTCCAGCCTCGTATCATCAAGGCGATGACGTTAGGTCCCAATTATCAGAAGCACTGCTTGGGGAGGATGCCTCCGTGGCGCAAGATGATATCTGGCCGAACTTTCGTCGCTGTGAGGACACCACCCAACATGCGGAACAACACGTCGTCGAGTGCGAGTGGAATTATAATGAGTACAGGGCTTGGAATGATAATGATAAGTCATTGATCTGGACCCTGACCCACGTCTACTTCGCCAACATGGGTGGAATACGATTAAACTACCATATGATGTCTGCGAGCTACCTTGCTCGTAGTCTCAACTTAAGCCCAGTGGACTATGGTTTCAATCGTGGCCATGGCGGTTTGATGACTGTCGTCCGCTTGTCAGAAGATGTAATACTGGACAAGAGCAAGGCTGATACGCTGGTGAGGCTACTCTGGATATTACAAATCCTTAGATTGTGGTTTGAGGTGCTCGCTAGAACCGCAGCTCATCTCGCCGTGACCCAACTGGAGATCATCACACTTTCGTTCTCAGTGCTTTCAGCCACGATTTATGTTGTCCAATGGAAAAAGCCCAAGGATGTGGAAACGCCAATAAAGTTCAATGACGAAAGAATATGGGATATTCAGGGTATACCAGAGATACAAAATCATGCCCGAACTCTGTCGAGTTATATATCCCCGGCGCGGCCACCAGGTTGGCCAACGCGCGTCCTCAACGATGTTTTCCGCGAAGAGCATGAGGGCTTGTTCATGATCATGCTTGCCATCTCAACAGTGCTGTTTGGATTGATCCATTGTGGAGCTTGGAACTATCAATTTCCGAGCGCCGAGGAAAGATGGATTTGGAGGAGCTGTGCCGTCTTTGGAGTTCTCCTACCTTTGGCTGTTACGCTATTGACGCTGCCACTTTCTCGAAAAATACGGCGCTTTGAGACCGAGATCTCGTCTATGAAAGCGACTTTCCGCTCTGTTATGGCCGAAATTGAGAACGGAATTCAGGGGTCCCTGGATCTAGACCGTCTTGAAAGTCGCTTCGCGCCTATTAAAGTGCCCGTATTTACAAATCTTCTTCGGGTGTTTCGAGAAGCCTTGCGGAACTGTGGTGAAGAGGGAAATTGGTCAGCACAGCTTTCAAATCTGGAATTCACAGCCAACCAGCACGACGGTTTAGAGTCCAAAAGACGCAAATTAATGAGCCGCCGAAGGTTCTACCAGCACCTCCCCATCGCCATCTATCTGGCCACCCGTCTGATCATTATCGTCATAGCTTTTACTAGCTTTCGTTCAGCACCGCGGGGAATATACAAGGACACTTGGGCCATATTCATTCCGACATTCCAGTAGCCAGTATTTTGGACCGTGGACTAGAAACCTATTTGTCCTCTTCTGCTAGCATCCGTACTATCTCGCAAGCAACAAGCAAATGGCGTGTTCGACCACTTTACAACAACTTCTCCACCTGCTCCGTGATATCAAAAAACGGAAACTCCCCCCTATTCCCCCCCC
>Ga0247803_1001243_pt1 | contig 13444 bp, 10 predicted proteins | sample UWRJL014104B1_FD_180928 | JGI IMG/M metagenome (GOLD analysis project Ga0247803, IMG submission 180928) | Plant litter microbial communities from Arlington Agricultural Research Station in Wisconsin, United States - UWRJ-L014-104B-1 | ecosystem: Environmental > Terrestrial > Plant litter >...
GCAGGAAAACGCAGATCAACCAGTCCGTAATTCAAAATCCACCGTTCGTCTTCCTATTATTATTGCCATCACCCTTGCGGGCGGAATGCTGATTGGAAGTACGTTTTTCAGCGGGGGAGGCACAAAACTCGCCGATGTGGCCAAAGGATCTTCCAAATTTCGCGAAGTTTTGATGTACATAGAAAACAATTATGTCGATTCGGTCAATACGGATGAACTGGTCGATTATTCTATCTCAAAAATGCTGGAAAAACTGGATCCGCATACTTCTTATTTCAACAGCGAAGAAGCAACCGCAGCAAGATCGCAGCTGGAATCCGGTTTTGATGGCATTGGTGTAGAATTCAATATTTACAACGATACAGTTTACGTCGTGACGCCACTAAGCGGAGGGCCTTCTGAAACTGCCGGAATCCAAAGCGGAGACCGCATTATGACGGTTAATAAAGAAAAACTATCGGGGCCGGGCGTAACCAACGCACAGGTTTACAAATTGCTAAGAGGAAAAAGAGGGACGAAAGTGGATCTGGCTATTGAACGTGTTGGTCTCAACGATAAAATGAATTTCGTAGTCATCCGGGATCGTATTCCAACTTATTCAGTTGACGCGGCCTACATGGCGGATAAAGAAATTGGTTATATCAAAGTAAGCCGTTTTTCTGAAACCACCTTTGATGAATTCAAATCAGCCTTGAAAACGCTGAAAGCAGATGGCATGACCAAACTGATTCTGGATCTTCGTGGTAATCCTGGGGGGTATATGGAACGTGCGACAAGCATGGCGGATGAGTTTATTTCAGGAGATAAATTATTGGTTTACACAGAAGGAAAGGACAGCCGTTTCGATAGAAAAACAAGGTCGCATATTGACGGCGCTTTTGAAAAGGGACCGGTAATTGTACTGGTGGATGAAGGAAGCGCTTCTGCGTCGGAAATTCTTGCGGGCGCATTGCAGGATCACGACCGCGCTTTGGTAGTTGGCCGCAGGTCTTATGGTAAAGGGCTGGTGCAAATGCCGATCAAACTGTCTGATAATTCAGAACTTCGCCTGACAATTTCCAGATATTACACGCCAAGCGGCCGCAGTATTCAAAAACCTTACGAATTAGGAAAAGGAGATGATTACAGCCAGGACCTTTCACATCGTTATGAAAGCGGTGAGCTTTTCAGTGCCGACAGCATTAAATTTGATAAAAGCAAGGTGTACAAAACCGATGGCGGACGCACTGTTTACGGCGGCGGTGGAATAACCCCAGACTTTTTTGTTCCGAGAGATACATTGCAAAACAGCAAATATCTTTTTGAGCTTTATGCCAAAAATATCATTCGCGAATACGCGTTGCGTTATGCCAATGAAAACAGCAAAAAGATTGAAAAACAACCTTTTGCTGACTATTTGAAATCTTTCCAGGTGTCAGATGCGATGTTGTCTGAAATGGTCAAAGATGCTTCAAAAGCCGGAATTAAGCCGAACGAGAAAGAATTGAATTTATCAAAACCATTGATTGTAGCACAGACCAAAGCGATTATCGGTCGTTATGTTTGGGGAAGAAAGCAAAAAAGTGGTTTGAATAATGAAATTTTCCAGGTATTGAATCCAACAGATAATGTATATCAGCGTGCGATTCAGCTTTTTGCGCAAGCATCACAATTGGAAGCAGGAGATTTTAGCAGTTTGAATACTGTTAAAGCGAAAAAATAAATTCAGCCGTGGCACGGCTGATTCACAAGGCCTGATTCAGGCCATTTGTTTCAGCCGTGCCACGGAGAATGTCCTTCGGTATAATTTGAGTTCTTACAATTACTTTTAACAATCATTAATGTCCCGTATTGCATTGATTACCGGAGCTACTTCCGGTATTGGTAAAGCCACAGCAGAAGCATTCGCTGCTTCCGGAATTGATCTCATTCTTTGTGGCCGCCGCCAGGAACGTCTGGATGAAGTTTCAAAAACACTTTCTGAAAAAGTTAAAATCACCACGCTTCTTTTTGATGTAAGAGATAAAGGTGGCGTTTTGGCTATGGTCGGGTCACTTCCGGATGAGTGGAAAAATATTGATATTCTGGTCAATAATGCGGGCAATGCGCATGGAATGGGTTCCTTGGCTGAGGGAGAAACCGATGATTGGGATGCAATGATCGATGGAAATGTAAAGGGTCTTCTTTATGTTTCAAAAGCTGTTATTCCATTAATGCTCGAGCAGGGAAAAGGACATATCGTAAATATCAGTTCCATAGCCGGAAAGCAAACCTATGCAAACGGGGCAGTTTATTGCGCTTCCAAAGCTGCCGTGGAGGTTTTAAGCGAGGGTATGAGGCTGGAACTAACGCAGCATGGGATCAAAGTAACTAATGTAGCGCCCGGTGCAGTTGAAACAGAATTCTCACTGGTCCGTTTTAAAGGAGATGAAGAAAGGGCTGAAAAAGTGTATCAGGGCTTTGAACCTTTACAGGCACAGGACATTGCAGATGCTGTTCTTTATGCGGTGAATGCGCCAGGTCGCGTCACCATTGCGGATATTACAATTCTCGCCGGCGCGCAGTCTGCGGCGACTGTGATTCATAGAAAAAACTAAGGTTTCTTTAAATTTTACCTCAATTTTCAGATAACGGAAATAATCTGAAATCTTTCACTTAAATTTGAAACATCAGATGATATGATGAATGATTATTAAAAGACAAAATCTTGCGGATGAGGTTGCCGGGCTTCTTATCCGGAAAATAACAGCGGATGAATTTGCAGTTGGTGACAAGCTTCCGACAGAACCCGAGCTAATGACGTTGTTCGGTGTTGGCCGGTCAACGGTCAGAGAGGCGGTTCGTAATTTGTCTAATACAGGGATGGTACGTGTTCAGCAGGGCTTGGGAACATTTGTAGTTAAAAAGGAAATTGTTTCCGAATCTCTGTCCGAAAGGCTAATAAGGACTAAAGGTCTGGAACTGGATGAGGTCAGACAGCTTATAGAACTTAAAATTGCTGAAAAAGCTGCGTTGAACCGGACAGACGAGGACATTTTAAGAATGAAAAAACAACTGGAAAACAGGCGCCAGATGGCGATTGCTAATATTCCGGATAAATGTATTCAGGCAGATATTGACTTTCATGTCAGCATTGCTGTGGCTTCTAAAAGTGAAATACTGCTGGATCTTTACAAAACAGTTGCAGGTCATCTTCAAAATTATTTTCTGGAATTATATCTCAATACAGAAAGCTTCATTGTAACACAAGATTTTCATGAAGCGCTTTTGACAAGTATTATTGACCAAAATCCTCAGAATGCGTGGAAATGGGCCGCCAAAATCACGGGTCAGCCAGTATGAAACATTTCGGATATCGCACTTTATAATCTATGAAAACAATCGAAGATCAGTCTGCCGGTTCCTATACCACGCCAGTTGCAGATGCCAGTAAAACCGTCTTTCCCATCTTATTGGCGCTAAGTTTTTCCCATTTGCTGAACGATACCATGCAATCGCTCATTCCATCGATTTATCCGATGGTCAAGGATTCATTTCATTTAAGCTTTTCCCAAATCGGACTGATCACTTTTACTTTTCAGGTAAGTGCATCCATTTTACAGCCGTTGGTCGGATTGTATACCGACAAGAGGCCACAGCCATACGCACTTGCGATTGGGATGTGTTTCACTTTGCTTGGGTTGGTATCTTTGTCTTTGGCCATGAGCTTTCAAGTGGTATTATTATCAGTTGGATTAATCGGAATAGGTTCAGCGGTTTTTCACCCGGAAGCGTCACGCATTGCACACATGGCCGCTGGCGGAAGACATGGAATGGCTCAGTCGCTTTTTCAGGTTGGTGGAAATGCGGGCAGCTCGCTTGGCCCATTACTGGCTGCACTGATATTGTTGCCGTATGGAAGATCAAAAATCATCTGGTTTTCACTTGTAGCCCTTGTGGCTATTATAATTTTGTCCAGGGTAGGGCATTGGTATAAAAATAATATGCACCGGATTCGTAAAAAAGCGGGTTCGGGAGATGCAGGAAGTGCTACATTGAAATTATCCAAGGGGAAAGTCACGCTGTCAATAGGAATTTTGTTGTTGCTGATTTTCTCGAAATACATTTATATGGCCAGTATTTCCAGTTATTTCACTTTTTACCTGATCCAGAAATTTGGTATTTCCATCCAAAGCTCGCAGATGTATTTATTTGCCTTTCTTTTTGCTGTAGCTGCCGGAACCTTCATTGGCGGCCCTGTCGGAGATAAAATCGGACGAAAATATGTGATCTGGATATCCATTCTGGGTGTTGCTCCCTTTGCTTTGGCCTTGCCCTATGTGAGTTTGTTCTGGACGGGTACTTTAATCTGCATCATCGGCCTTATTTTATCCTCTGCTTTTTCAGCAATTCTGGTTTATGCACAAGAACTTATTCCCGGTAAAGTCGGTATGATCGCAGGATTGTTCTTTGGATTTGCATTCGGTATCGGCGGGATCGGATCGGCAATTTTAGGTAATCTGGCCGATAAGACTAGTATTGAATATGTCTTTTCAGTTTGTTCATTTTTGCCTCTGATTGGGCTTCTAACAGGATTTTTGCCGAATATTGAGAGAAATAAGGGATGAGGTAATTTTTGTATATTTGTTTAATACATTTTTAAGAATTCTTCCATGTTATATACTGGTAAAGAAGGAATTGAAGATTGGAGTAGTTCTTTGTCCCGACTAAGAAAAGAATCTAATTTGTGCTGAATGGCAGTGTAGTACTGAAGTGCATCTTCTATATCATCAATTTTTGAATGCAGTGCAATTAACGTGATTTGATAATTGGAATCAATGACAGTTATATCGGCTAGAAGGTTTAATAAAAGTTCTTTTGCCACCGCAGTTCCATATGCCTTTGTGATCCAGTAGGCTACAATATGCACAATGGCGGGAGTGATAAATGCACTAATTTTTTTCTCAACTATCAAACGAATAACCTTTTGAACATCCGCATAATCATTCCGTTTTAATAAAAAATCCAACAAGATATTAGCATCAATAAAAACTTTAGAAGCCATATTTCTCGGATCTCTGTTCGTAATAAGATTGTTTCAAATCCAGGTCGTTGTCTATTTGTGATGGAGCTTCAAGCTCTTCAACCATTTCAATTATACTTTTCTTCCTGGTATTTGGTTTTATCAAACTTAAAAAATAGTCCTCTACCATTTGAGAAATGCTGACTTCTCTGGATGCTGCATATTCTTTTATTTGAGGAAGCAACCCGTCTTCGATTGTTATGTTGAGTCTTGTTTTCATAAAACAAAAATACGCATAAATTTTAATTGTGCGTATTCAAATTAACAAGCTAACTTTACGAATTTTGCTCAATCCTCAAAATCAAATTAGGATCAGGACAAATGGATAAATAATATTCTCGATCTTCAACACTGCAAACTCCGGGAAAATCTCCTTTGTAATGCTGCATTTCGCTTATAATCTGAAAGTGTAAATGTGGAGGCCAGTTGCCATTTATTGGATAATCACCAATGAGGGCGAATTTTTCACCTGAAATAAATTTTTTTCCTTCATGAAGACCGTCGAGCGAATCCAGCGATAAATGTCCGTATAAAGTGTAAAAGTGGATTCCTCCCAGTTCATGTTTTAAAATGATCGTCGGGCCGTAATCTCCATATTGGTTGTTGAAAGCAAAACTGTGTACTTCTGCGTCGAGCGGAGCATATATTGGTTCTCCGGCATTAGACCAGATATCGGTGCCCAAATGAATGCAACGGGGATTTTCCTGGTTCGTGAAATGATCGCGGTGTCTGTAGATAACACGGTTTTCATCATAGCCTCCAATGCCAGTCAGTGATTGGTTTGACAATAACTCTTCAAAAACATAATCGGAGAAAACCTTGGTTTGGGATAAATCACGCAACACAAGGTCTGGATTCTGCGCTGAAAAATCCAGTTTTTTAAAAGGTTTCGGATTTTTGATCACGCTGGAAAATGCATAATGATCTTTGAGAATCGCAGTCAATGAAGCCATTGGAAATAGTTTTAATGCTGACAGATTGAAGAGATTTCTCCAATCTGTCAGCAAGTTCCTTATTTTGGATCTAACGCAAACCTGATTCTTTGTAAAATATCCTGTAAATGGTATTTACTGATTTTGTCTGTCGTTCTTGGAATAGCCGCCTGAATGATGGTTTTCAGACTTTCCAGATGTGCACGGGAAATAGAGGTCAAATCCGTTTTATCCAGTTCGACCACGCGCGTATTGAACCCGTAAGTAACACCCACGGGTATCGAAAGCACATTTGCACGACCTGGTTTCAGCAAATCAATCAATTTACCAGTATACAATTTTTGTAAATTTCTGCGATACATGTCGATAGCCGTTCCATTTTTCACTTCCGACCAAATCCCACTTTCCAGTTCAGTAAATAATTCATCCAACGTGTAATCTTTGGATGACAATCCCGTTTCCATCAATCTCACAGCACGATCACCAGAAAACAACGCGCTTAATGCGTATTCCTGTAAAGTTTTGATCGCTTCCACACCGGATTCCGGTTTGATTTTATTCAGAATATTCGGATCAAGTAACCAGGTTGGTGTTTTAAATAATTGTGAATTTAAAAATGCAACAGCTTCTTTCTGTGTAGCCTTAGGGACGGTTGTGAAGGTAACGCCCTCCGTATCATACGTGGTTGGCGTATCATATATCCCGCCTACGTTTTTGATTACATGGCCCAGATAGCGACGGTATTGAGACACCACATTGCCATAAAGCTCTTCCAGTTCTTTGTAACTTTCTCCATCTTCCCTGCTCCATTCTGTCAGATTTGGCAGAATTCTTTTCAGATTTTTAATACCATATTCAGAAGCTTTCATGGCATTATCACTTAAATCTTCGGTCTGGTAACGCGGATCATATGGGCTGATTTCTGTTCCGAAACGCAGCCGGGGATTTTTATATGCCTCCTTGGTCAATTTGTTCAAAATCGCTTTGTCGGCTTCAGCATCTTTGGTATCCTGGAAATTGCTGTATCCCCATTGGATTGCCCATTTGTCATAATCACCTATTCTTGGGAAAAGATTGGTAATGCCATCTTCCGGCTGAGCCACATAATTGAAACGTGCATAATCCATGATCGATGAAGTATGTCCGTTTTTATCAGTCCATTCCTTATCACGAAGTTTTTCAACCGGCGTGGCAGAACTTGCGCCCATATTGTGCCTTAAACCCAGTGTATGACCGATTTCATGAGAAGAAACGAAACGCACCAGCTGTCCCATCAATTCGTCATCAAATTTCTTCTTACGCGCATTTGGATCAACCGCAGCGCCTTGAATGATATACCAGTTGCGAAGCAACCGCATTACGTTGTGATACCAGCCAATGTGACTTTCGAGAATTTCACCACTTCTCGGATCATTCACATTTGGGCCGTAGGCATTTTGAATATCCGCAGCGAAATAACGAATCACAGAATATCTCGCATCTTCAAGACTCATGGTTGAATCTTTTTCCGGCCAGTATTCGCCACGAATCGCATTTTTCCAACCCGCTTTTTCGAAGGCAACCTGCCAGTCATCTACGCCGTCTTTCAGATATTTGCGCCATTTTTCTGGTGTCGCCGGATCAATGTAGTAGACAATCGGCTTTTTGGGTTCGATTAACTCCCCGTTTTTCTGACGTTTTGCATCGGCTTCATTTTTGGGCTCCAATCTCCATCGTACCGCAAAAACGGCTTCCTCAGATTTTTGTGATTCCTCACCAAAAAGTGCGTACTGATTGGCAAAATAGCCAACACGACTGTCAAAAAGCCGTTTTCTCATCGGCGTTTTAGGCAGCAGAATCAAAGATGTGTTCATTTCCATAGTCACCACGCCGGCATCCAGACCAGACGGAAGATAGCGACCAACGGAAGGCATAGGAGTGAGGCTTATCGCCTGGGGAATGACAACGAAAGTTTTTATGGTTCTGATTTCCGTATTGATAGGATAAGCGCTCATTTTCTCAATAAAGGACGCTTCCTTCTTGAATGCTGCAAGTTTCAGAAGTTGTTTGGAAACGCTGCTTAAAGAGAATACCTGGTTGTCGCTGTTAAAAAAGTCGGTAACGTCGATAACGGAAGCATTTCCCGCTTTGTCTTTCTTGATCGCCTTGATATCAAAAACACCAATAATCGGATCAGAATTGGAATTTTTAACAGCCTGAAAAATTGGTTTTGTACTATCCGGACTAGCCACAACAACAGTTACAGAACGAAGCAGTAAATTGTTGTCCATTCCTTTCTCCCAGCGAATCATTTGTCTGTTTACCTCCTCACCTCCAAAAATACCGCCGCCGGCAGCGGTTTTTGAATAGCGGGTAACGGCCATAATATCGTTATTCAGAAGGGAGTCCGGTATTTCGAAATACCATTTGTCGTCCATTTTATGAACGGAAATCATTCCTTTTTGGCTCACCGCAGAAGTGTCGATCAAATCTTTAAAAGCTTTCGGGCCTTTCTTTTTATCGTCTTTCAGCTTGTCTTTCACAGCAGTAGCAACTGCATCAACGGCCTTTTCAATTTTAGCATCCTCTTTTTTCTTTTCTTTCTTTTTCTTTTGTGCATATACGTTTAAAATGCACAAAGTTAGCATCACCGTCAGAAGAAGGTAGCGGGTTAATTTCATATACAATAGGTAGAATTATGATTACAGATTTACAAAAATATACATTTGATTTAGAGCACAATTAAATAATGGATAAAAGGAAAACTATTCACCCATTACTTCTGCCAGAACCCCTTCTTTCAATGCAAAGCTTGAAATCTGTATCTGTTTGATTCCGTAGCTCTTAAGAATGTAATCGATCAGGCATACAGCCACCACAATCATATCTACACGTAAGGCGATCATGCCAGGAATCGCCATTCTTTCTTCGTGACTTCCTGAGAGAATAAGGGCATAGATCCGATAAAATTCTTCGATTGGCAAAGTAAAATCAGTTTGATCTTTTGGAGACCAATCGTCTGTTCTGTAATGAAAATCGATGTCGACAAGTGTGTCAAAAGTGCCTGATGAGCCTACCAGCTTATCAGGTGCATACTGGTGCACGGCATTCACGAGCGGAATCAGGCTTTCTTCAAAATAATTGTAGAGTTTCTTTTTATCACCGTCCGTCAAAGGATCATTTCGCATGAATTTTTCCATCAATCGCTGGCCGCCGATTTCAAAACTTTGTTTCCAAAAGATCTGGGACTCGTTTCCAATGATAAATTCCACGCTTCCGCCCCCGATATCCATGATCAGACAAGGAGATGGGCCAAGCTTTGCACCACGCCGCACGCCTTTATAAATGTAGTTCGCTTCTTTGTTTCCGTCGATAACTGTAATCGGAATTTTTGTTTCGCGCAAAACTGTTTCGCAAAATATCTCCTGATTTTCAGCATTTCTGATCGCACTGGTACCGAACGCAAATGTATTTTCAAGAGAAACCTCATGAATGTCAAGCTGTTCCCGAAAGAATTTAAGCACCGTTAATGCACGCTGAATCGCTTCATCTGTAATAATACGTTTGTTAATACCTCCCATACCAATACGCGCAGGCCGGCTTTCGTGAAAGCGCGTCACGACATCTCCTCCGTTTTTTTCAACGATGAGTAAGTGAAATGTATTCGTTCCTAAATCTATAATACCCAGTCGGGAGCCCATATAATGAAGCAAAATCTGTTAAAACCTTTGTTTACAGAAGGCAATATGCAAAAATATCCGAATTTTAATGCCTTGATACTTGATTTTCTGATTGATATAGCTTTCCTTTGCAGTCCGTTTCAGAAAACCAATTCAAAGAACATTATATTTTATAAGCATGCTTATTATAAACATTAAAGACAACGAATCGATTGACCGCGCTCTTAAGCGTTACAAAAAGAAATTTGAAAGAACTGGTACAATGCGCCAGCTTCGTGCTCGTACTGCTTTTGAAAAACCGTCTGTAAAGCGTCGTTTCGAAGTTTTGCGTGCAGTTTACAAAGAAAAAACTTACGGTCATTTAGAAGATTAGTTCTTAGGAATTTGTTTTCTGCTGAATGTATTCTACAGGATTATTACATCCTTTTGAAAATATATATAAAAAGAGCTGTCTTGCTTAAGGCGGCTCTTTTTTGTACGTTAGGGTCATGATCGAAGCATTTTTGCAATCGCTGCAATTCGAAAAACGCAGCAGCGCCCACACCATTATTTCTTACAAGACTGATCTCGATCAGTTTAGCAAATATCTGTTGTTGCAATATGAGATTGCATTGCCAGAAACGGCCCAGGCGCCTATGCTACGGTCGTGGGTGGTGAGTTTAATGGAGGAAGGGCTAAATCCGGTGTCTATTAATCGTAAAATTGCCTCCCTTCGTTCTTTCTATCATTTTTTGAGAAAGAAAAGACAAATATCCCACGACCCCACAAAGCAACTTTCAGCACTAAAAACGCGTAAAAAATTGCCTGCTTTCGTTGAAGAAAAGTCAATGGAAATGCTTTTTGATGTGGTGGAATTTACAGATGATTTTGAAGGTTGCCGGGACAAAATAATCCTGGAGCTTCTCTACGGAACAGGTATCCGCTTATCCGAACTTGTGGGTCTGGAAATTCCAGATGTGGATATTCCGGGCAAGACAATACGGGTTTTTGGAAAAAGGGCAAAAGAAAGAATGATTCCCATTTCACCGTCTTTGGCGATATTATTAACCAGATATATCGCGCAACGATCGCCGGAAGAAGACACCAAATGCCTGATTTTAACAGATAAAGGCAAAGCGGCGTATCCGGTATTTATTCAGCGGACAGTTAAAAAGTACCTTTCTGCAGTAACGACGCTATCACAAAAAAGCCCGCACGTATTACGCCATACCTACGCAACGCATCTACTCAACCGCGGTGCGGATTTGAATGCAATCAAAGAATTATTGGGCCATGTAAATCTGGCTGCTACTCAGATATATACGCATAATTCAATCGAAAAGCTTAAAAAGACACATCAACAAGCGCATCCGAAGGCTTGATACCAATTTTTTGAGGTATCTTTGTTACTAATAAACAGTTTCCCAAATATAATTTTGCCGCTCTACTATGAATAATAGTTTTCAAGACGCCGTAGTCACGAAGTACAATATTTTCAATAGTCTTTTTCTTAGTTTGCCTTATCGTGGCATTTTCCAGACAGGCTCGCTTCTTCCTTTACTTACACAACAAAGCGAAGTGGGTTTTCAGGAAGGAAAATCACCAAGACAGATTATTGAAAATTTCTTTGAAGAACTGTTAGAAACTGCAACGCCGAAAGAGCGTACGGATCTTCTTTTCGCTTTTATACAATACATTGAAAGACAGGTTGTTCTTTTTGACTCTGTTGAGGATGCAGCATTTGACCAAACGCATGATCTGACCGGAAAGGGTTCAATCACGTACCTGACAGATCGTGTTGAGAATGATGAGCTGAAAAAGAAACTGCTCACCAAATTGCAGGATTTTAGTGTCAGGATAGTCTTAACTGCGCATCCAACGCAGTTCTATTCGGGCAAAGTTTTAGGAATTATCAATGATCTGGAAGATGCAATTAAAATAAATGATTTTACGGAAGTCAATCAATTGCTGTTGCAACTTGGTAAAACGGCTTTTATCAATCATGAAAAACCGACTCCTTTTGACGAAGCGGTCAGTTTATGCTGGTTTCTTGAAAATGTTTATTACGACGCAATTCCTTCCATTCTGATTAAATTAATTAACGGGCTGGGCATGAGCGTGCACGACTGGCCATACCCGAATTTGTTCAGGCTGGGCTTCTGGCCGGGCGGAGACCGCGACGGAAATCCTTTTGTGAATGCTGAAACCACCTTAAACGTGGCAGCACGTTTGCGCGAAACATTACTTCGTGGTTATTACCGGGATTTGCGTCAGTTAAAAAGAAGATTGACATTCAAAGGGGTGGACGACGCCATTTCGATTGCGGAGCGCAAAATGAACAGCACCATCTTCGGACCTTTCGAAGAAGGATATTCAAATCCTCAGGAATTAATTGATGAACTTTTAAAAGCAAGAGAAGTTTTAATTGCAAAACACCAGGGATTGTTTGTTGAACTACTGGATAACTTCATTTTAAAACTAAATATTTTCGGATTTTTCTTTGCCAGTCTGGATGTGCGTCAGGATAGCCGCAAGCATGCCAAGGCTTGGGAAGATATTTTGAAAAGACTCGAGAAAAAAATCCCTTTGCTGAAATACAGTGACTATGAGGACTGGGACGAAGCAAAAAAAATAGATCTGTTGTTGTCGCTTAATATTCCTTTACGCATTGAAGATTACGAAGATGAACTGACAAAGGATATTCTTGGCTCTATCAAATCTATCAAAACGATTCAGGAACGAAATGGAGAGCAGGGTGCGCACAGATATGTAATCAGCAACAACCAGTCGGCGCTTAATGTGATGCAGGTGGTGGCGTTGGGAAAAAATCTGATTGCCGATGAAAATGGAAAGCTTGATCTGGATATTGTTCCCTTGTTTGAAACAGTTGACGATCTTGCGAATGCGCCCGGGATTATGCGCGTGCTTTACGAAAACGATTATTACCGGAAACATCTGACAGGCCGTGACAACCACCAAACGATTATGGTTGGTTTTTCTGACGGTACCAAAGATGGTGGTTATTTAAGAGCCAACTGGTCGATCTATACGGCAAAAGAAGAATTAACAAAAGTTTCGCGTGAATTCGGAATCAAAGTGACCTTCTTCGATGGTCGTGGAGGTCCGCCTGCACGTGGAGGCGGAAACAATCATAACTTTTATTCTTCATTAGGAAAAGATATTGAGGACAAAGAAATTCAGTTAACGGTTCAAGGACAGACCATTAGCTCGAATTATGGCACTGTGACAACGGCCATGTATAATCTTGAGCGATTGTTTACGGCTGGTCTGGAAAATCATTTGTTCAGAGGAAGCAGAAAAGAGGAAGAATTGAACACTGCCGATAAGGAGCTGATTGAAGAAATGGCGGGGCATGCCTACGACTCTTATCTTGATCTGAAAAATCATCCGATGTTTGTAAAATATCTGGATAAAAAGACGCCTCTCAGATTTTACGGACAAACCAATATCGGAAGTCGCCCTACAAAAAGGGGCAATGACGACGAAGGATTGAAGTTTGAAGATCTTCGTGCTATTCCGTTCGTAGGTTCTTGGGCACAAATGAAACAAAATGTCCCGGGCTTTTACGGATTCGGATCAGCAATTGCTACTTTGGATCAGGAAGGGAAAAAGGAGGATATCAAAATTTTGTACAAGAAATCGCTTTTTTTCCGTACGTTGATTGAAAACTCAATGCAATCTTTATCCAAAGCGTTTTTTCCTGCAACAAAATATCTGCGGGATGAACCCGATTACCAGGCTTTCTGGGATAAAATGTACAGTGAATTTAAGCTGACACTGGATATGTTGCTGGATGTGTCGGAGCAAAAAGA
>Ga0247803_1001244_pt1 | contig 13442 bp, 11 predicted proteins | sample UWRJL014104B1_FD_180928 | JGI IMG/M metagenome (GOLD analysis project Ga0247803, IMG submission 180928) | Plant litter microbial communities from Arlington Agricultural Research Station in Wisconsin, United States - UWRJ-L014-104B-1 | ecosystem: Environmental > Terrestrial > Plant litter >...
GCCACGCAGCCATACCCGCGGTGCGCCAGGAAGAAAAAGGTAGGAACATGCAGGCCCAAAGGCACTACCGCCTTTACGAGTCGTCGGAAGACAAGAATCAGTACCCAGCCAGTAGGTGTTAGAGAAGATGACTCTTGGTGTATACCAGAGTAAATTGCGGAAGACCATGTGCCAATTCAAGAAGAATGGCGTGCTAGATAGCAACTCCGGGGTACGAAGTGCCTCGCCATCTTGAGACAGTAGAATTCTTGATAAGAAATTTGACTTGTGCAGAGTTTCATTCTTGTATACGTCCATGCAATCTAACGGCTCAAGAAGTGTACGAGAAGAAGGGGGACTCCATGTGTGCGAAACCAACGAAAATGCAACAGAACCCAACCCAGAACACGTCTATACGCACCGCCTCCAAATCAACAGCAACACTTACGACATAGCCTCCTCCACCTTCTCAATTTCCCCCTCAAGATCACGATCTCCTTCTCCGCCCCCACCACCAACCTGTTCCTTCCCTTTGATACTCCACTCCCCGGCACTCGCATCCACCATCCTCCCCTCGTCCCCCGTCTTCTTCCCCCTAACATAATAATCACCCTCTTGTATGTCCTCACAACCCCGAGGCGTGCGGCATACCCTTCGCGCCTCTTTGTCCGCAGTTTTCCATATAACTTCGCGTACTTCCTTGCCGACCTTTTCGATGGCGTCCATGGCCCAGATTACATCTAGATGCTCATACCCTTCTATGATCTTGGAGTGTACTACATCGACGTGCGGTTCGCGGCCGCGCTCGAAACGGCGGAGAAGACGACGGCCGTCGACGAGATCGTCTGCGCCGCAGACCCAGAAGGCGAAGGGGGGTGTGTTGGGGGCGTACCAGGAAAAGCGGGATTTCTCTGTGTTGCGCCTGCGGAGGCCAGCTCGAGGGTTGTTGGGATTGATGGGGCTGGAGGGGGATGGGGAGTCGTCTTCAGTGTCCGAAGAGTCTGATTCAGAGGATGACCGGCTGCGTTGCTGCTGGTCTTCCTGCTGGTCTTCCTGCTCGTCTTCTTTATCTTCGAGAATCTTCTCTTCGCGCGTGGTAAGGATGCATTTTTGCTTTGCGAAGCACTCGCGGCCGAGCCACCAGCGCATCGACTCGGCGCTTACATAGACGGGCGCGAACTGGAACATGCGGTCGCGCAGGTCCTTTTCCCACTTTTCGTCGCTCCAGTTAAAGAGGAAGGAGAAGACTTTGTATCCCATGGCGCCATAGAAGTGCGGTGGGAGAAGGGAATGCATGGTCATCATGAAGGGGATGAAAGCGTGTATGCCGAACATGGCTCTGAACATGCCAGGACTGATGACACGCATGAACTTGAAGTACATTTTACCGATGAGCGGACCGGCGTAGGCCGCTGGTGCAAGAGCACAGAAGACACTGATTTTTTCGCCAATTTCAGGGCGTTGTTCTTTGGCGAGCGCGACAAGTGTTTGCGTCGTTCCCTGGCTGTGGGCTATCAAGCCGAGCTTGCTGAAGCCTGTTTCGGACAGGACTCGCGAGATGAGGGCGGGTAGGTCCATAACACCCATCTGGCGTATGTTCCAGGCCCACATGCGGGGGTCGGAGTATTCGAGCATGGTGTGGCGTGGTTTGAAGCCGCATCTGTTGTTGCCGAGCCAGACGTCGTAGCCCGATTTTGCGAGGAAGAAGGCGAGGCTGTCGTCATCGTTTGTGCAGTATGCGCCTGCGGATTGGAGGAGACCGTGGATCATGAGGATGGGGTATTTCTTGTCGCCAGGAGCGTATTGAGAGCCTGATATGCCATTCGCGGAGCCGTTCTCTGTGAAGATGTTTGCAGAGTGCGGCTGTCGCTCAAAAGAGGGCCTTCGCTTGTGTTCGCGCGGGTTGTACAAGTGCCAGAGCTCGATGATGAAACCATCTTCTGTTTGCACATCGAAGATTTCGCAGTCTAAGCCCACGCGGCGAGCGTAGTATCGTATATCGCAAGGGATCTTGTCTGGTCCACCCTCGAGCGGAATAAACTCATCAGGAACCGGACCTTTCTCTCCGCCACTTCGACTCTCGTGCAACTCATGCTGTTTGCCCTGCTTCCACGCTCTCTCAGCCACTCTTCTTGCTCGTTTTCGCCTATCCTCTTCTTCGTAGAACGGCCTCCTTTTCTTCGGATCTCTCAATGTAAGCCGCAACCATATCTGCTTTGCAAAGTCAGGGATACTAGTAAACAGACTCCCTAAGATGATGACAAGAAGGAAGCACAACGAAAGCACCGCGGATGACGCTCGGAACAGCCAACATTGAAACTTTCTGAGTAGCGAAGGAGGCCCATATAGAGGCACCGGCGGAAACAGGGGATTAGTTCGTGAGGGCGGTACTTGATTTTGCAGCGGAGCGTCGGTTCTGCCTTCATCGTCGGAATTGTCTGTTCGAAGATGTGCGCCGTGTATCGTGCCGTCCTTTGACTCACGTGACATCACCTTGAGCTCCGGGTTTTGCGATGGGTCGCGCTCATCGACAATGTCGCGTAGTTTGTTGAGCCTGATACCCTCGTCAATGGGAACAGCAGGTAGCCGTCCTCCATCTGCGGTTTGTATCACCGGGTCCTGGGCCGTAACGAACTTGGCCTCGATAGCCTGCGTGGAGCCTGTCGCATCGTTCTCTTGATCGGGAGCATACTGTCCCAGCTTCTCGGCCTGCTGGGCGAATTCGATGGCTGCTTTTGTCCTTGACTCTGCCTTCTCTTTCGCGTGGTTAACCTTTTCTTTTACCAAGATGGCAGTTGCCATTGTTCTTTATCGGGTGATCTTCTAGCGCAGTTGAGAGAATGCCATGTGCAAGTGGAGCGTGCTGGGAATAAGTTCAAGAGCCGACAAATCCAATGTACGGCGTTGGCTGGCTTTGTTCAACTGCTAACGTGCAAACGAAAGTGAGAAAGAAGAGGAAAGGGAATGAGCAACCCGACGATAGGGACGCCAATGCGCCCTGTGGCTGGCAATCGACATTCTCAAATCTGGCATTTCACCTGTTGTGGCGGGCAAACGATGCTCGATGATGTCAGGGTTGTGTTCGGGCAGTTCCAAGACACGGCTCCCATGTGGGCGATCAGCTGTAGACCTATCAAGCGCCCGGTGGGCATCGCACTCCGATACGTGCCCAACAACGAATCCTTCGGGTGGTGGCATGGGTGAACATGGTACCGTAGTTGGCGTGCATGATAAAGAGGTTCGCCAGGCCGCAGAGGCTCTGATAGAGGCGGCGCGAGAGCTTAGCGCACAGCCCGATCTCAGCCTTTCATGTGAAGATGAGGCATGGTTCTGTAAGAAGAGGAGACGAGGAAGCGAGGACGCTTCTAGACGTATTAGCACTCCTAAGAGTCCCCAGCCCCCACGGGCAATGGACGCCGCCTGCTGCACCGGCTTCCCGAGCGGACGTCGTCTTGCCGAGGTTCGATAGAATCTCTTGGCATTTAGTCCGCTTGGATGCGACTCGAGGCGCGACCATCAATCGTATACAGCCCTCAGAGCACTGTTTGTTTGTGTATCAATCATGGAGGTGCAGAATGGCGCACTCCATCCGCGAAAGAGGCGGCGGAGAAGGCGTCTCGACCGGCCCGCCATCTCTGCGCGGATCCTGCTCGACGACCGTATGAAGGGCGAGGTGGGCGTGCTGTCCGAGGACCTCTTCGCCGACCTGTTCCCATGGGCCAAATCCGCAGATGCAGGTGTGTGCACTACCCCCTCTGACATGTCCAAGACTGAACAATCCCGCCAGATGCGAATGGAGACAGCCCGGCCTCGAAGCACACTCACTACGTCGCCATCACTCCATGGCTCCCGAGCTCCATCGTTGCTTCCCAGAATGTGCCGTGGACCATACTGCCCGTGAGAGCTGCCGAGAACGACGGCAACTCGACTACGCGCCCGCATTCGTCCCTACGAGTCCCGTCCTCCTCGCTCGCGCTCCAGTCTTTCTCGCAGACGCTTTATGCCCTTGCGCCGAACAAGACCCAAAGAAGAGACACTCCAATTGAAATACGCATATACGATGTGATTCCCGTTGGGCTGGAGACGGTCTATGTCAATCTCGACACGGAAGCATTGAGAAAGCTGGATGATGTGCATGCAAAGTTCGGCGGTGGCTTCGGCTCGACACGGGCCAATGGTGCTGCGAAAGGGCCCAAGGACAGGTTCTTGCAGGCTAACGGGCTTGCTGGAAAACATGGGAATGGCGTTGATTATGCTGCGCAAGAGCAAGTGTGGAGAAACGCCGTTCGGGATGCCCTTCACTCTCCGACCGTCATCCATACGGGAGACATGCTGCCGTTATCGCTCCCCGCGCATCCAATTACCCACGTCCCGCCTCCGCCGGCAAAGATTACGGCGTGCGAACCCGTATCACAAGGTCTCCTACTACCCAGCACGAGGATTGTAGTCCTACAATCGCACCGAGGCTCGAAGCCTGCGCAGTTTCTGCGACCCGCGAAACCGACACCCATCCCGAATGGCTTCGGAGACGATGAGTCCGAGGACACTTCAAATGAGCAGTTCTACTCGGCAGCTGAGGACCGTGGATCGCGGAACAACAGCCCGCCCGGGGAAGAGTCCGCAGACAACCTTGAATCAGATCTGTCAGATGCAGGAGACCTCTCGGACGACTTGGAAGATATCATCTCACTAAACGCCCCCATGTTACCGCCGCAGTCATCCGGCGTGCTTTCGTCCTTTTCTTCTGCTACCCCCAGGCCAGGCAATTTTCACACCAATGGTATCGCTACGCCCGGCTCCGTATTCTCCAGCTTCACTGCTACTACTGCCCGCGGCAACCCGGCATCCAAAAGCAAGGTCTTCAAAGCCCAGGGATTGCTACAATCTATCCCAGACGAACTGGTCCACCCTAAACCTGGAAGCGACGATGACGAGGAGGCTCGAATTTTTGTTGATACCAACACTTTAGTCAAAGTTGGTTGCTTTTCGGGCGATTGGGTCAAAGTTGAGACCACGCCCGAGCCTTCGCAACATCCACTGTTTGGGCTGGGTGCTTTCGGCGGTGGCCATGTGGACAACGCCGAATGGCGTCCCGTGCGGATATATGGCTTGCCAGAGGCTATGACCAAGAAGGTTGCGCGTTATCCCGTCAACAAGTCCGACGACCAAGAGCGAAGTTTTAGCTTCGCAGGTTTACCGCAAGCAAGTGCCTCGCTACAAGCTTATCTCTCGCCCATCTTACTTGCGAACATGGGAAGCCCAACTCATCTTAGAATTACAACTCTAGCCCCCAATCAATCCTCGCACCTACCCCGCAGCGCGGTTCAAAAACCGCGGCTAACCAGCTCATCGTTACCGCCGTCCGCAAAAGAAGTCACCTTACTCAAGCTCTCTACGCCGCTCTCGTCCGAACGTCTTCTCCAGCCAAGCCTGTTCGCGGCTTTGAAGGAGCACTTTGAGCAAAAGCGGCGGATAGTTAAGACCGGTGATCTTATTGGGGTTGCCATTGATGATTCTCTTGGTCGCGCCGTGTTCCAGGCTACCACTGCAGAAGAAGACGTCGGAAGCGACGAGCTCCTCTCGAAATCAAGGAAAGGATCTGGGGACGAAGTGGACGGCCATAGTCCCAAAGTGGTTGCTTGGTTCAAAATCGGCAATGTCACGACTAATGCGTCCCGCGATAGCGAAGAACCGGACATCTGGGGAGGAGTTGGGGTGGTCGATGCAGCAAGCACGAAAATGGAGATGAATGGCAGCGAACAGGGGAAGACTCCAGCTCCTCTTAACAGCGCATGGCAGTACTACATAGGTGCGAAGCGACTACCCGCTGGCCCGAACCAGAGGTCATTGGCGATCGAGGAGCTTCCAAAGCCATATATTTCTTCGCTTCGAAGGCGACTACGAGAGCTTATCGCGGCCGCTACCAGTCCGCGAGCCATTCATCTCGGTCTGCCACCTATTGCAGTCCTGATCACGTCGACGCAACGTGGTATTGGAAAGTCAACTGTTGCTATCAAAGCATGCGAGGACCTCGGGCTGCATACTTTTAGTATCGACGCTTTTGATGTTCTGAGCGATGGAGGTGCAGGTGGAGGCGATGTCAAGACCGAAGCCTTCTTGAAAGCGCGGGCCGAGCGTGCACTGACCTGTGGCGCTGAGTTCACGGCCTTATTGCTTAAGCACATTGATGCTCTCAACGCCGACAGGATGAACACTGCTCTTAAAGAGATCCTCGCAGATTCGCGTGTTCTCATTGCGACAACCACCGATATCGACAAAGTACCGGAAGGCATCCGCGGACTATTTACACATGAGTTGGATATGACTGCTCCAGATGAGGGTGAAAGAGAGGGCATCCTGCGCGGCGTTGTCGAAGATGCCGGAATACGACTATCTCCAGATGTCGACCTCGGCAATGTGGCGGTCAAAACTGCAGCTTTAGTTGCTGGGGATCTGGTCGACGTAGTCGATCGAGCCCTTGTGGCAAAGCGAAATCGTATCGAGGCGCTTGCAAAGTCTTCGTCAGAGGATTCATCATCCGCGGGTGCTGTAACCACAAGGGACATCGAGCTTGCAGGCGGTCACTTCAGCCACAGTCTTACCAAACCAGATTTCGATGACGCAGTGGACGCGGCGCGAAAGAACTTTGCCGACTCGATTGGGGCACCCAAGATCCCCAACGTAGGGTGGTCAGATGTTGGTGGTCTCACGCACGTCAAGGATGCCGTTATGGAGACGATCCAGCTCCCGCTCGCCCGCCCAGAGCTCTTCGCGAAGGGTATGAAGAAGCGGAGTGGTATCTTGTTCTATGGTCCGCCTGGTACAGGAAAGACGCTGTTGGCGAAAGCCATTGCCACCGAATTCTCGCTCAACTTCTTCAGTGTCAAAGGACCTGAACTACTCAACATGTACATTGGAGAATCAGAAGCCAACGTGCGGCGTGTGTTCCAACGTGCGCGCGACGCACGGCCTTGCGTTGTCTTTTTCGACGAGTTGGACTCGGTTGCGCCCAAGCGTGGCAATCAAGGTGACAGCGGCGGTGTCATGGATCGCATTGTCAGTCAGTTGCTGGCTGAGCTAGACGGTATGAGCGATGGAGGTGAAGGCGTCTTCGTTATTGGTGCTACGAATAGGCCAGATCTGTTGGATCAGGCGCTGCTACGACCCGGTCGTTTCGACAAGATGCTGTATCTGGGTGTTTCGGATACGCACGACAAACAGCAGACCATTCTAGAGGCGCTGACAAGGAAGTACGTAGTCTCACCCCAATGCAGCAACACGACGCACGCTAACATGATCTCACAGATTCACCCTCCATCCCGAGCTCTCCCTGAAGCGCGTCTCCGCTGGTCTTCCCTTCACGTACACCGGTGCCGATATGTATGCGCTCTGCTCCGATGCCATGCTGAAAGCTATCACGCGACAAGCCGGTGCTGTTGACGAGAAAGTCAAAGCGCACAATGCTACGCATTCGCCACCCATCACCATCGCATACTTCTTCGACCATTTTGCCACTGAAGAAGATACAGCTGTCATGGTCACCGAGCAAGACTTTATCGATGCTCACAAGGAGCTTGTACCTAGTGTTAGTGCGGATGAGCTGGGACATTATGAACGCGTTAGGAAGACCTTTGAAGGTACTGGGAAGAAGGAGGAGAAGCCGCAGGGTGGGAACACTTCCAACTCTTCTGGCAAAGGCAAGGGAAAAGCTGTTGCTCGACCTGACGATGAGGAGGATTATGTGATTCGGACTGAGAATATCAACCTCAATGGCTCGGCTGGTGGCAGTGGAAGTGGAAGTGGAAGTGCTGGCTATGAGGGAAAGGGAAAGGCGCCCGCGTCCAATCACGCTGGTAAGAACAGTATTGATATTGCGGAGGGGGGCTTTGGTGATGCTTCTCAGGGCGATGAGGAGCTTTACTCTTAGGTGGTAGTTGGATTGCATAGCACTCGTGCATAGTGTATTTGTAGATGGAAATATGACTTGTGTAAATGCCCCACGATGGCTAAGGCTCTTACTTGGATGCGTCCAACGTGGCCAGGTCTCGCATAAGCCTGGTGGAAGGTTCAAGTGAGATGACAGTGTTTTCACTTGAGACCGGTGGGTCACAGGTAGATTCGGTCAGACCTAGTGCGGTCATGTTGGAAGTGGTGGCCTGACGAGTCGGGTGCATGTTGATAATCTTGCTCGAATCGGGATGTTGTGTAGGGAGAAGAAGAGACTCGGGCTCATGAATGCCCTAAGATTTGTTGCGAGGTCTACGAGCTGCGTGGTCCTTGAATGATAGAGTCGCTTACCTCTTGCTTACACGTCGAAGGATTGTCATCTGAAGACGTGCCTAATATCGCGACGCTAGCTCGAACGAGTCAATGCGATGCCATGGCACAGCAGACGATAGTGGTTCGGTAACAGATCGCTGAGGGAGGCCTCTTCTCCCCCACAATGATGAGGGTCATGCTACTCAAGCACGAGTCCGAGCGACACCGCCTCGCACGTGTCGAAGGTTGCAACCGCCATGGTACGGTCAAAGACGTACACAGTCGGCACAAGGAGAGAAAGCTTAGAGCGAACAAGGCTGTGCGAAACGCAGCCCTATGCCCGAGCCTCATCATGGCCCGCACAAGCGCAAAGCGCCCAGCACCAGATCAAAGCCCAAGCCCAAGCGAGCTGCAGTTCCTATTCGAAGCAACCCTTCGCTCATCCCATGCGTAAGGCGCCGCGGTGACGTACACATGTACATCTCCGACCGCGTAGCCCCACGATCGTGTGCGCGAGGGTGCCATGGAGGCTTGGGCGGCACCAGCCGCTAGCCGCATCACTGGGCGCAGGCTTGGGGGCTGGGGGGAGGCGTATTCTGACGTACCCCCGCCACAACCTTGTCTTACGTTCCAACCGCTTTGTTTCATGCGAGCCCTTTCGCCTCCCGATTCGGGGAACGCAAATGAGCGTTGTGGGGTCCCTATTCGGCCAGCGACAGGCGTGAACTGGCTTTCGATTCTATTTTGGGGTGGTTGGCCGGTGATGGGTATATATGCGGCTCGGGCGCGGTTTTTGCTTTGCTATTCACATACAACACATCCATTCGACTATCTCAGCTTCGCATTCACTCTTGTTCTTCTTCGGGATATATAAAGGCAGATCTAATCGCAGTTCGAGTTCCTTAAAACCGCTCACGACACTCGCTTCTTCTACCCCCAACCACAACTCGCCTTTCTACAAAGCACACTCCCACCACTCAAAATGAAGACCTTCGCCACCCTCGCTGCCGCTGCCGTACTCTTCTCTACCTCGTACGCCGCTACGGTCAAAATCGAAGAAACGCCCTGCATCCAGAACAACACCGAGCTCCAGACCTTCGAGGTCGAGATCGGTGAGCCCAGGGTCGGAGGTAAGCTTTACCCCCTCCCTTTCTCCTCCCTTATACACGTACTAACCCCATGTCCCAGAAATCGAGTCAGTCTGTGGCCTCAAAATCGTCTCTGTGACCGACGCCGACATCAACGCCGTCTCGTGCCAGGCCTTCAAAGACGCCGAGGGCAAAAACCCCGGCTCCGCAGTTTTCACTTTCAAGAAGCCCGCTCTCATTGCTACCAATCCCGTCCAAGAAGGATCCATCAGTTGCAGTCTTACCGACGGCGACAACGCCGACGACTCCACTACCATCACCACCCTCCTCACCGCTGGCCCGACTGGTACCGGCTCCCCCACGCAATCGGGCGGAAACTCTACCGTCGGCCCGACTGGCACACCCACCCAGCCCTCCTCGCCGTCTGGCTCAAGCACCGATGCGCCGGAGAACCCGAACAATGCCGGACGTATGGGCTTGAGCATTGGTGCGTTGGCTGTCGGTGTGGCCGCGCTGGTGCTATAAGACTTAATTGAGGTGAGACCTTGGGTGGTGTAACGGTTGCATCAAAACGGCGTTTATGGTTATTGGAATGGAATACACACGGGATCAGGCGTTGTACAGTCCTCTGACTTCAAGACTACGGGATTTACTCCCTTGCATGGCATAGCGACGGCGCTTTCCTCGCTCGATTCCTAGACTTCTTGGGTTATTTTAGATACCTTTCTTGATGGTCCCTTACGAGGGCATCGTGTGTATCTTTGAACACACTGCTGGCTGTTACTAGGCTAGCCACTTTAATGGATGATAATACTTCACAAATTCACAATCTTTCACTTTCTGCGTCTCATGTTGATTGTAGGATTGTAAATCCAACACAGGTACTCTCCTACGCGTCGGCATCAATTGCATAGAATACGTGCGAGATAGGGCAAGTGCGAACAGGTGCAACGCCGAGAGAAGGCCCGATGTCTGACGCCGCGCTCGGGGAGATATGTAAGAAGCCCCATGCAAGCCTGACGGGAGGTTACAAGCGCCTGCCCTGCTCCACGCGCAACGTCTGAGCTTTCAACGGCACAGTTGGTCGAAGTGGGGTCGCATTATATAAATTAGGCACAACATAGACAGTGCATCGTGCGTTTTTCGCAGGAGAAGGAAATCAGATAATCGTCTATAATACACACTTGTTCATACAACCTCTCTTCCCGACGCCCTGACCTTCTCATACCTTCCATCGTCTCTATCTGCCCCTGTCTTGTGCTGACTCCTCATCCTGCCCGAAGCATTCTTCATATTAACCACCGTCTTCTTCCTCAACGCCTCTCTAATTTCCTCGATACTTCTCTCCTTCCATGCCTAGAATTTCAAACTCAAAGTCAGTGCCTGTTTTTAACGAGTTCGTGTATGGGTAGGGCATGTTTACCTCAGCGCTGTCTTGGTTCAGCGGATGCATAATCCAGTTCTCTTTACTCTGAACAAAAGATTCGGATTTTGGTGGCGCAGTGGCTGCTATAGTGTCTATGTCGGCGGCGAGGGCGGTGCAGAATGCGTCCAAGGGCAGATCATTGACGTCGTGGCCAAAGGGGTTTTCGATTTCGTTGCCGATGGAGGCGAAGCCTAGTATTATGTATGCGGCGACTGGTGAGGGGACGGTCAGTATATTGGCTATTTGCGTGGGTTGTTGGAGTACGGTAGCTTACATAGCGTTCCTGGGATGGCGACGAGCCCAAGGGTATTGTATAATTGGAAGGGAAGAATGAGGATGTACACCCAAGTCAATTGCGAGATACAAATTGCGTATGCGAGCGGTAGCGGCGTATTAAGAATTCGATCAGTAGTGGCCATAACATCATTCATAGTCAGCACCGCATTCACTAAAAATCATCTCGAGTTAGTAGACACTCAATAATATCCACATAACACTTTACTCACAAGCTTGCGTCTGATAAATGTTCGCCTTGAAACATCCGCCGGCAATAATGTCATGGATATACACAGTCAAATGATTCAAGATCTCAAGAGGGAGGTTTCCAAGCGGGTATTTCGCCCGCTTGATGATCTTCCTGGGGTTGGAAATGGCAAAGGGAACGCCGAGATATACACCCCAGGATTTCCAGAATGATTCTGGACCGGGATCGTCGCGTTCGGATTCTAGCTCTGTCGCTTCTTTGGCGAAGGTGTCGAGGTGTTGGACGAGATTCTGAAGGTCGGCGTAATGCGTGTATGGTTCGAATCTTAGGCGGTGTTTGAGCGATTGAGCGAAAGCGACGATGAGGTTCAACGCAGTTCTAGGGGCTGTATCAGTTCTCCTGCTCAATGGCCAGTGACAATTTCCAGGATCAAACGAACATTTTAGCAATCAAATCATCCTTTGCATGCGCCTCCCTCTCCTCAGCATTGATCCAAATATTCCTCGCAAGATTTTGCGACACGACTGTTAGCATTGTCCACGCTTTTCTGCCTTCCATGTATCGTTCGTATGCAGTTGAGCTACGGAAGGAGAGGGACAGGGCGACAACGAAGCCGAGGACGGTGAGGAGGGTGGATGAGATGCCGACTGCGGGAAACACACGCGAGCATTGGTTAGCTGAAAGCAACGATGGTTGTAGGAGCCGCGAATCGACTCACGATCTTTGACATGGCGCGAGAATAGACACACGGTAGTCGTCCAAGCGCCTACGAGAAGAAGTGGAAGAATCAGCTCCGGTACACAGCTTCCGTGTATCCGAAGGAGCATTGGCCATTTTGAATGTCTGTCGAGCTCACGCGGACCAAGCTGTCCAGAGAAGTCAATATGCGTAACTACCACAGCGACGGGAGATATAGTGGCACCTACAAAGTACTCATCGAAACCCACACTATCATGACTTCTGAGACGATTCTTTGCCGAAAGTATGAACGAGTCTGGTGCATAACGCGGACTGTTCTTTGTCCCGGATATCAATGTTTCCTCGGTAGTTGAGATGCTTCTCTGGTTTAGCGAAGGGCGCGGGCCATCCATGGCTCCAAGCATTAGTAACAGGCAGATATAATAGAATAGAAGGAAGAACAGAAAGCTAGCAGAACGGAAAAGAACTGTTGAGTAACTAGATTTGGGAACGAAGCACACGAGCTCCTATTTGAAGGCGCCATGTATGTTACACTATTGTAATCCATGCCCGCTTAGCCTCAAAGCGGGCATTAAACGTAGCGACTTCGGTAAGCACGCTTAGCTCATCCCTATAATTCGCAGCTGATTCTCATCTTACAAACCGGACATTCCTTAAATACTTTCGGACCCCATTTACTAAGGTAGCACGGAATCCTTCATATCTCGTGGACAATGTTGCCCTGTCGCTTGCTACAAGACCCCATGCGCGGAACCCACACAAATAAATTTGTCATCACTAGAAGTCGATGAATCCCGTTACGAATGCGTTCACGGGGTAGCGCTGGCACTATGTAGGGTCAAGATGATGGTTGGCGTCTTCTGTGATGCAGCCCCGTTGGCAGCCTAAATGATAGGAGTATTGTGTACATGGCAGCAAGTCCTCTACAAATTGGTCTTGAACCTCTCCCTTATTCTCTCCCCAAACACGTAGAACAAGACAGGAGCAGGCGCCAACGCCAAACTCACAAAACCAAACACACTGATTCCCCAACCGTATCCCAGTTTATCAAAGAGGTCCGGTGCAGCTAATGGGACTACACCGCCCACAACTGACCTGAAAACTGTGCCGGCGGCAATTGCACTCGCTGCAAACGCCTCAAAAGAATCGATGTAGTAGTTTTGCGTGCAATTGATTATCATGACTTGGCCGATCCCGTAGAAGAAGGTTGGTACGAGGGACGCAAACCAGTGAACCCTCCGCTCCACCGCCCATGCAAACCAGAAGAGTGATATCGGGATGAAGACTGCGCCGATATTTGCAAGCGGCAGACGAAATTCCGGTTGAGGCTTGTCTTCATGCTTGGCTGTAAGCCTTTTGTATACATCGTCAATTCGTGGAACGAGGAACCAGACGGCGACGAGGAAACCCAGTCCGGGAAACAGGTACAAAAGACCGACTTGCTCGGTGTTAAAACCATAAATGCCCGAGTAAATGTCCTGCATATTGGTGTATATGCTGTACGTTG